>Ga0209367_1000333_pt1 | contig 43351 bp, 35 predicted proteins | sample WorMetLIZISLAND2_FD_187412 | JGI IMG/M metagenome (GOLD analysis project Ga0209367, IMG submission 187412) | Marine gutless worms symbiont microbial communities from Max Planck institute for Marine Microbiology, Germany - Olavius geniculatus... ... | reverse complement strand
TGGGTCAGAATACGGCTTGCCAACCAGCTGAGACCATTGGCTGAGCGGCAGTAAAACCAAATTCAGAAAATATGAAGCATTCATTATTGCTTGCGCTCCAAAAATGTCGATTCCAGCAACAAACCGTTGATTTGTGACCCTGCAATCCTGTTGATGGATGAACCTTTTGCGGCTCTCGATGCCATGACCAGAGAGAACATGAATATGGAGCTTCTCAGGATATGGCGGGAGAGCAAAAAAACGGTTTTTTTTGTAACCCACAGTATTCCCGAGGCCGTTTTGCTCGCGGACCGGGTAATCGTTCTGACGGAAAGACCGGGTAAAATTGCTAAAATAATCGATGTTGATCTGCCTCGTCCCAGAAAAATCGATATGATATCAACAGATAGATTTGGAGAATTTGAAAAGAAAGTTCGTGAACTGATGAATGTTCAATCCGGTTTAGATTGATGGACAATAAAAAAAAATATCCCCATGGAAGCACCCCGGGCAATTATACAAAGAAAAGCCGGAAACCATCCTGGCACCGCTGCTTTTTCTGATAAGCATCATTTTGTGGGAATTCATTGTCAGATGGTTTGATGTTCCGAAAATCATTTTACCGGCGCCAACAGTGATTATCAAATCATTGATTCTTCTCTTTAAAACAGGCGATCTGCTCTACCATTTCTGGATTACCCTGTTTGAAACCCTGTCGGGATTTGCCATCGGCGGGTTGCTCGGCCTGGTATTGGGCATTTTAATCGCACAGTTCCCGCTTGTGGAACGAACAATGTATCCTTTCATGGTCGCTTTCCAATCCATTCCCAAGATTGCCATTGCGCCCATCATCATCATCTGGGCCGGCTATGGTTTGGAGTCCAAAATAATTATTACGGCATTGATTTCATTTTTCCCGCTGATGGTAAACACAGTGGCCGGACTGCAGGCAACATCCTCAGAGTATTCGGACATGCTGACATCATTTACGGCCACCAAATGGCAGATATTCAAAATGGTGAAATTCCCAATGGCATTGCCTTTTATATTTGCGGGGCTCGATATGGCCGGCGTAATGAGTGTTATCGGTGCCATCGTCGGAGAATTTGTCGGGGCCAAGGCCGGACTTGGCTATGTGATCTTATACCGACAATTTCAGCTGGACATGCCGGGCGTTTTTGCGGTTTTGATCCTATTGTCCTTGCTGGGTATTTCAATCCATCTGGTTATCAGCAGCCTGCAGAAAAAGATTGTATTTTGGGAAAAGCAAACAAAATAGTTCACCCTATTTATGGATGACAAAATCATATACAATTTTGATGAAGTTGCGAGCCGCTCGGCCAGTGACAGCCACAAGTGGAATGCATACGGTGCCGACATCCTGCCGATGTGGCTGTCAGATATGGATTTCAGAGTTGCAGAGCCGATACTGGACGCTTTGAAGAAACGAGTGAACCATGGGATATTCGGATACCCGCTGCAACCACCAAAGGAGTTGGTCGACCTTACCATAAAATATATGTCGGCGTATAATGACTGGCGCATAGAAGCTTCTGATCTACTTCTTCTCTCTTCTACTCACGATAGCTTTAAGCTTGTCTTTAGAATAATAGGGAACAATGGTGACGCGGTTTTGATGAACACCCCGCTATATCCACCACTTTTGCACGCTCCCGCCACAGTTGGGAAAAAGTTAATTACAAATGAATTACTGAGAGATTCCAGCGGTAAACACTACATTGACTTCGAAAGGCTGGAGGCGTCTATAACGAGAAGGACCAAAATTTTTCTATTGTGCAATCCCCACAACCCAACCGGGCGAGTTTTTTCAAAGCCTGAGTTGGAAAAGCTGGCAGAAATATCTCTCAGGCACAATCTAATTATCTGCTCTGATGATGTGCACTTCGGCTTGGTGTATCCAGGCAGTAAATACACACCGATTGCCTCAATTTCGAATGAAATTGCCAACCGTACGATCACGCTAATTTCTCCAAGTAAGACCTTCAATACACCGGGATTTAAATTTTCTATTGCCGTGGCTCGAAACAAGGACATCTGGAAAACGCTGCGAGACCAGCTCGACAACTATCCGGCAGATGTGTTGGGAATAGTCGCCGCAACCGCCGCATTAAAAGACTGCCAAAACTGGAAAGAGCAGATGCTTGCCTATCTTCAAGAAAATAGAGACTACCTTTACAATTATTTGGAGGCAAATATTCCGCAAATTAGGATGACACCTATCGAAGGCACTTATCTTGCGTGGTTGGATGTCTCTCAATGCAATTTGCCAAAAACCCCGTTTGAATTTTTCCTCGAAAAAGGCAAAATTGCGCTGGGCGATGGCACTCATTTCGGTGAGGGCGGAAAGCACTTCGTCAGATTTAATTTTGCCTGCCCACGAAAAATTTTGGATGACGGTTTGAATCGAATGGCAACCGCGCTCCGTATGGATTAGTAAAGTCATTTTTTTACTTTCAGTCACGGAAATCAATGATCCGGGGAACACGAGTTGTAAAATTCGAGCAGTTTTAAAGTTTGTCGCCCAACCGGAATATTTGGAATATTTTTTTCGTTTCAGGCAAGTAGACTCCATCGGCAAAACCATAACTGTAAATGGATAGAACAGAGATTAAAATCAAAGCCACATGGGTGAATTGTTTATTCATGAATAACCTACATTGGAATGACGAATGACGAATGTCGATTGACGAATGATGGAATCGCTTCGCTCAGTCGTTTTTAAATGGATAGAATACCTTAAATCCAAAATCCGCATTCCAAAATCTAAAATCTACTTTTTGAAGTTTCTTTTCCGATCAGACCGACTGTCCTTTAGCCGGCCTGCGACGAGCTCAGTCGAATCGAGGCCGCCGCTCTTATTTAAACCAACAACGATGGCAATTGCAGATCAGCAAATAATTCGTTGTTACAAAACCAGGCGTCAAGGTCTGCTTTGCTGATTTAATATCGGTAATTTTTTGAGTCTCCTGAAGGGGAATGTGATAAAAATAGCAGGGCAAAAGCATACCTTCAAATATCGGAAATAGCGGGTTTATCTCCTCCAAAAGCTTTTTTTCAGAGCGGAATAGTTAGGGTTTTTACCTATCATATATCCCCTAATCCACTCATATTGCCATCTTGAAATTTTTTCTTAACTTGTTTGTCAGAGCAAGTAATGATTCTCATAAAAAATTAAGAAAGGAAAAATACAATGAAATTTACCGATAAAGATCATAACTACATCGAGTCTGACGAAGAAAGAGAAACTGGACATCGGGATACCCGTGAGCTGAATCACAAGTGTAAGAATCCGGACCCGAGCTTAGGCTGCAATTTGGGTATCGATGTTCAGGGTTAACGGTAGGATGTCATCTTTGAAAAAACGGCTACATCGCATATATCAAAGAGGTAAAAAAATGAAATTCACAGACAAAGATCATAATTACATCGAATCTGACGAAGAAAGAGAACCCGGCCACGAAGATACTCGATATAAGAATTTTAAGTGTGAAAATAAGTCCCAGTTAGGATGCAATCTGGGTATTGATGTGGCCGGATAACCTATCACCACCTGGATACTAGGCGGAGGATTTCTTCCTCCGCCTTTTTTTATGTTCAATCAAATTAGGGGGCATGCCGTAGTATTTCGTATCGTTGCTTAATTTGTTAGATAAGTCCGAAAATGTATGATAAGCCCTACGACCAATGGATTCCTAATTTTACATCGTTGACTTGAATACGGTGAGATCCCCTATGGCAGAAAATGAAATCCTAAAAGATCTCTTTTTCATCGAAAGAGGCTATTTAAACGCCAATCACTTTGTCTACCGGTCTAAATCCCCCGTTCTCATCGATACCGGCTATATTGCCGACTTTAGCGAAACCGAAAAATTGATCACCGATCTGGGTGTCAACCTCTCCGACATATCCTTAATTGTCAACACCCACACCCATTGCGACCACATCGGCGGCAATCGAATCATTCAGCAGAGATCAGATTGTGACATTGCTTTGCATGTAGTCGGCCGACATTTTATCGACATCCAGGACGATTGGTCCACCTGGTGGCGTTACTATAACCAGGAGGCTGATTTTTTCTCCGTTACCCATACCCTGGAAGATGGTGAGATTATTGCCGTCGGCCCGCATGAATTCGAAGTGATCTACACACCCGGCCATGCCTCCGACGGGATTGTGCTATACAACCGCCGGGAGAAGGTCCTGCTTTCATCCGATACCCTGTGGGAGAATGATATGGCCGCGATGACCCTGCGTGTTGAAGGCAGCCGGGCATTATTTGATATGCAGGCATCGCTTGAAAAACTCGAATCACTTGACGTCCGTATCGTCTATCCGGGCCACGGGCCGCCGTTTGGCGACATGAAGCGCGCGATTGTAAAGAGCAAGGATCGGATTGAAAGATATTTCCGGGAGCCGGATCAGATCGGCTATGATCTTATTAAAAAAATCATCGTCTACACGTTGATGATGAAAAAGACGGTTCGGGAAAGCGATTTTTTTCCGTACCTGATGAATTCCTATTGGTTCAAGGAGACCGTCGATCTTTATTTTAGTAGCGAATATGAGATGAAATATGAAGAGATTATGAATTCATTTTTAAGAAGAGGCATTGTCAAACAAAAAGATGGCAGCTTGTCTACAACAGTAGAACCGTGACTTGAAAAAGGTTGTAATTAAGGAGACATATTTTGATTCAACAATAAATAGCCCGGTAGTTAGACCAAATTGATTCCTCATATCTAGAAGAATCAACGGCTTACAGGTTGAAGCAGCAGCCGTTCGCCGGGTCCGAAACATAGTTTTCGCACCAGGTAGACCACCAGCAGGGTGCCGATGGCCGTTGAACCGACCAGCATGACCATAACGATGATCTGGTAGCGGATGGCCAGCAGCGGATCGGCGCCTGCCAGAATCTGCCCGGTCATCATGCCCGGGATGAAGACAATGCCAGCGCCCATCATGGAGTTGATGGATGGGATCATGCCGGCCCGCATGGCGTTGCGAAACATATCCTCGCTGGCCTCCTTGTAGTCGGCTCCCAGGCACAGACGGGCTTCGACCTCCAGCCGTCGTTTGCGCAATTCTCCCAGCAATCGTTCCAATGCAATGGCCACGGCATTCATCGAATTGCCGATAACCATTCCGGCCAGAGGAATGAAATACTGCGGTTTCCACCATGGTTCTACATTTACCATCACCGCTGTTACCAGATAGGAGACGATGGTATAACTGATAAACATGGAAACGAACGCCGGCCAGAAAAATGCGACCTGTCGCTCTTTAACACGGCCGCGAACCTCCCAGGCCGCAAAAAATATCATGAAGCCGAAAAGCGCCAGGACGACAAATGCATTTTGCAGCTCAAATATGAACTTCAATATGAAACCCAGCAGGAAGAGCTGTGCAAACGTGCGGATGGTACCCACCAGCAGGTCGCGTTCCAGTTTGAGTGCGTGATACATGGACGCTGAACCGGCCACCAGAATAAAAATCAGTCCGAAGGCCAGTTGAGCCAGACTTATATTAATGATATTCGGAGTCATGTAACTATTTCCGCTTGCCCACCGGCAATGCGAATGGAGCTGTAATTTGCCTGCTGCGGTTCGAACTTACGATGACTAACCATCAGGACGGTCAATCCGTATTCAATACACATGCGTTCGGCGGTTTCTTCGACGATTCGGCTGCTTTCTTCATCCAGGGCACTGGCCGGCTCATCCAGGAGAAGCACTTGCGGATCCAGCAGAAGGCCTCTGATAAAGCAAAGGCGCTGCATCTGACCAACCGAGAGCGTTTGGGCATTAGCTTCCAGGGTGACATCAGTTAAGAGAAAATTGTCCAGGTGACCCCTGAGAGTCCTTCTATCCGGAACCGTCAGATTGCGGTTGTTCTTAAACGTGAAGCCCAGCAGCATATTTTGCGCCACGGTATCATCCATGGCAGTGGGGGTCTGCTGAATATATAGAAGGGACCGTCGTAACTCCGGCGGACTGTATGCTGAAAGTTTGCGGCCGTTGAAGTAGATGTCGCCGTGACTTGGTTCCTCTAAACGATTGATCAATCGCAACAGCGTAGACTTGCCGGCGCCGGAAGGTCCATTGACCAGATAGAATCGTCCGGATTCCAGGCTCAATGACAGGTTCCCGAATATGGTTTTGCCATCTGGATAAGAGAAAGCGACATTTGAAAATTCTATTACACGATGATGATCAGGCAAAGTTTTACGCTTCAATAACCCAAAAGAAGGTAATCCCTCGTGGGGCTTTAAATTTTACAAATTTTACAAATTTCGGAGTTTTGGAGTATTGGAGTACTGGAGTATTGGAGTATTGGCTGAAGGATTGATGTCTACTTTTAATACCCCAATACTCCAGCGCTCCGGTACTCCAAGATCGAGACTCTTCAAAAAATTACTGCAATCTTAATATTGCCTTTTTATTGGTTATAGGTCCGAAATTTCTTTGGCTCTGTCATATAATTTTTTCCTTACTTTACCATGTAGCGTTCAAATATCAATTGCGATGCTATCTGGGATCGTGGAGTCGGTCAACCTTTCGGGGAGAAAATTAGTTGAATCGCCTCCATTTGGGGTTTGGCGTCAATCCCCCATCTGTTTTAATCTGGTCTCAATATTGACGGGTGCATCAATCAATTTCTGGTCGATCATAATTTGTTCGGTCTGCTTCCAGGCGGCCACATCGATTTTGCCGAATTTGGAATCGGGCTTCGGCAGCATCAGGATGCGGGTGGCCGGCAACTGCTTATTTACAATTTCGGCCGGGGTTTCCGGGTTATATTTCAACACCGTTTCGACGGCTTTATCTTTGTTGTCTGGGGACAAGGCCTCGCCCCAGGCCTCCATCAACGCCTGCATAAATCGCTTGACGGTATCGGGGCGATCATCCAGCATTTTTTGGGTGGTGATGACCGAGTTGGCCACAAACCGGATGCCCAATCTGCTGGGACTCATCAGATCGAAACGCTCACCGGCCTTGAGAAGTTTATCGCCGATAATGGGCGCCTGGGCATTGCGATACAGGGGCCAAAAATCCACTTCGCCCTTGTAAAACGGTGTAAAATCGTAGCGGACGCTGGAGAGCTTCACCTGATCTTCTTTGATATTGTATTTGGCCAGCAGAGCCCGCATAATGGTTTCATCGTTGCCGCCATAAGTAATGCCGATGGTTTTGCCTTTGAGATCCTGCGGTATTTTCAGGGGCGTTCGATCCGGGCGATAAATCCAGTGTAGTGGATTGACCTGAAAGAGCTGGGCCAGCACCACGATAGGCGAACCCTTGGCGACTGCCCGAATTACCTGATCAGCCGAAGCCACCCCGAATTGGGCATGACCGATCTCGAGTTCTTTGATGGCATCCTTTTCAGGACCGCCCGGTTTCACGGCCACCTTCAGCCTGTGGCGGGCGAAGTTCCCATGGGCATCGGCCCATAAGTCACCGACAACACTGATGTTAAACAGCCATTTGAGTCGATAGGCTACCTCCTCCGGAGGCTGCTTTTTTTCGCTGCAAGCGCTGAAGATAAGGAAAGAAAGCATTGCCGATATCAGGACAATTCTAATTCCGAGTCGTTGTCTCATTGCGGGTCATCCCAATTTGTCTGGTCGAAAATTTATTGTCAGACTACCGATCGATTATCATAAATAGACTTTTGGGTCGTGAGCGCGACCTCCCAGTCTATATCGGCACTAAGACTAATTCAATCGTGGCTGGAAGCCGCTGCCACACTGTAAAGTCGTATAACAAAGCCCGTTGCTCAAGAAAAAAGTCTTATCCTTCAGACTATCAGCTATGAGCTATGAGCCATCAACACTTATGCCCCTTGCAGGCGCCGCTGCACGGTTTGGCCCAGCCATTCCAGGCAGACCAGGTACAATGACGTGCAGATACCGATCAAAAACAGGGCGATGAGTATTTTAGCCAGGTCACTTTGGTACAGGGCGATGCGGATACTGTGCCCGATACCCGCATTGGCCGCAATAAACTCGGAAACAATCGTACCGACGATCGCCAGGGTGCCGCTGCCCACGATAACCGTCGAGATTTTACTGATGTTTTCAAAAGCCCTTATTTTTACCTGCAGCCGCCAATTCATCCGCAGCGTGGCTTCAAAAAAGTGCTCGATCTCGGGCACCGGCTCGCTAAGTATGCCGATAAAAGAAAGCAGCAGGGGAAAATAGCAGATCATGGCGGTGATCAACAGCCGCGACGATAGACCGTCGCCCAGCAGGATAAAAATGATCGGGGCCACAGCGACGATAGGATAGGCCTGAATATTGTAGGCCGCCACCCGGATAAAGGATCCAATCCACCGCGTCAAGCATCCGATGATCCCGACTGCGGTGGCCAGACAGATCGACAGCATGTGGCCGAGAATCGCGATCGACAGGGTATCGACAACGTTAAATAAGTAGCGCAAGAAGACACTTTGGCCGGTTTGCCATATTTCCCCCGGGCTTGGGATCACGTAGTCGGACAGACCCAGGACATATTTTATTAAAAACAGAATTGTCAGACCGATGAAGTAGATGATGAAAAACTGATAAACACGCCTAGAAAGCATTGACGATCTCCAGCATGGTCCGCTCAAGATACTTTTTGTCAAGATCTTGACCGTTGGCATGGTCCTGGCCTTGGATAGATACGGTCTGCGGGTTTTTGTGCCGGCCCCGCAATACCAGGATCTGTTTGCAGAATTTGGCCACCTCCGCCACGTTGTGGGAAATGTACAGAAAACACCGATCGGAGAATGTGGTTTTCATCATTAAAATGATGTGTTCTTTGGTAATCTCATCGACATTGGCCAGGCTTTCATCCATGATCAACAAGTCGAAATCCTGCAACATATACCGAACCAAGTTGATCCGGTTTTGCTGCCCCAGGGAAAGTTGCGAAAACTGGGAGTTTGTATAAGGCTCCATGCCAAAAGTTGAGACCATATCGTTAATTTTGGCTTTATTGGCATCGGGTGTGGTGTTTTCTAAATGTTCGCCAATGGTGGACCATCCCGGAATTCTTTCAAGGTTGTGGGTATACAACACACGTTGCATGTTTGATTTGTGAATTTCTCCGCCATAATTGTTGATGTCGCCCGTCATCATTTTGGCCAGAGTGGTTTTGCCCACCCCGGATGGTCCGAATAGCGCATGGAAGCCGGGACCAGAGAGGCGGTAGCTCATATCTTTAAATACTTCAACATTTGAACCGGGATATTTATAACTGATATCCCTGCAATCAAGCAGCATATTATTGGACATTCAATCTGATTCCAGGGCGGCAATGGTTAAGAATTCTCGTTGATTCCGTATAGCCGAATTGCCAAAATCAGTCAACTGAAGAGGACATGGAATGACGAATGACGATTGGCGAATGTCGAATTAATGGCCTCAATAGGACTGAGTGACGAAGACTGAGGACTGAGACGAGCGACGGATATAGCGAATCGCTCAGTCCTCGGCAATCATCACTATTTCATTAAGTTGAGCCTGCTTCACTAACTTAGCTAGCTAGGCAGGCCGAGAGCGAGTCCACCCTTCATCATTCGATCTTCTGTTGTTCGACTTTACTGCTCTTACGAAGGAACACCGGTTCAGATTCGGGGCTGAAGTATTGATTCAGCGGCTAACAATTTTGTAGGCAAAATCCGGTCCACGGCCCTGAAGATAGGCCATGTCCACCCAGAGCATGGCCATGGGCTCGAAATAGCGGGCGTGATACAGCGGCCCGGTGATGCAGGGGGCAAAACCCACCATTTCAGCCAACTGTGCCACGGTCTCCCGGGCATCTGAATCGTCACCGCAAATCAGCATGGTCAACACTTGTGAATCATAGTGCGGATCGGTCATATTGCCTGATCCGGTGGTGTTAAAGGCTTTTACTACCTTCGCCCCCTCGGCCCACTGGGCAACCTGCTCACCGGCCGAGGTCGTCGTCCCGATGCTCAGACCTTTTAAATCCGGCGCGATCGGATTGGTGCAATCCACCACGATCTTGCCTTGCAAGTTGCCGGCGGCCGCAACGGCCTCCCGGGTAGCAGACCAGGGAGTCGCCAGGACGATGACATCAGCTTTTTCCGCAGCTTGCGCAACACCGGCCGCTTCGGCATTGCCTCCGGAATTATTCAGCAGGTTTTTGACTTTTTCACTATTCGGATCACGAACGCCATAAATGACTTCGTGTCCAACTTTGGCCCAGGCAGGTCCCAGAGTTCCGCCAACATTTCCGATTCCAATGATAGCGATTTTCATATTTTGTCTCCCGTTTATAGGTTCAATGTTCAGGGGCTCAGGGTTCAATGTTCAGGGGTTCAGAGGTTCAAGGTTCAGAGGTTCAGGGCTCAACGGTTCAGAGGTTCGAGGTTCAAGGGTTCAGAGGTTCAAGGTTCAAGAGTACACAGGTTCAAGGTTTGGAGGGGGATAGGTTCCGGGTTCACCGTTCTGGGTTCAGAGGATAACGAAGACTTCGTATGAGATTCCGACTTTGTGAAAAACTGAAAAAATCGATCATCGAACATCGTGCGCCTAGCGACCCGTGCGTCCAAAATTGCTGACACCGACCCATTTCTTTTTAATAAAATAGAAAGCATTCCTTCAACCTTGAACCCTGAACCTTGAACCCTGAACCCTGAACCCTGTACCTTGAACCCTGAACCTTAAACCTCTGAACCTTTGAACCCCCTATCTCTTCAGCTGCTTGCCGACCTTCCAGCAGTCCGCCACTATTTCGCCTAACGACCAGTATTTAATACTGCTCATGTCAAATAGAAGCGGTTTGAGCTTGGCCAGGTCGATTTTACCTTCGGTTAGCACGGATTCGGCGGCATAGGTTTCCACGATTTCACCGATTATCAGGTCATGGGTGGGGGTATCATAGATGTCGTAGAGCCGACACTCCATATTCACCGGGCACTGCCTGATCATGGGCGCATTTTCCAACTGGCCGTGGAAAACCTCAAACAACCCGGATTTGTCCGTGTTCTTGCCGCTGACAATACCGACGTAATCGGTTTGCACCACCAGATCTTCTGAAGGAATATTTACGCTGAATTCCCGGTTCTTTTTTATTCCCCCATTGGTGTAATGAGCTTTGGCAGAGCTCAACGAAATAAGATAAGGTCTGGCATGGTTTACGATTCCGACGTGGGCAATGGTTATATAGTTAGGCTTGTCGTCTACCATCGCGCCGACCAGCACGGTGGGGGTGGGGTACAACGCGTTAATCGCATTCAGGGTTTTTTTCAAAATAAGTCCTCCTTACGGTAAAACGTGCAGCTCCGGCAACGCTCTGTCTCCTTTGGTATGCAGACCACTTATAAGGCCTATGAACACAATAGCTAGGATACCCTGGAAGTCAAGGCACTGAGATTCAGTACTGCGGTTGTTCTGGGGCATAGGACCTGGAATTTAAATGTGCATAAACGCTATTAATGATTACTATCAGGGGCATATTTCGATATCACTTGATTTAATAAAATACGGATGCCTCCGATTGAGCAGCGACCCTTGATATTATTAAAATATTACGTTCGTGAAGGGGGCCGCCTGCACCATCCGGGACTCATACTTTACGAAGGATCCTTTCCTCGCAATATTCGGCCTTGAAGGACCGTGTTCATGAATATATTTCTGATATATGTAAGAGACGAGGACTACTATCAATTGCTGCCGCGGGAGTTGGGTGGTTCCCGGCCCGATGACCAAAATGTCAAAATAATGGCTTTTCCACCGCTCGGTATCCAAACTCTGGCGCCGGTGATTCGGCAGCATGGTCACCGGGTCCGAATGTTCGACACCTGCCATCCGCAAATGAAATTGGATCACATCGCCGAGGCCGTCAAAGCGGAACCGCCGGATGTGATTGCGGTCTCCTTTCTATCCACGACGACCTACCCCGCGACCAAAATTATGGCGGCGAGGTTCAAGGCCGTCGCGCCAAACACGCCGATCATCCTGGGAGGTGTTTTTGCCTCCATGAATGCCGATCTGATTTTAAAGGACTGTCCCCAGGCGGACTGCATTGGGATCGGTGAAGGTGAGGAACTCTTGCCGGATTACCTGGATCATCTCGATGATCCAGGCGCGGTAGCCGGTCTGGTCTGGCGCAAAGGAGATGAAATTGTCAGCAATGAACCGCGTCCTCTTATCCGGGACCTGGACCGGTTCCCATACCCGGACCGTGTCAGCCTACCCATTGATTATATTGAGTCCTTGCCCCTTGATGTCCCGGCTGTTCTTTCACTGGACAAATTCTGTACCGTGCAGACTTCGCGGGGTTGTCCCTATGGCTGTATATACTGCGATATCCCGTCGCTTTCCCAGAGCAAATGGCGCCATCGCTCGGCGCAGCACGTGCTGGGAGAATTGCAGCAGCTCAACTCCGCAGGCTACCGTTCGATATATTTCACAGATGACCACTTTTTGCTCAAACGTCGGCGTATTACGGATATCTGCCGGGGTATCATCGAGCGCGAATTCGAGTTTACCTGGGGCTGCGAGGGGCGCGTTGATTCAGCGGCGGTAGACCAGCTGCCGCTCATGAGCCGGGCGAATTGCACTTTCTTAGCCTATGGAATTGAAGCCGGAACCCAGAAAGTCCTCGATCGACTCAACAAAAACCAGACCCTGGAGCAAATTGAAGATGCGGTGAACCAAGCCAAACAACATGGAATCAAACGAGTCCATGGTTTTTTTCTGGTGGGCGCCCCCGACGAAACGGTTGATGATATCAGGGAAAGTTTTCATTTTGCGGCGCGGCTGAAGCTGGACACCTTCGGTTTCAACCGGTTGTGCGTGTACCGGGGCACCCCCCTGTGGCAGGAATATATCGACCGCGGGATCATCGACGATCAGCGCGACTGGCAAAAATGGTTCAAGTGCTCTGACATCGATCCGAGGATCCTGCCGGGGGAGGTCATCAACCGTGCACGTATGAAAGGTTATGCATATCTTTTTGCGCGCCGGATTGCCGGACGTCCTATTCAAACTTACCGGCTGGTGCGCACCTTTGGGCGCTACATGAAGGCATCGGATATTTTCAAATTACTTTCTTCGCCTTTCCGGAAACGAACACTGTCTCGCAAACCTGAACTGCCGGCCAGGATGGTTGATCGTGGGCTGCAAGCGCCCGACAGAAGGACGGTCTCAATTGAGCTTTAATGGATATGAAATTGCACTGATTGCCGTGGCCCTTGGCTGTGATGCGTTTGCTGTGGGGCTAGGGGTTGGATGCCGATTTTGTACACCCCGTCAGATTTTCCGGTTATCGTTTCACTTTGGCTTATTTCAGTTCCTGATGCCGATAACCGGTTGGCTGGCCGGCTATCACATCCTGTCATGGGCCAAAACCTGGGGATCCTGGTTAGCCTTCGGCCTGCTGATTATTATCGGTATCCGGATGTTGCGTGAGGGCTTTGGCCACCCCGAAGAGGAGACCGATTGCCAGGATCCCACCAAAGGACTGAGCCTGGTGATGTTGTCCGTCGCAACCAGTATCGATGCTTTGGGAGTTGGTTTCAGCTTGGGCGTTTTAAATCAGAATTTGTTTGTGGTGGCGGTGTGGATTGGCATTGTGGCCGCAGCCATGACCTGGTTGGCCATGAAAATCGGGAACCGACTCTCCCAAAGATTTGCCAAACGAATGGAAATCATCGGCGGGCTGATACTGGTTGCCATCGCGTTTAAGTTGTTGCTGGCCTGATCCGGAAAAGCCATAACCCAAAAAGATAAATCACGAAAGCGCGAAAGGACGAAAACACGAAATAAAACAGAAAAATTTTCGTGCTTTCATCATTTCGTGTTTTCGTGATGATTCGCCTGGGTTGGATTTCAGAAAAAGCAAAAAATTCAAAACTAGGCGCCGAGACATGCTTATTGAAGTCGCTTCAAATAGAAGTAGAGACCCACTCCGGCGGCGATCATTAACGCGCAGAGGATCTGTCCCATGGAAAAAGAAAGCCAAACGAACCCGAGATGATCATCTGGCTGGCGGAAATACTCGATGCAGAACCTGACCAGACCATAGCCGATCAGGTAGAAAGCCAGGGTGGCTCCCTTGGGCTTACTGGTCCTGCGGATGCTCCACAAAATTGCAAACAGGAATATTCCTTCAAAAAAGGCTTCATACAACTGAGAGGGGTGCCGCAATTCCCTGGTGGGTGCTTGGGGGAAATACATTCCGATGGAAGCGGTCGTCACCCGGCCGTATAATTCACCGTTGATGAAATTTCCCAGTCGCCCGAAGGTATACCCCAGCGGAATAACCGGCACAAACAGGTCAACACCATCCCACCAACTCAGTTTTGCCTTACGCACATAGAGCCATCCGGCCAAAATTGCGCCAATCAGTCCACCATGATACGACATGCCCGAAATCCCGGTAAAGGTGACGCCGCCGGAGAAGGAAAATGGAAGAATGATTTCAAGCGGGTTTTGAAGATAATATGAAAAATTGTAAAACACCACATAACCCAGCCGGGCGCCGATAATCAAACCCAGGATCAGGTAGGTGGTGGCATCTTTGACCTGGTCGGTGGTGATTTCAAAACGGTCTTCACGCTTGACCCGATAAAGCACCAGGAAAAAAGTGATGCCGAAGGCCACAATGTACATCAGTCCGTAATACTGGAGCTTGAACCAGCCGATTTCGAAAATTACGGGGCTAATAGTTTGCGGCAGATGCTGCCACCAATCCCAAAATTCAGCCATAATCAGGTCTTGCTCCTCGAAGGTTTGCAATATTCCAGCTAAAAATTATGTTAAGGATAATCCGTAATCTAGAATCCGTCAACCAAAACCAAATGTACAGATCCCGTCAATTAGTTAGAAAAGATGGCCATGAAACTTTGTTCGTCATATACAATTGCATGAAAATTGGGCGTGGGTCTAATTCAGGAATTCAGGGATTGAGGAATTTAGGAATTGAAGGAATTTTATCGAATGACTATGCCACGCAACATAAATGAAACGAATCTGAATAATGTGACCCTCATCAGAACCGGGGAGGATTCTGTTGAGATACGGTGGTCTTTCAGCGATTTGCCCCAGAAGGTCACCGTTTACGCGGGAACGTCGCCGGATCAAATCGACCGTCGGCATCCGGTCTCCATCTGTCGGGAGAAATCATCGGCTGATATTTCAGGCCTTAATCCGAATCGACGATACTACTTCGAAGTCGTGCCGAACCGGGGATCGGGGGTCATCATCAGCGATCGGCGGGTGGTGCTCGAGGGATCGGTCAACTTCAGGGATCTCGGCGGCTACGAAACGGCTGACGGACGCCGCATCAAGTGGGGCCAGGTGTTTCGATCCGATAATCTGGGACGGCTGAGCGATGGCGATGTAGCCTTTTTACAAGGACTGGATATCCGGACGGTCTGTGATTTTCGCACCCCGGCCGAAGCCCGAAAATTACCGGACCGTTTTCATCCAACCGCCCCGGACCGCTATCTGCATTTGCCCATTCAGCATGGTGAGTTTGACCCAGCGGGCACTTTCGAAAGGATAAAAAAAGGTGACGTCGGTTGGATGACCGAAGCGTTTATGATTGAAGGCTATCTTAAAAACATCGATAATTTTACAGCCGTGTGGTCGACGGTATTTAACACCCTGGCTGAGCGATCCAACCGGCCGCTTGTATTTCATTGTACCGGCGGCAAGGATCGGGCCGGAGTTTGTGCGGCACTGGTATTATTGTCACTGGGCGTACCGGAGAAAACGGTTATCTACGACCATGGTCTTTCCAACCGGTATATCGCTGCGGTGCTGGAAAGAATTTACCAGCAAATCCGATCCTATGGCGTGGATCCGGATCAGGTTGCACCATATTTTACAGCGCCCCAAAAAGCCATTGTCGCGGTCGTCGACCATATCCGCTGCACGTATGGTTCAGCCGCCGACTACTTAATTGACAAAGCTGGCGTCGATGAGAAACTGATTGAGAAGTTGAAAGCGAATTTGTTAGAATGATGGGGTTTCAGGTGTCAGGTTTCGGGTTTCAGGCAAGTGGATCGCAGGATCAAGCACAGATCGCCGAGGGCCGCAATTAGGTATTCAAAATAGATCTTAAAAGGAAATAAATTCCCCTATTGCTGTCTGCCAGCTGCATCATCACAATTGATACACCGGCGTTGCCTCCTCACCAGCTACGTCCAATCGCCATTTGGTCCAAGAAATCCCCTCCGAAATAAGCCGCACTGCTGCGCATGCTGACACCCGACACCCGACACCCGACACCCGACACCTTGATCCTATTTGGATTGCATTTGCGACAGTTCAGCTGTCTGATGACAACTTTGCATTAACTGTCTATCTTATAACCAAAACCGGACACGGCGCGGTCCTCAGCACCCTATGCGTGCAACTGCCCAGCAATAATCCCTCGAGGTCATTGCGCCCCCTGCAACCCATTACAATCATGTCTACTTTTTCAATGCCGGCTACCTCGCAGATCGCCTGCGCAGCAGGTCCTTCCATGATGCGATCGATAAAAGCCACCCCTGCTTCCTGCACTAGCTCTCGGTAGGGGTTCAACAGATCATTTGATTTTTTCATAATCTTATCGATGGCTTTCTGGAAATAAGCTTCTCCTAAAACCACCGGAAACGATTTGTGGCAGTGGATCAGTAACATTTCACTGTCCATGTGCTTGGCCAGAGCTAAAGCGTATTCCACGGCGTGCATGGAATATTGCGATCCGTCCACCGGCACCAAGATTTTTTTCAATTCCATTGGAAGTCTCCTTTTTGTCTGAAATTGGACCTCGGCAAAAATATCATTGATTCCTGTGTTATTAATGTAACCAATATTTCATGAAAGCAATTTTTTAAATAAAATTTGCGTGTTATTTGGAAGAACTTCATTTATTGAATTGACATTAAAAGCTCATTTTCTTATAGTGCCACCGTAGTAGTTTCGATACGATTGATTGCCCGATGTTGCATTTTGTCCTTCCTCAGTAAATGCTTCTTTGATGAATTTTAATATAATTTATCAAAGGTTTCAAAAAAACCCAATCGTATTTATTAATTTGAAACCAACCACCACAGTTTATTAATTAACCAATCTGAATAAAGAGCATATGATGGAAAATAAAATACTGATTGTTGATGATGAAGATTACCACAGGCAGCTGATGCTGAAGCTGCTTTCTAAATTGGGCTATGAGGTCGAGGCTGTGGAATCTGCTGAAGATGCTTTCTCCTTATTGGATAAAGAACAATTTCCGGTTATCATCACTGATTTAATTATGCTCGAGATGGATGGGGTGGAGTTTTGTCGGAAAATTCGCGAAACCGACACAGAAACCTTTGTAATCGCCTTAACCGGGCACACAGAATTGTACGATATCGATCGGTTAAAGGAAGTCGGCTTTGACAATCATCTGACCAAACCCTTTAAGATTGATGTCATCAAGCAGCCCATTCAAGAGGGAATTGAGAAATATCGACAACGAACTGAAACCCAGCCTGATGACGTCTAGCGTCTAACACAGGCCGGCCAAAGGTCCGGCAATGACCCGGTTACGGCCCTGAGTCTTGGCCTCGTAAAGATACTTGTCCACCGCGTTAATCACGGCATCCGCGTTAATGGGTCCGGCCGGGTGCGAACCGTTGAATCCGGCAACCCCAAAGCTGGCGGTGATGGATATCCTATCCGTATTTATCTCGATCGTGTTATTCGCGACCTGTTGGCGCAGCCGGTCGGCCAGATAAATAGCATTTTTCAGATTGGTTTCGGGCAACACCAGCAAAAATTCTTCCCCGCCATACCTTGCCAGCCAGTCGGTGTCATGCCGAATCAGTTCTGAAATATTCTGCACGAATTGTTTAAGAACCTCATCGCCACTTTGATGGCCGTATCTGTCATTCACACTTTTAAAACGATCGATGTCGCACATGGCGACGGCCAGCGGACGCTTGTACCGTATTGCTCTCGTAATTTCACGCGGCAGCACCTCACTGAGGTAGCCGCGGTTGTAGCAGCCCGTCAGGGCGTCGGTACGGGACAGGTGTTTAATTTCCCGGTTGGCTTTTTCCAGCGAGAGATGCTCTTTTTTCAAACGCGCGTAGAGCAGAGAATTTTCCATTACCAGGGAGCATTCTTTGCTCAAGATGGTTAACAGCTTTACCTTTTCATGGGTAATATGGCTTTGCTGGATCGGTGTTACTATCAGGACAACGCCCAGGGTACTTTTAACCGTGCACAGAGGCAGCATAACGACCGATTTTTCTTTGTCGAAGGCCAGCCCTGGAATGAGGGCCGGTTGCCTTCGGTTGATGATCCATGAAAATATGCCGCACTCGATTTGAAGATCAATTTCCTTGCGGCACAATTTTGCATTATCAGCGGGTACCGCGTATTTCAGGACAAATTCTCTTGTATTTTCGTCGACGAGAAACAGCGCACAGGCTTCAATTTCAATTAAATTATGGACATCAGCCAAAAACGCGTTCCATATTTCCTTGACACTCGAAGGAAATTCGATCCGGTCCTGGAATTGACCAAGCCGTTCGATTTTATCGATAAGCTCTATGAGGGCGTTCCGGTTTTCATTCATAAGGGATGGAAATTTACCAGTACCTTACTATGACAAATAAATAGGTCGTATTGAACTAGCAAGCAGATAATTAAAGGCCTCGATCTTGGAGTATTGGGGTATTAAAATGAGACCTCAAACCTTCAGTCATTAATCCAATACTCTGATGTCAAGAAAAATTCAACGACTTCGATGGACAACCTTTTGTTGTGCTATAGATCTGTAATTTAAATATTCTGCATACATTTAAATCGATCGTTGCCAATTACCATGCTGCTTAACACTAGGTTTATATTAGCATAATCGGATGGCGAGCGGAAGTCTCCAGTTCAACCAATGCGTTTTCGCTGGATTTTTTGATTGGTTCGAGGTAGGGATGATGATTAGCTCCAAAAGTGACTATTCTTCAACCCTGAACCCTGAATCCCAGGCGCATGGCGCGGAGTGCGTAGGGCTTGGAGCATGGATCGGTATGATGTTTGCGAAGGATTAATCAAATCCGCCTGCGGCGGACCACCAAGACACCAACTATAATTTAAAAGGATCTATGATCCAAAAAAAGGTAATCCGTCCGGATTGGGAATTTAATTTATGGGCGAAACGAAAACGGTAGCTCTTTTCATTCAGTGCTTGATCGATGGCATTTATCCGGAAGTCGGCGAGGCCATGGTCAAGATATTCCGCAGCCTGGGGCTCGAGTTGACCTGCCCGACCCAGCAGACCTGTTGCGGACAACCGGCTTTCAATGCCGGTTATCGACGTGAAGCAAAGGTGGCTGCCAGAAGATTTATTGAGATCTTTGAATCTGCGGACACGATTGTCTGTCCCTCCGGATCTTGTGTGACGATGGTCAGACACCATTATTCAGAGTTGTTCGCTGACAACGAGCCGTGGCTGCAGCGAGCCCGGCAGGTGGCAGACAAAACCTATGAGCTGACGGAATATTTGGTGGATGTTTTGGGGGTGATTGATCTTGGTGCCCATTATGACGGCAAAATTACCTATCATGATTCCTGTCATCTGCTGCGCAGCCTGCGGATCAAAGATCAACCCCGCCGGCTGCTGCACAACGTTTCCGGGGCTGATTTCATTGAAATGTACGATTCAGATAAATGCTGCGGATTCGGCGGATCTTTCGCAGTGAAGTATGCGGATATATCGGCTGCCATGGTTAACGACAAGGCCATGAATATTATCGATTCGGGTGCCGATACGGTGGTTGGCTGCGACATGGGCTGTCTCATGAATATCCAGGGTATACTGAGCCGCATGGGCTCGGATATCAAAGTCCGGCATATTGCGCAAATTTTGGCCGAGGATAGAAATGAATAATGAATAATGACAAATGAATAATGAATGTTGTCGCTTCAGGCTTCGCCTTCGGCTACGACCCGACAGGTCGCTCCGACAATTTTTGTTATTTTAAAATCGACAGAAATCCTTGAACCTTGAACTGTGAACCCTGAACCCTGAACCTTACACCTTAAACCCTAAACCTTATACCATACCGATATGAGCGAAATATTTATTGGAAATTATAATGCCGAAGCGAAAAAAGCTTTGGATAATCAAGTCCTGCAAAAGGCCCTGGCTGATCTTCAGAATCGTTTTGGCCGGGCTACGGCCCTGGCGTATCAACGGTTGCCGGAAGGTCCGGATCTGCGCCTAAGAGCCCATGAAATTAGGCGCAATGCCATTGCCAACCTGGATATTTTGCTGGACACCCTGGCAAACAACGTCTGTAAAAACGGCGGGCACGTTATTTTTGCCGGGAACGCCGATGAGGCCGTCAGCTACTGCCTTGAAACTGCGCGGCGGCACGGGGCCAAACTGGCGGTCAAAGGCAAGTCCATGGTCAGCGAGGAAATCGGGCTGAATACGGCCCTGGAGGAAAATGGTATCGAAGTCGCCGAAACCGACCTGGGGGAATATATTATCCAACTGGCCGGAGAGCGGCCTTCCCATATCATCGCGCCGGCCATCCATAAAACGCGGATCGATATCGGACGGCTTTTTACCGAAAAGATCGGCATTTCCTACACAGATGATCCGCCGAGTTTAACCCGGGCTGCCAGAAAAGCCTTACGGGAAAAATTTTTGGCGGCGGATATCGGATTTTCAGGCTGCAATATTGCCTGTGCGGAAACCGGGCACATCGTCACCGTATCGAATGAGGGCAACATCCGCATGTCCAGCACCATGCCCCGGGTTCATGTTGCCATTATGGGCATGGAGCGGGTCGCTGCCCGGCTGGAAGATCACGACATACTTTTAAGACTGCTTTGCCGGGGCGCCGCTGCCCAGAACATGGGGACTTATGCCAGCTACATAGGCGGACCGCGCCAGGCGGACCAGGTCGACGGACCGGAAGAATTTCACCTGGTAATACTGGACAATGGCCGCAGCCGAATCCTGGCAGATGAGGAATTCCGGGAGATGCTGTATTGTGTCCGCTGTGCCGCCTGTCTGAATGTTTGCCCGGTTTACGGTAAAATCGGCGGCCATTCTTACGGGCACCCTTACTCCGGGCCGGTGGGCGCCGTGATCATGCCGCTTTTGGCCGGCATCAATGAGGCCAAAGACCTGTGCCAGGGAGAAACCCTGTGCGGGGCCTGCCAGGATGCCTGCCCGATCAATATTGACATCCCGCGTATGTTGCTGGCCTTGCGGGCCAAACTGGCCGATGGTGATCCCCAATGGGATGTCAGCCGCGCCAGCAGCAGCGAGAAAATGGTTTTCCAACTGTGGTCCTGGATGATCCGGAATCGAGACATCTATGATTTTTTTCTTCGGTCAGCGTCGATCGGGCAAAAAATCATGCCGAACAAAAACGGCATGATCCGGTACCTGCCACCGCCGTTCAACGGGTGGACCAAGCACCGGGATTTACCGCCGGTTGCAGATGAAAGCTTTATCAAGCGCTGGAAGAAAGGCCTTTAAACTCAGATGCTGGATACTGGATACTTGATGCTCGATAACCTCCAATACACAATCGGTGAATTCCACTGTCATCCAGTATCCAGCCTGCCGGGTCGTAGCTCTGAAAGAGCGAAGACTGGAAACCAGAATCCAGGATCAGTCAGTGTCGGCAACGGTTTCCATTGCAGATAAGTTTGATTTCAAAATATTATGCAACTATGGGGTTCAATTAGTGGATAAGTCGAGTTTTAGAGCGTATCGCGAAAAGATCATATTATTCCATTCAATTTTCTGTCCTTATATCACATCATCAACTTGAGTTGCATACTTCGTAATGAGATATAGCCTAACCTCAACAATATCAAGTAACTCCAAAACCTGAGCGAGTCTGCGATGTTGGACGCTTGACCAGTACCCCGTTCCTACTTTACCTTTTATATACGCGCTGCCGCTGACGTGGACACCGGCTAGTTTCATTAAAAAAGAAACGTATATCTTTTGCTATCCTAAGGCTGGCAACGAATCGACTGGGCTCGCCGAGGTCTGTGCCGATCCCGACCAAACCAAAGCGAGAACGGAAGTCCTCCCTACATTATTGTAATGAACCGGGTTGTTTATCCATAAATGCGGCTTTCGGCTAAAGAACGCCGGTTTGATCGGAAAAGAAACTGTTCCGAATCAATTCAATTTCAGATGAACGTATTTGCCGTTTCGTGCTCGTCTTCGAAGCTCTTAAACCCATTTCAGTATCGAAAATGAGTGCGAGTATGAAAGCGGATACGATTTAGATACGATTTGATGGGAATAGTCAGGACTTTTACCAGTTGATAAAAGGTCGAGCGATAACGCGCAGTTCGGATAAAAGCATAACGTCAATGGATCTATACGCCATAATACACATTATCTTTAGATGGTATCTTGTTGTTAGAGGTAGATTTTAAATGAATAAGACGAAACAACCTAGACTCGATAACATGCTTTGGTTGATTGAAACGGCCAATTTGAGGCAACCGCTCAAACATCCAAAAGGTATTCGAATATGATGATAATTTAATAGATGAATGATTGGTTTTATCTTGCTGCTTAGATATGGCGAATATAATTCTTAATGAAAGAGGATCTCCTTGATAAACGTATCTAAGGAGGAAGACTTAGACCAAAACGGATCTGCCTGATCTGCTTGCTTAAGGTGATAACCTTTGAAAAGAGCCCGTTTAAAGCTAAAACAAGACCAGTTGTTTGAAGTCGTAAACCTTATTCGTCCGTTCCCTGTCAACGCCAAAGAAGTTCATTTCCCTCTAAAAACGGATAATCTAAATTAAATGATGTCAACGAAGTCGACCTGTTGTTGATTCCGGTAAAAATACAGTAGGGTAAGCTATTTCCATTATACGAGACCATTCGGATCAGGAACAAACATTACAGTTACCGATCTCCACTTAATTTATCTACATCGTCAATGTACCTATTCGTAGGGTGGGCTGTGCCCACCAAACAGCGTTTAATCTAACCGACAATGGCTAATGGACAGCCTGTCTGATCGGAGAAGTAACTGCGCCTAATCAACGCAGTTTTCGATGAAATCATTTGCCGTTTCGTCCTCGTCGTCGTCCTCGTCGTCGTGCTCGTACTCGTCCTCGAAGCTTTTGAGCCTATCAGTATCGAGGACGAGGACGAGTACGACGACGAGCACGATTTAAATACCCTGTTTGGGGGTTTATATAGGCTGTCTGGTGGTTTCAATGTTTATTGGTTTCATCTTCGATCAGACTGACCGTGTTGCCACGGGTAAGCTGCCTTGCTCATATCCGTTAACCGCTACCATAATCTACAAGACCGTTCAATCTTACTTGAGCAAACATAACGCTTAAAGTGTAAATAATAGGAGTTGATTTTGCGGAAGGTGTCCGAAGAAGTTCTGATTCACTGATTTAATCCGTCAGATCTTGATGAAAAGACTAAATCAGTGAATCAATAGCTTAGAGACAATTACATTATTTCTGGCGCCGTGTAAAAACTCAAATATCGCAATACAGTGTTCAGATGATGAAATGCTGGTTATTCCAAATAATTCGTTTGCACCACTTCATAGTTGCCAGGTGGATCCTGTTAAGTTAACCGTCTGAATCAGAGTCATTGTTCTGATCCCCGATACATTTTCAATCCATCATCGGTACCAGCGTAATCTTGACCATGCTATCTACATCTACTTTAAACTTTTGACCCGGTACCTTCCTGACGTTCTCATCCCCGTTCCCTTTTACGGCCTGGGTGAAACCACTGCCTTCCAACATAGAAGCCGGGATGAAAATACCTCTTGAATTGTATTCCACATAATCCTTGGTTTTTTTGCTTAATTTATCCATGCCTTCGACGCGGTAATGTACACCATTTAACTGGCTAAGTTTGAATATACGATTAATGAGGGTCGCAGCTGAAGGTGCATTATCCAGGTCAGCTACTTCCTTAAGATAGGCTTGAATGTCGGCAGCATCTTCATGTCTAAGCAATGCTTCTTCTAATTGATCGTTGTTAAATACCTTGTTTGCCATCGTCTTAGTCCTTTCTCGCTTGATAGATTAGCGAATATCTTATTCTTGTAAACAGGAGAGATGTCTGTGAGACGGAAATTTCAGGCTCGTTACCTTTGTGTTACCCGAATAAACCGGTTTGCAGTTGAACGGATAAATCTATTAACATCTCAGTATAACTTTAAATATCGGTGTAGCTCACAATAAACTTTAGAAAAAATATCGTTATGATGATGTGGTATAATAAGAACGGATACCGTGTTTAAATTGATTGACCGACGAGTGATGTGATCCGTGAATTAAAAAGGAAGCCCTCAGAAGTTTATCCTAGGATTTAAGAACGATGCCGTCAAACTTGTCGTGGTACAAGATTGCAATTGCAACTGTCTCTTTTTTGCTTGGATTTCAGCGTAATATATTCTATCATTACAACTTTACGCATTTATGGATGCAGGACCGAAGTTGGAGACGGATGCTATTCATTATGATCAGAGGGTGTTTGATATTCAATGGACAGTTCAGGACAAAACGTATTTATCAATAGAATCCGCACCGCATTGGGACACAGCTCAACCGATCGTCCCGGCAGCGATGATCTTTGTGCCGGCCAATTCACAGCTGAGACCGGCGCCATCCTCGATCGCATCCAAAACCGATCTGCAGCAGAAAGACAGCAACTGCTTGACAGGCTCATTGAAATGGCTCAGCCGATAAACCTGAAAGTCATCGTCCTCGAAGACGAACCGGCCGTTGCGGCAGCCATCACTGAACTTGTTAAAACTAAAGATCCGGAATGGGGCGAGCAAAAAAGCGTCGTTGCTTGGCAGCACCCCTTAATTGAAAAACTGGATCTCACAGCCGCTCTGGCGTCCCAAAAGGTGCCGATACACGTAACTGACATGGAAGCCTCCAAAGCCGGAGACGAAACTGATAAGGCCAGAGACGAACTAAGAAAACACGTAATTGACGCTTATATCGGAATTACCTCAGCTGACTTTTGCATGGCCGATACCGCCACACTGGTCATGCGAACCCGACCGGGACAGGCGCGGTCTGTGTCCCTCGTGCCGTCCATTCATGTGGCGGTTATCACCCTCGATCAAATTATTGCCGACCTCATCGAGCTGTATGCCCTGGTCAAATGGAATCCGGAAGTGAAAAAAGAGGGTCTGACCAACTGCATGACCTATATTTCCGGACCCAGCAAGACCGCCGATGTCGAGGCCACCATGGTTCACGGCGCTCATGGGCCCCGGGAAGTCTATGTGTATGTGATTGCGGACCCGGTTTAGGCGCCTAGCGACATCTCACATACAATGAATTGTCGATGTTAACGCGTACGCTGATAGTTACTAGGTTTCGGGTGTCAGGGAACAGATGACAGCGATCAGAGGACAGAAGGCAGAGGATAGATGACAGAGGATAGATGACGGAGGGCAGAAGACAGATGACGGAGGGCAGAGGACAGACCGCGGTCCCTCCATCTCTTATGAAACTACATTTTCTATCTCTCGCAAAGGCGCAAAGCTCGCAAAGGAAACGATTTAAAATATTAATAAACTTAGCGCCTTGGCGTCTTTGCGAGAAAATTAACAGTTTCTTTTTGTGGTCAGACCGACTGTCCTTTAGCCGGCCTGCGGCGAGCTCAGCCGAATCGAGGCCGCCGCTCTTATGAAACAGTCAAGGTTTCAGGTGTCAGTGTTTCTGCCGTAGGCAGATCAGGATATAATGATCTAATTCCCTGACAACGGGAGTCTCAAATGAAACCGCTTATTTTAAAAACGTAGGGCGGGACACCGTGCCCGCCAAATCCGGTCGGCGCAGCCTGCGACGAACTCAGTCGTGTCGTGGCCGACCCTACCTTGTCATAAGAACACAGTTTCTGACATTGATCAGACTTGCTGTTTTTCAGGCCGGTGGCTTGGAACCTGAAACCCACATTTTGCGCTGCCGCTGCATTCTAATGGCTACTTCTTTTAGTCGTGTTCACAAAAAATTAGATTACCTACGAGTTCACAGGATCAAGATTCACCGTTCAAGGTCACCTTTGCTTACAGACATTTTCAGATTTAACGGCGCAGTTTATTGCGACTGGGTTCCGACCGATTTAACGGTCTCTGATTAAGTTGGGTTTACCTCAGAGCTTTTCAATCAATTATTTCGATTGGACCTAAACCCTAGCCTAACCTTTGAACCTTGAACCTCTGAACGGTTACTGTATCACTTATGTTTCGTCACTACAGAATATATGTGGTTGTTCTATTCGCCGCGATAGCCCTCAACGGCTGCATCCTGGAGCGGATATTCAGGGTTAAAAACCAGCTTTGCGATTTTGAAAAAAATTTTCAGATTGACACTTCGCAAGGATTTCGAATTTTGTTGAAGGATCCGGTTATTTTGGATGAAGACATCACCTGGTTGGCGGGATCCGAGCCGTCTGAGCAGGAATTTGCCGGCGATGAACTGGTGATGACATACATCGCCGAAAGAAACGGCATGCATATCCGTGGTCCATATGATCTTCCCATCGAGTTGCGCTTTGTCCGCCGTCACGGCAAATTCCTTCTGAAGGAAGGCTCCATGAGTAAAAATCTGGCCGACATTCTTACCGACGAATTGCTGAGCCAGATAATGCAGTCGACCTGTAAATCGGAGAAAAGCCTGGTCAAACAGCAGGTTACCATCGATATTCGAAAATTGGACAGAAACTTGTTGCCAACACCTTTGGAAATATTGGATATTCTCGGTCCGCCGAATCCAAGCTCCCCGGTGACGCAAAAGCTGGTCTATGATTATCAGCTCAAAAATAATGCCAGCCCAGGTACCGAGACTCTCATCGAGGTTACATTGGACGAATCCCAGGAAATGATTCTCCGCATTAGAGTGAAGTATCTGAGGTATAACTTGGATGCTGATTTTGTAAAGGGTTTGGCGGTCCTGAAGGTGGATATTTTCGTTGAAGAAGAAACCTAACTGCAACATCACACTGTGATTGAAAGATACGAATTAAATTTACTGCACGGCTTAAATTCCAATTATCAAATCACAAATTCCAATCAAATCTCAAATCCCAAAACCCAAATTCGAAACATGTCAATTTCCCGCCCACGATCTCTCATTTGCTGGAAGCCTGTGCCAAATATTATCCTGTTTGGGCCATTGGAGCTTGGATTTTGGATATTGTTTGTGATTTGTTTTTTGGTGCTTGGAAATTGATATTACCAATGCTTCAACTAGTTGTGGTTATTCTGTTCCAGCTGGTGATTCAAAATCATTGAGAATTGCCTTGAGCTTTGCGGCATAACCATGGGCTTCCATGGATCGGAACAGATCGTGGGCCTGTTGCAGCAGATGTTGACGACCGGTTTCGTCTCCTTTTAGTCCGGCAATTTCAGCCCGGCGTTGACAAATTAAAGGCTTCATTACCTCGCCGCCGGTTTTTTCGATCAATTCTTCGGCCCGCGTCAAGGCCTTTGCGATGCGAGGCTCGTCATTTTTACGCTTGCCGCGCAACAAAACCCCAACAAAGGCGATCTGGGCCTGCAGTTCCCAGAAAAGCGTTTCCTTGCGGCGGGCTATGGCAACGGCTTCCTCGGCAGTTGCCAGGGCCTGGTCCGGTTCACCACATCCGGCCATGGCTTCCGCCAACAGGGCCAGGAAAGAGGCTTCCGCCTCCAGGCCCAGCTCGTGTTCTCTGGCCTGCGCCAGCGCATAAGCAAGTGCTTCCCTGGCCTCTGACCAACGCTGACCGGTCAGGTGGGCTCTGCCAATGGTTGAAGCCGAAAGGATGGCGGCCCAGACCGAGCCCGAGCGATCGGCCAGTTCTGCAAATACCCGGGCATCACGCCAGCATGCATCAGTGTCGCCGATATAGAAGGACAGAGTGGCCCGGACCAGGGCTTCAGTGTGGGTTGTGCGCGAATCTTTTTTCCCTGTTTCCGCTGTTGGGTTGAGTCGGGCGGCTTGCCTGAGGTAGGATTCGGCCTGATTAAGGTTGCCCATCATCGACCGAACATTGGCTTTGGCCAACAGAAACGATCGCAATATCCGATTGAAAACCGGGCCCGTCAAGTTGCGCCTAGAGGTTTCGCAGCCCGCTATACCTTCTTCTATCAATTTCAAGGCGGACCTTAAGTCGCCCTGATGGAATTGGGCGACATAGCGGCGCTGCAAAAGATCCAGCTTGATTTCAGGGTTGGCTACGTCCTCAGCGATAGTCGATGCCGCGTCAAGATGGCGACGTTGACCGGCGAAGTCGCCCGACCACCCTAACCGCGCTGCCATATCTTCGTGCAGTCTTAACAGGGACTGCATGTCATTGAATTTTTGCGCCAACTTCGCGCCCTGCTCGAAAATCCTTCCGGCCTGCCCGGGCGAGATATCAACCCGGCCACCGACGTCCAACGCACCGCAACAGGCCTCCAACTGTAATTTCAATGCTTCATCGCCAACCGGCGCCTGCCGCGCCAGTATCAACGCCTGACTCCAATGCAAAAATGTCGTTTGAATCTCAGCAAAACCAGCTGCGCGGGCCGCACTGCCGTGCCAGCGGGCAGCCTTGAGAGGATCTTGGGCCTTTTCCCAGTGATAGGCCACCAAGCCCGCCAGTTCTTCCCGACGATCGGAATGAATCTTTTCGATGGCCCGGGCGGTACGGCGGTGGAGCTTTTCACGAGGCTTGCGTAGAAGGGTACGATAGGCTACCTCGCGCACGATCGGGTGGCGAAAGGCATAAACCGCCTCAGGATAAAATGCTTTTTGATGAAAAAATTCAACATCGACCAACCTGTGGAGGCTGTCCTCGAGTTCAGTTCCGGTCAATTCCACGGTCCGGCGCAATATAACCTCTTCAAATTCCTGGCCGATGACTGAAGCTGTTTGAAGAACCTGCTTGGGGGTTTCGCCCAGACGGTCAATGCGAGCCGCCAGAACGGTTTGCACGGTGCGCGGCAATGCTTGGGTTTTGACGGATTTAACCAGCCGGTAGGCACCGGGTTGGCCGGCAAGGTTGCCGGCTTCAATCAGCGAGCGAACCAGCTCCTCGATGAAAAACGGATTACCCAGGGCACGGGCAACAAGTTTAGGGGCAAGGTCTCTGATTGAACGATCATGCCCCAAGAAGTTATCCAGCAGTTCCCGGGAGTCCTCACTATCCAGGGCTCTCAGTGGAAGATTGCGGTAGGTGGACTGTGTCATCCAGTCCCGGTTATATTCAGGGCGAAAATTCAGCAACAGCAACGTTCGGCTATTCTTGACGGAATTCACCAGACGGGCAATGAGCGCGTCGCTGGACGAATCGATCCAATGCAGATCATCCACCAGGATAATCATTGGCGTCCGCTCGGCCATGGCCTGAACCAGGCGTTGAATCATGGCAAACAGCTTGTGATGCCGGTTTTCAGTATCCGCTTTGCTGACCGGGCGTTGAGGATCGTTCACCGCCAGAAAATCAAACCAGATGGGCAGGGTGTCTTTGAACGCTTCGTCCAGCAGTGTCAGGGTGCCGGCGATCTTTTGGCGGGTTTCTTCTTCCTGGGCCGTTTCGGAAATTCCAAAAATGCCCCGCAGCAGCTGCAATACCGGCAACAATGGAACCGTTTGGATGTGGGAGGCGCAGTTCGCCCGGCAAATGGTAAATCCGCCAGCGCGATTGAGCTCAAGAAATTCATAGCACAGGCGGCTTTTTCCGACCCCGGGCTCACCGACAATGCCGACCACGTTACCCTGGCCGGCTAGAGTTCGTTGAAGCTCGGATTGCAGGATGTCCAATTCATCCCGTCGGCCAATGAAGCGCGAAAAGCCGCGTTCCCGTGAAATATCAAACCGGGTCTGATATTCGTGGGCGCCCTCCAGAGCATAGATGCGCAGCGGCCGGCTCACACTTTTCACTGCCGATCGGCCTAAATCACGAACCTTAAAAAATCCCTCGATCAGCCGGTGCGTGTGTTCGGTGAGATAAACACAGCCGGATTCAGCCAGTTGTTCCATGCGAGCCGCCAAACCGACGGTTTGTCCCTGGGCGGTGTAGTCCATGCGCAAATCGTCACCGATTTTGCCAACCACGACCTCCCCCGAGTTGATCCCTAGCCGAACTCCGAAGTTGAGTCCGCGCTGGACCCGCAGCTGGTCGGCGTGGCGGCGCAGCTCACCTCGCAGAAAAAGCGCAGCATAGCAGGCCCGCAGGGCGTGATCCTCGTGGGCGATCGGCGCGCCGAACAGGGCCATGATGCCGTCACCGGTATACTGATTAATGGTTCCCTCAAAGCGATGAATTCCGGCGGCCAGGATCCGGAAGAAATTGTCCAGAATGGCGTGCCAGTCATCAGGATCGACCTGGGCGGCCAGCTCCATGGATCCTTTGACATCGGCAAAGAGCACCGTGACCTGTTTGTGTTCACCCTGCAGGGCGCTGCGGCTGTTCAGTATTTCATTTGTCAGATGTTTGGGCGTGTAATTGTGGAGGGTCTCATCCTTTCTGTCAGTTGAGCCCACCAGCCGGCCGCAATGGTGGCAAAATTTGGCGCCGGCTGAAATCTCTCCCTGACAGCTGCCACAGATGTTCGGTATGCGAGTTCCGCATTCCTGGCAAAAGTTCGCTCCCGGAGGGTTGATATGCCGGCAGGCGGGGCAGGATGGTGCTGGCTCGTTATTGGGATTTCCTTTCATAATTGCCCGGTTGGTTGATGCTCAGCGGATGTCCCGAAAGGTTTAAGATTCAGGGTTCAAGGCTTTGGTTTCAGACTGCAGCTGGTCGCGAGCTTCCAGACAAATCAAAAAAGAAACTAATGAACGTCGAACATCGAACGCCCAACATTGAACATCGAATAATGAATTCTGTCAATCTAAAAAAGGCTGAGCAAAGCGACTCCACATTGGACGTTCGACGTTGGATGTTCGATGTTCGACGTTCATTCTGAGAAATGCTTCGTTCGGACTAAACCTCACGATAAATGCGATATTTAAACTTTGAACCTGGAACCTTTCAATCTCTAATTTTTTGGGAGATCAATCCCGCCCTTGGACGGCAACACGGTCGTTCCCATTAGATAGGCATCCACACAGCGTGCTGCTTCACGCCCCTCGGAGATAGCCCAGACAATCAGGGATTGACCGCGGTTCGCATCACCGGCGGCAAAAATTCCCGGGACATTGGACATGTAGTTGCGGTCGGTTTGGATGTTGCCGCGGTCATCCAACTTCAGGCCGCAGTCGGTCACTACCGCACCCGGCTCCGGTCCGGTGAAACCCATGGCCAGCAGCACGAGATCGGCCGGCCATTGACGAACGGAATCGTCAACTTCCCGCATCTCAGTGCGCCCCTGGCCGTCGGTGACAAACTCAACATCGACAGTGGTGAGTTTGACGACCCGGTCACCGTCTCCGATGAACGCTTTGGTTAATATACCCCATTGGCGTTCGCAGCCCTCCTCATGGGATGAACTGGTGCGTAGTTTGACGGGCCAGAAGGGCCAGGGCTGGTCATCGGTTCTGTCCACGGAGGGCTTTGGGAACAGCTCGAAATTGGTGACGGACTTGGCCCGCTGGCGGATGCTGGTTCCGATGCAATCGCTGCCGGTGTCCCCGCCGCCGATGACGATGACATGCTGGCCTTTGGCAGAAATCATAGGCTGATCCAAGGCGGCCGGTTCTTCACCGGCCGTCAACCGATTCTGGTGGGTTAAAAAGTCCATGGCGAAGTGGACGCCCTTTAGATCGCGTCCGGGGATCGGCAGGTCCCGCGGAACGGTGGCCCCCGTGCAAATCACCACGGCCTCGGAAGCGGTGAGATTACTGGCAGGCATGTCGATGCCAACGTTGATGCCGGTCTTAAATTGGATACCTTCCTGCCGCATCAGGTCCAGGCGCCGGTCGAGCACCCATTTTTCCAGTTTGAAATCCGGGATGCCGTATCTGAGCAAACCGCCGATCCGGTCGGCCTTTTCAAAAACCGTCACCGTATGTCCGGCATGGTTCAACTGCTGGGCACAGGCCAAGCCGGACGGTCCGGATCCGATGATCGACACGGCTTTACCGGTTCGCTGCCTGGGGGGGGGGCCTAATCCAACCCTGTTCGAAGGCATGTTCGATGATCTCTTTTTCGATCTGCTCGATGGTGACGGCTGGTTCGTTGATCGCAAGGACACAGGCTTCCTCGCAGGGCGCCGGACACAAACGGCCGGTAAATTCAGGGAAATTGTTGGTTTGCAATAGCAGATCCAATGCCTCACGCCAGCGGTCACGGTAAATGAAGTCATTCCAATCCGGTATCAGGTTGCCCAGGGGGCAGCCGGAATGACAGGTCGGCACGCCGCAGTCCATGCAGCGTGCGGCCTGTTCGATAAGCTTGGCTTTTGGGAAAGGCTGGTAGATCTCGTTAAAATCTTTTATGCGTTCCGCCACCGGCCGTCGGACGGGGAGTTCGCGATCATACTCTTTGAATCCTGTTGGTTTGCCCATCGATCATTCCTGCAATATCAATATCTTGGGTATTTTAGCCCAAGTTTTGTCTGTAGAATTCCTCAACTCGCCATTCGCCGTTCGCCATTTTTTCCAGCGCCCGCTTATAATCTACCGGCATCACTTTGACAAATTTAGGCAGCATGGCGTCCCAGTCGTCCAACACGCGGCGGGCGACGTCACTGTCGGTGTAGCGCCCGTGATTTTCGATCATGGCCCGCAATTCGTCACGGTCTTCTGCCGTGCAAACCGCTTCCAACTCGATCATTTCCAGGTTACAGCGCCGACGACCAAAGTCCCCGGCCTCGTCCAAAACATAAGCCACCCCACCGCTCATGCCGGCGGCAAAATTGCGCCCGGTTGGGCCTAAGATGACCGCCCGGCCGCCGGTCATGTATTCACAGCCATGATCTCCGACACCTTCTACCACGGCTTTTACGCCACTGTTGCGGACACAAAAGCGTTCGCCGGCAACGCCACAGATATAGGCTTCTCCAGCGGTGGCGCCGTAAAAGGCGACATTGCCGATGATGATATTTTCTTCAGGTTTAAAGGTGCTGCCAACCGGCGGCCGAATGACCAATTTGGCACCGGAAAGGCCCTTGCCGAAATAGTCATTGGCGTCCCCCCGGATGCGGACCGTGAGCCCCGGAGCCCCGAAGGCGCAGAAACTCTGACCGGCTGACCCGGCGGCGTGCATGATAATGGTATCGGACGGCAACCCCTGCAGGCCGTAGCGGCGTGAGATTTCATAGCTGAGCATGGTGCCCACCGTGCGCTGCACATTGCGAATTTCTATTTCAATTTCAACCGGTTGGCGATCTTCGATGGCCGGCCGACAGATTTCGATCAGCCGATGATCCAGCGCCTCGTCCAATCCGTGGTCCTGATCCTGCACGAAGCAGGTGTCGACGATCAGATCGGGCGGTTCGGGTTTGAATAGGATTTTGGAAAAATCAAGCCCCCGTGCTTTCCAGTGATCGATAGCGGGGCTGACATCGAGACGGTCCACCCGTCCCACCATCTCGGCGACGGTGCGGAATCCAAGCTCGGCCATGATCTTTCTGAGATCTTCGGCAATGAAATACATCAAATTGATCAGGTGCTCCGGCTGCCCGCTAAATTTTTTGCGCAACTCCGGGTCCTGGGTGGCAATACCTACCGGGCACGTATTTAGATGGCAGACCCGCATCATGATGCAGCCCAGGGCCACCAGCGAAATCGTCCCAAACCCAAATTCTTCCGCCCCCAGCAGGCAGGCAATGGCCACGTCCCGGGCCGTTTTGAGCTGGCCGTCACATTCCAGCACCACCCTGCTGCGCAGACCGTTCATGACCAGGGTCTGCTGGGTTTCGGCCAGGCCCAGTTCCCAGGGCAAGCCGGCATGGCGAATGGATGTTTGGGGTGATGCGCCGGTGCCGCCGGACTCGCCGCTGATCAGTATCAGGTCGGCCTTGCCCTTAGCCACTCCGGCCGCCACGGTGCCGACGCCCACCTCGGAGACCAGTTTGACATTGACCCGGGCCCGGGGATTGGCATTTTTTAAATCGTGGATCAATTGCGCCAGATCTTCGATGGAATATATATCGTGATGGGGCGGCGGTGAAATCAGGCCCACGTAGGGCGTTGAGTGGCGGGTCTTGGCAATCCAGGGATAAACTTTGAAGGCCGGCAATTGGCCGCCTTCGCCCGGTTTGGCACCCTGGGCCATTTTAATCTGCAGATCGGTGGCATTGGCCAGGTAGGCGCCCGTAACCCCGAAGCGGCCGGAGGCGACTTGCTTAATGGCGCTGCCGCGCCAGTCACCGTTGTCGTCGGGCAGATAACGATCCGGATCCTCCCCGCCTTCGCCGCAGTTGCTCTTGCCGCCGATGCGGTTCATGGCAAGGGCCAGGGTTTCGTGGGCTTCCTGACTGATGGAGCCGTATGACATGGCACCGGTTTTAAATCGCTTGACGATAGCGTCGGCCGATTCGACCTGCTCCAGGGGTATGGGTGACGGCGATGGTTTAAACTCAAACAGGCCGCGGATCAACCCCTCTCGTTGATTTTGGTCATTGACCACCGCTGAAAACGCCTGCCAGGCTGTTGCGTCACGAGACCGCACGGCCTGCTGCAGCTTGGCGATACTGAGCGGATTGTATTGATGCGCTTCCCCGTCACGACGCCATTTATACTTGCCGCCGTAGTCCAGGTGGTCGCCGGTCGGGATACTGACAGCAGGAAAGGCCTGGCGGTAGCGCATTTGAATTTCGGTGGCAATCAGGTCGAGGTCGGCGCCGCTGATGCGCGACGGGGTGCCGCTGAAATAACTTTCGACCAGGGTTTCGTTCAGGCCGACACATTCGAAAATCTGAGCACCGCGGTAACTTTGCAGGGTTGAAATTCCCATTTCGGACATGACTTTCAGAATTCCCTTGCCGGCGGCCCGGCAGTAATTTTGAACGGCCGCATCCAATTCGATTCCCGCCAGATCACCCTTGGCCAGCATTTCCCCGATGGTTTCGAAAACCAGGTATGGGTTGACGGCTCCTGCGCCATAACTGATCAGGCAGCAAAGATGATGCACTTCCCGGGCTTCACCGGTTTCAACGACCAGACCGCATTGGTTGCGCAACCCTTCGCGAATCAGGTGGTGGTGAACACCGGCAGTGGCCAGCAGCGATGGGATGGGCGCCATATTATCGGTCATGCCCCGATCGCTTAAGATCAGGATGCCGGCGCCCTGCCTGACTGCCTGCATGGCCCCCCGGCAGAGCTGCTCCATGGCGTCTTGTAGGCCGGGTCCACCTTCATCTACCGGGAAAAATATCGGCAACGTCTCTGAACGCAGCTCGCCGGTATCCAGATTTCGGATTTTCTCGAGTTCCTGGTTGTCGAGAATGGGATGATTCAGTTTGAGTTTGCGGCAATGCAGCGGGGATTCCTGGAACAGGTCCTGTTCGGGCCCGATGGTCGTTACCAGCGAGGTCACCAGTTCTTCCCGGATCGCATCCAATGGCGGATTGGTTACCTGGGCAAACAGCTGCTTGAAATAGTCAAACAGCAACCGCGGACGACTGGATAAGACTGCCGGAGGGATGTCGTCGCCCATGGACCCAACGGGTTCTTTACCGTCGCCGGCCATGGGGGCCAAAATCAGACGGAGATCTTCCATGCTGTAGCCGAAGGTTTTCTGGCGGGTCATCAACGGCAGGGTTTCTTCACTTCCGAACCTGCCGGGCGGATCGGGCAGCCGGTCCAAGGTGACCTGGTTTTGATCCAGCCATTGGCGGTAGGGTTGGCGGGCCGTTATCTCAGCTTTGACTTCCTCGTCTTCGACAATGCGCCCTTTCTCGATGTCGATCAGAAACATGCGGCCCGGCTCCAGCCGTCCTTTGGAAAATACATTTTGCGGCGGCACCTCGAGCACCCCGGTTTCCGAGGCCATAATGACCAGGTTGTCTTTGGTCACGGTATAGCGGGAGGGGCGCAGACCATTTCGATCGAGCACCGCCCCGATGCAGGTGCCGTCACTGAAGGCAATGGAGGCCGGTCCGTCCCAGGGCTCGATCATGCAGGAATGATATTCGTAAAACGCCTTTTTTCGGTCATTCATGGTTTGGTGATTTTGCCAGGCTTCGGGTATCATCATCATGATGGCATGGGGCAGTGAACGGCCGGAGTGATAGAGCAATTCGACGGCATTGTCAAAAATGGCCGAGTCACTGGCGCCGGGCGTGGCAATGGGAAACAGCTTGGGCATGTCTTCGCCGAAAAGATCCGATTGAAATAAATACTGCCGGGCATTCATCCAGTTGACATTGCCGCGCAAGGTATTGATTTCGCCGTTGTGGCACAGGAAGCGGAAGGGGTGCGCCAGGTCCCAGGTCGGAAACGTATTGGTGCTGTAGCGCTGGTGAACCAGAGCCAAGGCACTGGCCATGTCCGGGTCAGCCAAATCGGCGTAAAAGGCGGCGATCTGGTCGGCCAACAGCATCCCCTTGTACACCAAAGTTTGGCTTGAAAGACTGGGGATATGAAAATATGGTGCTTGCGGCAGGTCGGACTCCCTGACGAAATTCTCAATGACTTTGCGGATCACGTACAATTTGCGTTCGAAGTGCGCCTGGTTGTCGAGCGTACTCCCACGGCCGATAAAGATTTGGTAAATGGCCGGTTCCAATTGCCGGGCGAGATCTCCCAGCGCGTCACTTGCCACCGGCACCCGCCGCCAACCGAGAAACCGCTGGGCTTCCTCGCCCACTACGGCTTCAAAACGGTTCATACAGAGGGCTCTTTGTTTTGGATCGGGCGGCAGGAACACCAGGCCGCTGGCATATTCTTTTTCAGCAGGCAGCGGGATGGAGGCCTGTTTACTGGCCTTCTGCAGAAATTTATGGGGCATCTGGATCAGGATGCCGGCACCGTCGCCGGTTGTTTCATCACAACCGCACGCTCCGCGATGGGTGAGATTGACCAGAATCTGCAGGCCGTCGGCAATGATTCGGTGGGATTTTTCGCCTTTCATGTGGCAGATCATGCCCACCCCGCAGGCATCATGCTCAAATCGGGGATCATAAAGCCCACGTGGTTTCAACGCGGGCGGCAACTGGTTGGGTAGGTTGTGGTTTCGCATGTTTTTTACAATAATGTGGTAACGATCGTTATAAAATTAATTTTGGATTTTGGAATGGCTGTATCTTTTAAGGCCTGCGCTGCCGAAATGGCGGAGTGAGCGCGCTCAGAACGGGGCTTAAACAGACAGGGTTACCTAACCCGGACAAGCCGGAAATGACGAATGACAATTGACTAATGACGAATTATGGTATCGCTTCAGGCTTCGCCTTCGGCTACGACCCGACACGTCGCTCTGTCTATTATATTAAAATCGTTCTTTAAACTTTTAGCCATTTTAAAAAGTTGACGCCAAAATTAATCTTCGTAAACGACTGTATACCAAAGGTTTACAAAGAAACTGAAAAATATTTTGCGCTTTTTGCGCAAAACTGAATTGATAACTGTCTAATATCCCAAATCCGCATTCCGAAATATACTCTTGGGATTTCCAAAATTCTAAATAGCAGTTTTTAACCCTCCCTGCAAAGTAAAACACCTGCTCAAAAAAAGTATGCCCGCCGGCAGATACTACGGCTGCCGACAGGCATCAGCCAGGGGGCGGAATGCAATGGCTTAGGTTTGCTCGACCGGCTTTGACTGACCGACCGCGTCGCCGGTGGCGGACGGTGAGCCCGGGCCACGATGCCGGAATTTGCATGTTGGACAGATATAAGAGCAACCATCGTGCCATGATCTAGTCAAGGGCAACTAATTGCAAAACTACCTGTAATTTATTTAAATATTGAAAAATTCGAATATAAGCACGGTCCGCAATAAACAACAAAATTGTTAAAAAGATAAATCTAATTTACAAATATGTAATGTGAATCCGTGAAATCTCACTTTTTTTGATAGGATATTAATTTGAATGGTTCAAGCAGGGGCAGGCAAGTCGATTGGCAGGATCGGGCATGTTTCTGTAAAATAGTTCAGCGAATACTCGACAATAAAGCAATGTCAGGAATGCAGTAAGTTATTGAACCGTCACGATCATGGCGTATTGGAGTGTCGGCGTATTTGGAGATGAAAATAAATCATCGAACCTTTTGCCAATACCCCACCACTCCACTACTCCATTACTCCGAAATTTGCGGAAATAAAAAATTCAGGATGAATTACCTTCTTTTGGTGTCCATTTTTTCAAATCACATCATGTTTGCGCAGGATTTGCGACAACAGCTGACAATAAAATAGATTCGCCGAAGGCGGACCATAAATATTCAATTGTCAATCTTCAATTCCGGCTTCGCCGGGTTGGGTTTTAGAACCGATATATTTTAAACCTCCGACTCAGGGTTGGCTATATAGCAGGCTTCGCATTTGGCTGTTAATTTGTCGGCTTCCTGCATGTATAAAACACCACCTGCCAACCCGTATCCTCCGGATATATGGTGGTCGATCTCAATTTTAAATTCTTGACCACAACTCCTGCAGCGGCCGTCATAAGTTAAGTGTGACGGGGCAGGTGAATCGATAAACATCTGGTTGAGGGCTTCTAAATTTATGAGCATGATCTAACCATCCTTTCTATTTTCAGTCCAACTAATGCGCTTTGCAACATTCTGTATTCAGGATTGCAGATTGTCCCATGGAAACTAAAGATTATCTATGTCTCTCATTGTACCCTTCTATCTTAAGCAACTGCTGTGCCGAATTTTCAAATTTTTTTAATATTCCCTCAATTGTTTTTATCTTATTGATATGATATATAAATTTAGCGATGTGATTCCTTGCAGTTCCAATATCAAAATTCAAAATATGTCAGCTGCTGCCAATTAAGTTTACATATGACCGGTTATTTCCAAATATGTGCCAGTAATTGTGTAAATTTAATTGACAATTGTGTGCCTGACATTTAATTAAGAGTAAGTATTTATTCCAGTTTTCAGTATTTTCCAGTATTTTTCAAAATTTACAGGTAGATATTATGAGCACCGTCGATCCGGAAACCTTATTTTCCCGTCAGGACCTTAAACTGCTTTATGAAGTATCGACCTCCATACATGCCATTAAAGATTTCGATGAGATGCTTCAGGTGGTGTTGCACAGAATAAAAGAGGTATTTCAAATTGATGGGGCATCGCTTGCACTGCACGAGCCGGACCAGAAAATGTTTTATTTCATTCAAACCGTGGAAATGCAGCAGGATGCCGGGCAAAAAGACATCGAAAAGATGCGTTTTCCGGATCATCTCGGAGTCGCAGGCTGGGTGTTGCAAAACAACCAGCCGGTCCTAATCTCAGATACCTCAAAAGACGATCGTGTTTTTAAAGAATTTTCATCTGATAATGAACTGCCCACCCGGTCGATGATTTGCGTGCCCTTACGGACTCCCAAGGCCATCATCGGAGTTCTCTACGCAATCAACAAGCTGGAAGGCAGTTTTACCGCCAAGGATACCCAACTGATGGAAATTATGTCCGTCACCCTGGCGATGGCTATCGAAAACGCCAGACATTATGGCATCCTCAAACAGTACGCCAACTCCCTGGAGGAGCAAAATCGCAGGCTCATGTCAGAAGTTCAGCAGCGCTTTCAGGTCCAGGGATTGATTGCCTCCAGTCATTCGATGCGCCGTCTTTTTGCACTGATGGAAAAAGTGATCGATGTGAATTCCACCGTCTTAATTCAGGGCGAAACCGGTACCGGAAAAGAACTGATTGCAAAAATCATCCACTACAACGGCCCGATGAAGGAAAAACCATTTGTGGCCGAAAATTGCGGAGCGCTTTCTGAAAACCTGCTGGAAAGCGAGCTGTTTGGCCATGTAAAAGGCGCTTTCACCGGTGCAATATCCGATAAAAAGGTCTTTTCGAGATGGCCGACGGCGGCACGATCCTTTTGGATGAAATCGGTGAAATGCCGCCCAAGATGCAGGTAAAGCTGCTCAGGGTGTTGCAGGAGGGACAGATCAGACCTGTTGGCGCCTCTCGCTATATCGACGTCGATGTGAGAATCATCGCCTGTACCAATCGCAATCTCGAAGATGAAATGGCCAAGGGCAATTTTCGCGAAGATTTATTTTACCGGATCAATGTCTTTCCGCTCACCATTCCACCACTACGAGAGAGAAAAGAAGACATTCCGATCCTGGCGGCCCACTTTCTAAAAGAATTTGCCGAAAAGCTCAATCGCCCTTTAGCCCGGCTGACCGCCAACGCCCTGGAGCTATTGTCTGCCTATGAATGGCCCGGCAATGTTCGTGAGCTTCAGAATGAAATCGAGCGGGCGTTGACCCTGGCAGTTGGCGATAAGGACATTTCGGAACAGTATCTTTCCGGCAAAATCTTTGATCCCCAAAATCCGTCTTTTTCCGCATTCAGCCGGAGCGGCACCTTGCAGGAAGTAACTGAAGGCATTGAAAAACAAATGGTGAGAGAGGCCCTTGAAACCGCCGGCGGCAATCGATCCCATGCATCGAACCTGTTGGGAATTACCCGGCAAGGATTGCTCAACAAAATAAAGCGCTATAATATCGAGAACTAGACGGTTTTCGACGATAACTTCTGGGGGGGGGTGTCGGGCCTGTCTCAAGCCATATCGATCGGCACTCATCATCTCTGGGGGGGGATACATGAAGAACGGGGCGGATTATCTGGCCGAGATATCCATATTTTCGAAATTCAAACCGGAAGATCTGAAGCGCCTGGGCCAAAAGTGTCGAAATTGTTGCTACCAAATGGGCGATGTGATCATCAGGGAAGGGGAGCGGGACGGACGTCTATTCGTCCTTGTCAGCGGCAAGGTGGACGTTATCAAGAGCTACCGCACGCCAAAAGCAAAACGATTGCGGATCCTGACTGCGCCATGCTATTTTGGCGAAATGGCCCTGATCGATGACATGGTCCGCTCGGCAACCGTCGTTGCCAGGGGGAAAGTCGAGGCGCTTTGCCTCGACCAATGGAACCTGCATGAAGAGATCGAGAAATGTCCGGCACTTGCGATCGAATTACTTCAAATGCTGTATCGACGCTTTATTGACCTCGAAAAAATCATGGTTAAATCTATCGGCGGCTTCATTCCCATCTGTTCCAGCTGCAAAAAGATCCGTGACGTCGAGGGACGATGGCTTTCGATCGAACGCTATCTGACAAATCACATCCACCACGAATTGAGTCACGGGATCTGTCCAGCCTGCCGGGAAGAACTTTATCCGGATTTGTTCCCCAGCGAATAGGCAATTGAAATCGGAAGTGGGACCCGTCGTCGTCCAATAGGGCAGGACTATGCCGCGGCTAAAGATGCGGAAGCGGGAAATGTGGTGCGCACACCGAAAGCCGAGAGCCGAACACCGAATACCCTATGTCTTTCAGCTTTTCTTTCCCGCAAATAGCAACCCGTAACGCGCAACCCGTAACGCGCATCCTCGTTCATAGCCCCAGATACGTCTTGCGAATGTGCGGGTTCTCGAGCAGTTCCGTACCGGCGCCGCTCAACGCGACCTGGCCGTTTTCGAGCACGTAGCCCCGGGTGGAAATTTTAAGCGAGTGGAAGACATTTTGTTCAATCAGCAGTATTGCGGTTCCTTGCCGGTTAATTTTTTCGATAATTTCAAAAATGGTGCCGACCAAAACCGGGGCCAAACCCAGTGATGGCTCATCCAGCATCATGAGTGTGGGCAATGACATCAGACCGCGTCCCATGGCCAACATCTGCTGTTCGCCTCCGCTCAAAGTCCCGGCCTTTTGATCGAGCCGCTCTTTCAACCTGGGAAAATAGGTAAATACCTGCTGAAGCGTTACATGCTGCACTTCTTTTGTGCGAGGAAACTGGGCTCCCATCTCCAGATTCTCCAGCACCGTCATGGTCGGAAAGATCTGACGGCCTTCCGGAACATGGCTGATGCCCTTTTCGACGATGCGCGATGATTTGGCATGGGAGATATCGCTGCCGTCCAGGGAAATAGTCCCCCGGCGCGGTCGTAATATTCCCGATATGGTTTTTAAAAGAGAAGATTTGCCGGCGCCATTGGATCCGATTACCGAGACCACCTCTCCCGGCTCGACGTCGATGCTGACGCCTCTCAGGGCCTGCAGATCTCCATAATACACATCAATTTTCTCAACTTTGAGCACTCAGAAACTCCTTACCCAGATAGGCTTCGATGACTTCTTTGTTCTCGACAATTTCATCCGGTCTGCCCTCCGCGATCTTGACCCCATAGCTGATCACGATCACTCTTTGGGAAAGGGCCATAACACCGCGCATGACGTGCTCGATAAGCAATATACTGACGCCCTGCCGATTGACTTGTTTTAGAAGTGTGATCAACTCATCGACCTCGGTCGGGTTCAGGCCGGCCATCACTTCGTCCAAAAGCAGCACTTTGGGCTGGGTGGCCAAAGCCCGGGCCAGTTCAAGTCTCTTGCGCAAGGGCAGCGGCAATCCCTGGGCCTCTTTTTGAGCCCAATTTAACAAGCCCATGAATTCGATGATTTCCAGGGCGGCTTTTCGGGCTTTGGCCGTCGACTTCTCCCGGGCCAGGGCGCCTACCATGACATTGTCGAGCACGGAAATGGTCAGGAACGGTTTAACGATCTGAAAGGTGCGGGCCATGCCCAGCTGGCAGACCTGGAAGGGCTGGAGTCCTCGTAATGGTTTACCTTCGAAATATACCTCTCCCGCGTCCGGCGGCATAAAACCGCTCAGGCAATTAAAAACAGTGGTTTTGCCGGCCCCGTTCGGACCGATCAAGGCCAGCACCTCATTATTCTGCAATTCAAAGGAAAGATTGCCTACGGCTGTCAGACCGCCAAAATGTTTGGTAATTTTGTTGGCTGATAATATGCTCACGGAATTCCTTTACGACGATTTGCTTATTTGGTTTCCGATGTTCTGGCCCTTGCCTCTAAGTCACCTGAACAGCAGATATGTTGGCTGAGCGTTTCACTTCAGGAGCGCTGCGCTTGAGGCAAAGCACCTGGCAGCGTCATATAGACTTTCGACATCTGTTATTCGATGTGCGATATGCGTTTTTTTAGAGGCGCTTCCTCGTTTTGCGCCGGCTGCAGTATCGGTTTTAACAGCAGTTTAACGTACACAATAATCCCCTTAGGCATGAATAAAACCACCATTATGGCCAGCACGCCGTAGAGGACCAGGTGCAGACCTTCCAGGCCTCCCCTGGCAAAATAGGCCCTTGAAATTTCCGACAGAGGGGTCAAAATAAACCGGGCTGTTGCCCAAATCGAATTTTATTTGCTGACGCCGCCTCACCTTGTGCGCCAAATTTTTGGTTTTTTTCTTAAATATTTTTACAAACGTACAAACAGTAATTGATTACGTCGACTACTTATG
>Ga0209367_1000332_pt1 | contig 43363 bp, 30 predicted proteins | sample WorMetLIZISLAND2_FD_187412 | JGI IMG/M metagenome (GOLD analysis project Ga0209367, IMG submission 187412) | Marine gutless worms symbiont microbial communities from Max Planck institute for Marine Microbiology, Germany - Olavius geniculatus... ... | reverse complement strand
GTTAGCATATGTGCGCATGGTTTGAGTTTTCTTTCGGTAGCTGATTTATCGACCCAACCCCGATTGCTCAGCTGGTATCGCGGACCTTGTTTGACCGGGCGACGTCCGAGCCGGCATGTTCTTTCAACACGCTTGCTGTCTGTTATTGTTACTTTTTCTTGCATTTGTATTTCACAAGGTAGTGTAGTGACACAGTTAACGTTTGGCGGGATATTTAGTAACCATTTTATTGCTAGTTGTCCACAAAATGCACCAGTGAAAGAATTTTGAAAATTGGTGGATTTTTGGCGAAGGTATAGACAATCACAGAGTGGAACGTTTTTTGGGACACAGTATATATGACTTTCACAGTTGCTATTGAGACATCGGAGCCGTGAAATCATGCATCAATGAAGACAGCAGGGAAACTACCATTATGTTTCAGAGGAACCGCTACCATTTACTAGGCCTTCTTACATGGTCCTCCGTTTTCCACTGAAATTGGTCGTCTATTTTCTTTTCTTCTTTTTCCGGTCTTTCGTTTTCAGCGCACCCCAACTAACGTCGCATTTTATGAATGGTATATGTACACGGCGTTTCATAAAAACGTCCTCCTTTGTATTTTTGGATATCGTCCGACTTTTTTTCGAAAAAAACACATAGCTTATGTAATTTGAAACAAGCACGGGTACACTGCCGCCACATCTTATCTTTTATGTTTCTGCTTTACTTTGTAAAACTGGCAACGGTTTATACGCGTGATGATGATGGTGATTGTTGCGTTGCAGACGCAGCAGTCGTAGTCGCAGCATTCGTCTGCACGTCGTGTTTTACGTCGCAGTGCGACTCGTCTACAGCCTATCGCTCACCGTCACCCTCATACTCACGCTGTTCATGACGTCAGTAGGTCACCAGCACCACGTTGACGTTACGCGGCGTCTTGTGACGTCACTGGACCGCCACGACGTCATGACTCGGCTGACGCAAGACGCCGCTGACGCAATGGCCCGAGTCGAGCGGTCGTTGCTAAGCAACGCCAGTAAACAGCGTGACGTTTGGCGGCATGACGTCACGGCATGTCAGCGTCATGTCAGTCAGCTCACTGCGCATGTCTCGCAACTCACTTCCGGTGACTCATGGCGCTGCCTCGACACCAACAAGCTGCTTGGTTCGCTTACACATTTTTTGCGTATTCATGTTGAATTCATTCCTTCAAATAAAGACTTACAACTAGATGGTTGTTACGACTCCGTCGACTATTATGTCTTCGCCTACATGTTTGACGCCACTGTGATCTTGACCCTTGACCTTTTGACCCAAAATTTGACGTATTCATCCTTGCCCCAAAGTTTGTTAGTGGTGAAAGTTTGGTCAGATGCCGTCAACGAATACTCAAGATATCGTGGTAACAGTGTTTCGGGACAGACGCACGGACATGCGGATAGACGCACGAACAACCCGGAAACATAATGCCCCCGGCCACTACGTTGACGGAGACATAATAAAAATAAATTGGTCTTTGGGCTATTTTGTAGTGTTTTATAAGCTCCACAGCTGCTGATCGTCGCATTGATTCTATCGAACTCTCTCACACATAATTTATGCAATCAATGTCCTTGTTGTAACGTGTCTGCGCATGAAGGACTTATGTAATGTGCTGAAATCATGAAATGTACTGATAATGATAACCGGAAAAGCATGTTTTTGCTAGTTTACTAAACTTTTCTACGTTGCTGAATTGCTGACTTCATGCAGGTTCGTTTTTATTTCATCAATAAAAAATTTTCTTATTCGATTCGTGTTATATATGACTGATAGTGACCGGTGCTGTGTTCGTGCAGTAAGCAGGCGTGTGATTAACCGGATGCGTCAGCAGCTGAACGCACATGCGCAGAGCACTTCCGGCGCCTTGGCGCGCTATAACACAACCGTCCAGACTCACGTGACCAGACACATCCGTCGATTTCAGCGACATCTTGCCGCTGCCTTGAACACTGACTGGCTCACGTTCCCCAACACGCTTCTCAATCTGTCGTCAAGCCATAGTAGTAGATCTACTGGCCATCTATCTACAAACGATCATCGTCAGAGCTGGGCAGAAGATGCGAGGATGCTCGCGTTGGCCAGTCTTCTGGAGATCGACGAAGCGCAGATCGTCTACGCCTGGACGCAAAGGTTTTGGACAAGGTATGACGTCATGTTTTGCTACAAATGTCGCTTTTCGTCTAATAATCTTACTCTGAGAAAATGTCCAAAGCCCGGTCTAAAATGCGTGGCTTGGCGGCATAGGGCTGACGGTCGGGTCGCTAAGAAATGGTTACTACCTAAATCTCGGTGTATAACCAATCACTAAGTTTGAATCAGCCTTCCATCCGTTTCGAGAAGTTAAATCGAGTACTGGATGTCTGACTAGGGGGACAGGGCGCGTTCGCCTGGGCCGAATGGCAGCCAGGCAAGAAACACTGTGTGATCCCATATGGCAGGTGGCGCTCCGTGTATCGTTCTGAGATGGATTACCATTACATTTTTACCCATTAGTCTTTTATCACCGAATTTCTGACACTGTCCGACGTGTTGTGCGATCTGTGGGGACAGGTTCGACGTGAGTCGTCCCAGATCACGTGACTACCTACCGACAGGTGCTCGTGACGTCATCAGCGCGGTCACGTGGCACAGGCGATGTCGACAAACATTCACCAGGAGGCGACACCGGCGGCGTTATCGGCCACACGTGAGCGACACTGTCCGATTCATAGCCGTATTAAACGAACATCATAATAATGATGATGATGATGACGGTGTTGTGGAACGGCCTGCAGTGAGTGATACTAAAGCTAGTAGTAAAGCTGCCGTTACGATATCGTCGCAGCTCGATACTTTGCATTTTATCGTCGTCAGAGTCTGGATTCTCGTCGACGTTTTGCTGCTAGTTCGACGTCTGGCGCTGACCGTCGCGGCCGTCAGATCAATACACGTCCAACCACCGCCACCGACACATGACGTAATAATGACGTCACCCAGCTGCGTCACGTGGCCGCCCACCGTCGACCAATCAGAGCAGCCGCTCGCTGGCGGGGGCGGGGCCGGTCAAAACGGCGGCCCGTACTACGTCCCGCCGCGGCCCGTGGTGAACGCTGATGACGTCATCAGCGGTGACGTCATCACGACGACGTCACGTGACCTCGGCGGCTCGTCGCCGGAAGTGGTTGGGGCGCTGGGCGACGTGTCATTGGTCTACGTGGCGCTGAGTGTGGGCGGAATCTGCCTGATGTCGGCTGCTGTCTGCGCATGCGCGGCGGTCGTCGACCATTTCCTGTCCGCCGTCGCAGGAGGATCATTTCTACTTCCGGTATCGACCTACTGTCGGTCTGCTGGCGAGTTGTTAATGAGTGAAGCTCAACAGTTGAGTGCTGACAGCGTGACGGCCGTTGAACCACGCTACGAGTTGACTTCACTACAACACATCATCAGCGCCTTCAGTGCAGGTTTCAACTGGGCGTTTGAAATTCATGTGCTTTTAGTTGCCATTCGTCTCTAAAAACCTCCATACCTGAAATTTTTTGTTGAACTGCTTACAAAATTGGTGCAATTTTTTTGTTGGCTTTGAAAAATTTACTGGAACAAAACTGTTTCCACCAAGTCCGTTATGCTGCAGTGATGGCTCGCGACGCTAACAGGTATAAACGACCCTTATTGGGTAGGTGCCGGGGCGTAGCGGTAACGAGTTGTGTCCGATCAACAAAGTTAACGTACGCCGGGCCGGGTTAGTACTTGGATGGGTGACTGCCTGCGGCAGATGAACCATCTCGGTATGTAACCAGCCGCCAAGGTCAACTCAACCTTCCATCCCTCCGCGGTAGGTAAATCGAGTACCGGCTAATCTGGCTGGGGTTGAAGCGAAGCGCGTTCACCAGTATGTCGGGTGGCAGGTAACACTGTGTTATCCCATACGGCAGGTGACGCTCCGTAGCTTTGGAATAGCTTCCATTAAGAGCTATAACACATCTTTAACCTTTAATCTTCAATCTTATTGTTAGATAGCGTGTCCGCATCTGACTGCGTGCGCGTACGTTCGTGTCTGTCTGTCAGGACAGACTATGTTTAGCACCTGTCCGCCAAAAAGGTAACGTACGGTACTTGCTATAGCGTTTCTTACATGAGACTGACTCAAGACAAGACTAGTAGCGCTTTTACAATCTCGGCAGTGGTAGCTGATTGGTATGAGCTAATGAGCTGACAGTCGCGAGTCAAATCGCCTACCGGATTGTTTTTACTTAACTTCTCATGGGTACTATTCAATATGTCATTTTGTAATATGAGCTGTTGTGCAATATTACACGGACGCCATGAAATAACAATAAACAAGTTAACAAAATTTTTTCCCGTTCCTACGTTTTCGCCAGAGTCGAAGTGAAACCACAGGGATTTTTAGGTGGTCCAACTTCGTTGTAACTTTTTGTCTATTTTCTTTCAATTTTGCTTGAACATGACGTCACTTTTATGTCGCTAGTACAGATAACACAACAAAGTCACATTCTGTTGAAAAAGGATGTATGTGGAATACATAAAGACAAATTTATGTTAATTTATGCATAGTCTTTGACTCCGCTAGTAATCACTGAACCTCTCATTCGTTTGCGACGTATGCCGTTGTATAAATGCGTTCTGATTGATTGATTGACTGAACTGGAAGCGATTGTACGTGGTCTTGTAGCTCAACGTTCACTGAGCGACTGTAAGAAGACGGCAATGACGTCAGCAGAATGTGATGACGTCACAATGACGTCCCTGAAAGACGTGTACCTTCAAACGTTGCCGTGCAATCACCTACCACTTGGTCTGTCTGACCGCGGTGCGTGCACGTCGCTGTACAATTGCTGCCTTAAACAGCGAAATAATGAGCAATATAGCAATATATAATCGTATTGAAAATGATTATCGTGATGATAACAAGAACAAAAGTTATTTCGCAAAAAAATGAAATCGCTAATTGGTGCTTTCACGTGCAAGTTTTGGCGGTCAGAGATTTTTATTTAACACATTACGTCCTTGGACCTCACTCTTAAGTGTACCTACGACGTACCGAATGGCATCTAGATCTAACAAACGGTTTAAGCAGGGTAAACGAATGTGACAGACGACAGACAGACGACGGACCTCGCTACGGCAAAATGGGTAGGTACAGGCTATAGGCAAAATCGCTTGCGTAACAGCGCAAAAGCGATTTCGCCTAATACGTTAAAAGTAAAGAAATTTTCAGTGCTGTTAGTCACTGAAGTAATGCATGCTATATTATTTCGTTCAATATGTCGCGTTTGTGAGTGTTAATTCTTGTCAGCGGTACGTCTGTTGTTCATACGTTGCAGGTTGGCACTCTTCGTACCACGTCGACTACGAGCACTACGTGAATCGAACCCTCACGCCTTACATCTCAACAGCTCGGAGCGTTGCCATAGCAACCGCTGCCGTTGCAGCCGTCGTCATAGTAACAATGATAGCTTGGCGGTTGCTAGGCAGCGCCTGGTTACGACGCATCCGCAGAATGTTAGCCGCTAATAACTCGGAATTCTTATTGCACGACTCTGTCACCGTGATGGGTGAGAGTGTTATCGATGAAAGTCATTTTGAAGGTCACCTGGACGACCTCTGTCAGTGTCATGTAACGTCATCACCCGTGACGTCACCGGCCGCTGGTCCTTTGCTCCACCCGGGCAATTACTCTGAAACCATCGTCTGAGAAAGCGGTTTTTACGCGCGAGAGTTAGCTAGCTAGCTATAGCGCGTATTAGCTACGGTAATTCTGTCAGTCTGTCCGTCTGTTCATCCGTCTGTCACATCCCGGTACCGTTCCAAAACCAGGTGAGATAGAGACTTCGGGTTTTTACCATATGATAGCTTAGAGTCTCTAGTATTTCTACAAAATTTCATGCCCCTGGTAAAAGGGGTCCTTACGAACGAGGGGGCGAAACAGGGGCACCCCCTTAAAAAGACGTTATTCTGCCGCTATTGGCTTCTCCAACGTGAAAATGGTTGCAAATAGGCAAGGGCGTGCTGTTTATCATAACAAGCACTGGCGACGAGCTTCTTAGAAATGTCAACATCGATGACCCTGAATGATTTTGAACCTCCAAAGTAGGGGGTTTTAGTAAATTTTTCGCGATTTTTAGCTGTGACGCGCATTTCAAAGGTGAATTGCGCCGAAATGGCTAGAGATAGACCAAGACAACATGCGTATGAAGTTTTTAGCATGGAACGTAGATATTAGCGGTCCAAGTCCGGACCTTCTATATTCAAGGAGGCCTGAGCACGCGGGTGTCAAAGAGACCCTTTAAAAAGTGGTTATTTGTCCGCTGTTGGCTTGTCTAGCGTGTAAATGGTTGCAAATAGGCACAGACATGCTGCTTATCATAACAAGCACTGACGACGAGCTTTTTAGAAATGTCAACATTAATGACCTTGAATGACCTTGAACCCTAACAATATTGATTTTGTGTGATTTTTTGGCAATTTTTGGCCGCAAAAAAGTGAATTGCGACGAAATGGATGAAGATAGACTAAGATTGCCTGCGAACAGGAACTGTCATAAGCTCTCGCGCGTTTCATGAGCACTAGCTCAAATTTCTTGCTTGTTAGTGATAAGCTATTTGAAATTCTACACCAACAATCGATTAGTTTTATGACCGATTTCGATTCGATTATCATACGAACTATGCGTGATGCTGTCTATGGATTTGACGGAATAAAGCCAATGAAAATAGATATTCGCTGTTTTGCCTCATCACGGTAACGGATATGATTCACAGACAATAATTTATAACGGCTGTTTGTTAGATTGTATTTGTTATTCAAATTTCACAATAAGCTAATGCATACACATCTCTATGTCGTAGTCGTTTGTGTAATGATTTGCAAAGGACGGCGATGAACGTCAGCGGGTTTAAAAGTTGGGACAGGAAGTTGCAATTCTTCGACGAACAGCTGGAAATGTCCGACAGATAAGATTGCAGATGCTCATAATTTCAACTGTGGCGCTAAATCTCCTTAAATGGGGGATTTCCATACTTAAATGTTGTTTTTTGGAAGAAAATTTCCGAGCAGTTTCCCTTTCCCATGACGCCACTGACAAACGTGTTAACTGAAAAAAACAGACATCACTCTTTCCGACAGTGCTTTCACTGTACTACACAAATTGCTGCAAACGGTAAGCGCCAGGCTTCTGTTACAAATGAGTTTAATAACATCAGCTTTTTTAGCCTTAAGTCAGACACCAGTTCACACTCCGAGACCACGGATACACTACTACTAGCGTATCGCATGGTGTGCTTGTTGAACGTCCAAGTTTTTGCTGGTACTCATTGCGTTTGTCCACGGAGGGACGGCCAGGCTGAATTAACCTGATATCGTATAAGGAAAATCAATATGGCGAGGATTCGTTTATGCTCTTATACTTATCTGCGGGCTTGTGTTTACGTGTTTGGCGGCAGTTAGGGACGATGTTTTCTGCTTACGCCCCATAAAACTCCACTCGTCTTGTTTATCTGTGGGTTTCTGCAGGTCAGGGCCCAATTACATGGTTCAGTCCCATCCGTGCGATCGTCCAAGCGTCATTTACTGCTTTGTCATGAGCGCGTGAATGCTTTCCATTTCGTCTGGAACCATCCTGCAGCAAGAACACCAACGGAATCGTCATCCATCCGTGATCTGCGGATTTTACGAATTTACGTCCGCTGCTATGCAGGCTGCAATTGCGCTAACGGTTTTGCTCTTTTACAGGTATAATCCGCAGTACGAACAGATGAGTAAACAAACCACAGATATAAATAAGACAAAAATCTGAAGATCAAGGCCAGTCCCGAGAACTTGAGACCACATCGATAGCAAAAAGTTCAGACCGCTGTGGGAAATTAAGACCGACGATTCCACACTTGAGTAGCCTTTATTAAATCGATGCAGAGAAGTAGAATCTTTACGCTTCAAGATTATAAAAAGAACGGTGTGTATAAACATTTACATATCAGTTGTATATGCTCTTGCAGACATAGGCCTATTACAACATGGAAGCAATTAAGCACTTATAAGGGCTTGAGTATGCACCAAAATACGTACTTCGCGCCTAAAAAATTTTAAATGGGGATGTCACCTTCTTATTATACTCCATCCTATGCTATTTAACTGATGATAGGCCTATTTGAAATTTTTAGTCCCAGGCGGACAGAAGTTTTAATACGCCTCTAGATATGCGGTCATCCAGGGTATAGTTACTTATTGCACTGCAGCGCCTGACATTAGAAACTGCTGGCTCGTGACGACCGATCAAACATCTGCAGTCCAGAAGCAGGTCGACGTGGACAGCCGAACGACGACAGTTTGGCATTGACATTGTAGGTCCCTATTGTTGTCAGATGCAACGCCGGCGCTTTGTACACGCACCGGCCAGGAATGTCCGGCCTCCGAGAATAGTATGTGACTTGCAAAGCACGTCTTTGACTGCGATAACTAGGCCTGAGGTTCAAGGAAATTCTGATACTGGTGGTCCAATAAGTAATAATAACAACAATAATAATAAATAAAAAGTCAAACAAAGACCGCAAACCGCCGCAAAAAAAGGTGCTGTCACCTGGTAAAAACAAAAACTGAAGACAACAACTTTCCTGTTCGCCAAATGACAGGACCGTTTTCCACCAAAATCGAATCACCTCCAAGCTGAGTTAAGTCTAACCTTTCTTGAAAATTTCAGCTAAATTTACCTGTAACTTTTTTTGTAATCCTGCTTTGTCTTTACGTGCAATCACCGTTAGTGTTACAACGATCGCTCATTTTCCAACAGGAACGAGTGTCATGATGCTATTGCCATATAGATGGAAGCAGGGCCGGATTTAACAATGAGCGATAAAGACAGTTAGGCCTATCGATGGGTCTATACTTTTTAGTTTATCATCGCAATAGGGGCTTTTACCGTGTACCTTATTTCGTGAAATAAATGTAAGAAAACCGCCTTTGTAGTTGTAAAGGACATAAACGTCTTCATAAACAATTCAAATGGCACGTTCTAAAATCGATTCACATTTGATTTAAAATAGCTTCGCTTACAGGATAATAACTTTTAAACCTCTGTGGACAAATGTAAGTATGACTTGTCACTTTTAGTCTACCGTACTAAGTAGGTCAGGCTATTGCTGCGCTCGTTCTGTCTGTCGTCCGTCTGTCTGTCGTTTGTGACGTAACACATTTACTGTGGCTAAACGGTACGCCGTAAGGGATCGGTGATGGTCATTGAAGTTATATATTCTATATGCTTATAGGATACTATTGGTGCACAGGAGCTGTAAATAGTAGCCAGTAACCAGTAACCATATGTCTCTATCTGCAGCGGTTTGACCACAACTTTTAACACAACTATTTCTAGGCGGTTTCGAAAAGTTTACGTTATATCAAAAGCTATGTAAGCCTAAATAGAGGCCTAAGTAGATAACGTGAACATTGGTGGGCAAGCAACAAAGAGTTAGAAACATCATATGTGGACAGTTATGGACGCAAACTGCGAATGTGTGCTAACCTTGTGATTGACAGCTGGACTCTTGTCGTATTTCGAGGTAGGGGCCTCCACGCTCTCGTGTTTTAAGGCAGTGCCCGCCGGCCCCACAATTCTAAATCCGGCATTGGACGAAAGATTGCGTTAGTTGGTTCGAGGTAATCGTAACCGCGTGTGAAAAATCAGCCGATTACACGTAGTTGGATCGCAGCGATCATGCTGTCAACCGTTTAAAGCTCAGACTCAGGTTCCTTTAATTTGACTTGCTGTGGACTTGTTGTACAGCAGTTTTTACGTGTACAGCAAATCCACAACAAATCAAATCTAATGGAGTCCAAGCTTAAACCGTCATCACTACTGTAGGCTATAACACAATGCTTGTGAGTATCTGACTTGTGATCATGGCCTGCGAACGGCAAACTGCTCTAACAATCTACCGTTATCCATCATCGACAACTAGGCCTACCACACTGCCGGTATCAGCCAAGAAATAGCGGCCATTTGACTTCGATTACGTCGTTAATCATCACGTGACATGTCACTAAATAAACCGCAGCCTCAGCACCGCCGATACCGCTGTATAACTTTTCTTTTTTTGCACACGAATGCGATAAGTAGGCTACTGTGTAAATATGAAATATGTTTATAGTGAACTTCTTCAATGATGTTTATTTCAGTGGCGTCGTGGCCAGAGGAGCAAAAAGAGAAAATTTTCCTTTTCTTCTAAAGTTTAGTCTAACGAAAAAATGTTTTTAAAAAAGTACAAAGTTTCTTGCTGAAAATCCCACATTTTGAAGGAATTCCTCCTTTCTTAATCCATGACGCCGCTGGTTTGCTTTCTAAACTTTGTGTCAACTTTATTTATTCACAACAAAAATTCATTAGGTTTGCTTTCTGGGGTAGAGAAAACGTCGTGAGAATGGAAATTTGGACGAATTATGTCCGCTTTCATCCACAGCTCATCTTGCACGCTAGCTGGTCACCGCTCGTGGGTGGTCTAGCGACTAGCGTCAGGTACGGTTATCTGTTCATCGCTCAAAAGATCACTAGGCCTACTGCAGTCAGTCGCTGATCACGTTATTTAGGGATCTATATGGCTTGCGCACGTGCCACGCCAGCCAACTATATCCGTCATCTTCACGCCTCCCCTCCGTCATTACGCTCAAATATGTGACGTTCGAACTTTATAAACTTAATTTTTTGGCCTGAAAAACCAACAAGTGAAGTTTTTTGCCACTTTCATAATTATAGCAGTGGCTGGAAATTGTGAGGTGAAGTTTTAACAGTTTAAGCCACACGAGTGTTTGGTTTCCGCGATTCTTCCCGTCTGCCGTTTTTTGGTTGACATAGACAGCTGCTGGGTAAAATTTATTACTTTGCTGAGCGTGCATGGATTAACAATATTAGACATGATGGCGTAGCCTGGTCAAGACCAGTGATTAGATCGTGATATCTTACCACGTAGGTGCCTGGCTTCACTAGTCTGACGTCCCACAGCAACAGCGGCGGGCGGCGGAAAATTCAATACGAAAACCGAGTACGAAGATAAATATCTTCTTTTGTCAGGATTGGCAACAGTGATCCCTGTCAAGCACAACAGAAATACAGATACACACACACACGAGAGAGAGAAGCGGATAGTTAGAGAAGGAACGTCAAAAAGCATACATGTAGAGACAGACAGACAGGGACAGGGGATAAAGGAGCGGCTAGCACAGAAACGAATAAAACAGATTTCCAATGTGCAGCGTATACAACCGAGATCCCTGTCAAAACAACGCAGCCAGCTAGCCTAGAAATCCAAGGCACGGGAAATTTAAAGCAGGCGACGTCTTATTAACAGCAGCCAGGGCTAGATTTAAACCCTATTAGGCCCTCTTCTGTAAATGCGGGGACCGGAGACCCTCGCAGAAATTTTTGTACCAGGAACTGAATAAGTACGTAACGTTGCAATGTTCAGATGACGTACAAAATGACGAGGCCAGAGAATGCGGTGCACCAAGTAAACTTTGTAATGTTGCAGTATGCCATGAAAAGATCTCCACATGCCCGAAATATTGCGCTACTGTCCGCCATTCTCTGCTCTGCGTGCCCTCCCGCCTTTTTGTGGAGTTTCCTACGATAAGTCCACAACGATAAGCAATGAAACGGCGACACTTAATAACGCAGTGAACGCGCTATAAGCTTACCGAGATCAACCGGCAAATGAAAATAAACGCAATCGACACGACGGCCACTAACACCGTGACCATTAGCATCAGCAGCAGCGAGGGAGCAATCTCTGCGTCCGAAACGTAGATGTGGCAAACGTTGCGGATAAATAACATTTTAAAAACTTATTAGCGTTTGCGTTTTTATAAAAAAATAAAGACAAACGTCAGTAAATGCGGCATTTTTAATAGACTTATTGACTATATTTGATGCTTCGAAAATGCAATTTTTTCAACTCAATTAATTTTTTTGCAATTGCATCAAAACTCGACATATCAATCTGTACAGGTTTTTTAGGCCTTAGAAAATTATACTATAATTGAACACCGACCCTGGAGAAAGCTAGCGTGTTGATTGGCATCTGTATAGTGATGCAAGCACGCGGCAAACGTCGACGGCGAAGCGCCCGCTGTAACATCACAAGCAGCAGCAGCAGCAGCAAAAACATCTGAACACTGGCTACAGACTTGCCCGGCTACTCATCGATAACGACTCGCCATCTTCGGTGTCACGACTGATCCGCCACTGGACATGCTGACGACGTGCATTGATGCGCTGTGTCAGGTGATGGTGTACGCGCTCAGATACCGTTCTGTCGTGACACACAGCACAGCAGCAGCAGCAGTAGTAGTAAGACGAGTGCCGTACAGTTGTAGTTAGTAATAGGCCTAACAGCAGCACGCCGTGTGCCTCAATAGCTCAGAACACGATCGGTTGCTATGCGCTCAGCGTCCAATCGAAATTTAATTGTCCCGGTTATTCTCGGCGAGTGCCAACGATCCGAGTTGAGACTAAAGGCGTTTACGTAGCGACATAAACAAAGTGAACTGAAATGAACTAAATTGCCAGTTGGTTTGCTCGGCAACGCAACTAAACTAACATTTCAGTTCGGTTCAGTTCAAAATTTAAACGACGGCGTTTTCTGCAAACCGTTCGTCGCACGCCATCGCACGATGCTAGGCCTACTTTCAACCGCACGTCCCATATAAACACACTTTAGCATCATCGTCGTCGTCAGCAGCAGCAAACTGCGTGGCCTACCTGCAAAAATGAAATCGCTGATACTGATGACGTCACTGATAGTGACGATGACGCTGACGCGTGCGGGAGACGCCGACGACGTCATCAAGTCGTGTGCTGATGGAGCAGAGCATCAGGAGTCGGTCAGCGACAGTCAAACGTTTGCCGTCGACTCGCAGCGGCTTCGGTCCATTCGCATCTGGCACGCCGTCAAGGTCTGTATCGCCAAGTGGTGACGATTAAACACTGGCGACGATCCCGGTATAAGCCTTTCCCAGCCGACTAGAAGGTTTGGGGAGAGTCATGAGCTTTCCCAACAGGGTCCTAAATAAATTTGGCGCTTTTCTAAGCTCACAGAACAGATCTAATGGAACGATAGCACAGAAAACAAGCGACACAATGTTTTGGTCTTTTCATGCTTTTTGCCCTGCCCTTGATACGTTTTTCAGTGAAAGAATTGGGATATTTATTCTGTCTACACTACAAATATTGCTTAATTCCTAATAGCGTTTTATTTAACTTTAAAAAATTAACAGTTGGGTTGTGATACGCTTGTGACTTTCACAAAGTGTTTTTCCAAATGGTAGGCCTATTCCATTTTGGAACTGATCGTTAAGTTATTGATCATTACGATGCAAATACGATGAGAAAAAATTTACGTAAGCCTGCTCTTAAAAACTGCTGTTTTATCGCTAGGAACCAAACAGAAGTGGGAAAACGAAACAACGACAGCCAAAGTAATTTAGCAGTAGGCGGCATCGCTGGCATATAAACGGAGCCGACGAGCGCTGGACAGATATGTGTTTACGGGCTGGGGTCATAGTATCGTGATAAACCGGTCTCCGTTTCCCATGCAGGAACTGAGCCGCAAAGTGTTTCTACTAAATCGCTTCACATTTCACCCAACGGCTTCGATATAGGCTGCACGAATGTGACACACATACAGACGGACAGATCATCCGTCGTAGTAGCAGCTGGTTAGGCTGTGCCGCCTAAAATTGATGAGCGTTAACAATCCGTAAGCAGCAGTGCACTGATCCGTGAAAGCTGTAGTGTGGTGGATTACATCGATATATGATGTAATGGATTAGTGGCAAAGAGTTGTAAGCCTGGAGTGAAAGAATAAATGATATATGAAATATATGAAAGTGTATGAAAATTCCGAGCTGCTGTACACATAAAGACGTAAATAGAGATAATAAATACCAGAAATAGATCCTCTGAAACATTAATAACAAGGCTATGTAAGCCGGTAAAGCTATCCAGTATTGTGAATTTGTGATCAGTGTACAACTCAGAAAGGACGTAAAATAGAGTGCGACAGCGGAATGAGTTCAAAACCAAAGTCACATTAGCAAGATGTCGTGAATAATATCAGTGGCAGAAATTTGATCTTTTTTTTTATTAGCCAGCAAAGTTTTTTCATGAATGTGCAGTCGATAGCCGTTTCAGTGAAGATTAAGAAGAAAAGTAAGTCTTTTGTTAAAAATTAATTCGGAGATCAGGTTAAAATTTGGTGGCAATTTGTGACTAAAAGTTCGTTTTAGATTAGGGACAAGAAGAGGTAGATATTATAGATTCATTGTTTAAAAGTGGAACAAAAATTACAAGAGCTGAGAAACACTGGCAACTGTAGCGATTGTAGCAAAAATGCGATAGAATTCACAGTGAACGAAGCCAAGGTGGTTTGATAACGCAACGGTTAGAACGTCAGACTTAATTTGACTCCCGGTAAGGTCGCTAATCTTTATCAAGTGCTTACAACGTGGGTGGGAGACTGTCTGTATGCGGACATCTCGGTACCACCCACCGTGGTCAACTCAGCTTTTCATTCTCCAGGGGTTGGCTAATCGAGTAGCTTACTGGTCTGTACTGGCTGCGGTTAAAGTGAGGCGCGTTTATCTGTGTCGAGTAATACAGTGACGTTGTGGCAGGCCAGGCAGGGAGGGAGGCAGCAAGAACAATTGCTCTTTTGCCATAAATTTTGGACTGTTGGCAAAGTGTCGGAAAATGTACTTGTCCGAAAAATGTTGTCCAAAAATGCTAATTTTGAGGTTGAAACCCCTCCCCCAAATTTCAGAAAATTTTAGAAACAAGATTAACATTTTGAGCTTTCATAATCTCCTCTATCGGAAATTTCAGTCTGTCTGCCAATAATTTCCGCCACTTTTTAAACTCTCGAAGCCGCTGAGTGATAGGTACACTGTGTGCCATATGGCAGACGGCTCTCCGTAGCTCTGAGATAAACGTCTGCCAAATCGTTAATTTTTTCACACGTATTTCTACATATAAGTTTCTTTATGTATTTACACGATTCATGTAAACAGCCAGAAAGTAACACATAGTTCTCGGCGAAGATACGCACTTTCTTGTCAAGGGCATCTATCCCCCTAAGTCCTTGGAGCAATTTCCCTCTTCTAACTCAAGCTGAGGCACCGCAGGGCATCCCTCTCCACAGCCGACTAGGGGGTCCAGGGGAGCGTCGTGAACTTCTCCGGCGGGGTTTAGCGCGGAGCCCCGGCGAAAAACGAATTTGGTGCATTCTAAGCGTCACAGAACACTTCTGCTTGCAAGATATCGTAAAGATAATAAAAATGCAGAAATATTATATTCAACCTTCTGCCCCTAATTTCTCAAAATACCCTTTTCCTTATTTCTTTCTTGAAGCATTTGCTTCAAAGTTTATATAACTTAGTGTAGACACCCTTGCCCTCTGTATGTTTCTAGTGGCTTTAGTTTCGCACATGAGCATCGCGGTCTAACTATCAGCGGTGTCGTGGGTTTAAAAACGTTGGGGAGGAAGTTGCAATGTTTCACAGACAGCTGCAAATTTTTGACAAACGAAACTATATTTGCTTAAAATTTTAACTTCGCCATTAATTTCGGCTTTATTTTTTTGGAAGATAATTTTCCCACAAAAATTGTCGAAAACCTTACATTTAGAGGGAGGACAATTATCCCCCGCCACGACGTTGCTGCTAACTACATCATTCTTTCTGTTGGCGTGTGATCTCTATGGCTGTGATGACGTACACTCAGCGTCAGTTGCAGAAGCGAGTCTGTTGAACGATAACTGTTTGCCGCAGCATGTTCTGTCCACGCCATTAATACCGTCGTGCTACTGTTATTGTCCACGTCGTCTAAACAGAATGAAGCTACTGTGTATTTGTGTTCTATGTGAACATCCTTTATTCGGACTGCCGTCATAGTCTGATGTCTTCAATTTCCCGTCGTTCTTGCAAGTCTGTGATAGTTCCAAACACTTTACAATGCATGTGGGTATAAAGTTCACTAAAATAATGTGTTTCTGCATCACAAAGATAAAAGAGCACTTTCAGCTTAGCTATTTTTTAGACATACACACTAGCCTACTGATGCAAAACTAACACGTCGCGAACAGAAATACGTGGCCATTGCGTGCAGAAATACTAAATTACTGATTGCTAAACTGCGAGCAAAAAAATCAGACAGGTCAGACCGTCATTTTAATTAGTGATGCCTCGTAAGTGTTAACAGTTACTATTAGTAGGGGAGTCAGAAGGAGAGCACAGGGCAGTTTGAAGTCACCTGCATGCACTTGCCGTTACGTTCTAGCGGTGCATTGCAACAGGTTTTCTATACGGCTTCGCAAATTGCTCGGAACAGTGATAATGCATTGCATCGGCGGGGGCGCGATTGATGCAAACACGATGATTGCACAACACGTTGTTTTGCCTAATATCCGATCAGCGGCGCTAATTTCTCGCGGGTAAAAGTTTGATTCCCACCGGAGTCTCTGCACTTCATCTATGATGCAGTGTGAGGTCACGGTCGTTGGTCAGTGGATCACCATGGCAACAACGCAGTGCGCCACCAGCAGCAATCTAGGCCTATAGGCCTATGCGTCATCGTCCTGCAGTTAGTGCTCGTGAAGGGAGTTTAGTGATACCCTATATGCCTTAGAAACTTCTGCGCTTCCAGCTGCAGTAAGACGAAAAAGTAGGGACGACGGATAATTTTTTTAAAAATTTTTAAAATAATTTTTATTTCATGACATTCCGTGTAATGCTACACAACAGCTCGTATAACAGTGGCACACTGAATAGCACGAATGAGAACTGAAAATGAAAATATTTCAGAATAACAGACTGGATGCAAACAGTTTTGTTTCAGTAAAACTTTGAAAGCAAACAAAAGAAAACTGCACTGATCTTTCGAGGGATCCAATAAGAATTCTGGGAACTGAGGATTCTTTAGGGACGGACTGGCACCGGAAAGCGCAGGAATTTTACGTCCTATACGGCGCCATGATCATCTACGGCTGCAGCAGCAGCAGCAGGCGTGCAGACGATGCGATGTGGATGCGGTGGCAGTCAAGCATTGTGCACCGCTCATCAGTCTCTGTCAGTAGCTTCAATGCGCCTCTGATCTCAGACTTCTAAAGTCTTCTATCTATCTCACTCACGACGCGGCGTGTGTACCTACCACAGCGGCCTCGCAGCCCGGCGCCCAGAAATCCATTTTCTCATTGAATCGCGTTCACATTTCTTTTTCGCCTGACTTGAGTTCGTTCGCGTCGCTTTTCTTTTTAACGTTCGATGTTTAGCAGTTTATTGTATACAGTGGAGTCATGATATGGCAGCATCGGTAGCAACTTTTTTCCTCCCAAATTTTTTCCTTTCCGGAAATATTTTTTTTTGTCGCAAACTTTTCGTCTACAATGCCAAATTTGGGGCTAAAAATCAAACATTTTCACCATATTTTCTCTGTCCGAAATGTGCAGATGTTTGTCAGAAAATGGCAACTTTGTGTCTCTCCGCTTTTTAACCTATACGACGCCGTTGATTCGATTCCCGATCGAATTCTAGTGGTACAGATTTGAACGTCGTGCATGCTAACCGTGTTATATACACCGTATCCGGAAGAAAACATCCCGAATATTATCGATTATCACTTGAAGAAAGGATATCCAATTTTAATAATTTTTGGTAAAAATATTTCTAACATAACTGGCCATCAAATAATCATTTAATATTGTATCTCACCCAATGTTTGCTTCTGCACTACCTGGGGAAAACAGAACCAACGAAATATGAGTTAAAATGAACGGAAATACGTCAAAAGCATTCCCAACATTATCGATTGTGACTTGAAGAAGGATTGATAGATTTTAATATTTTTGGTGCAAACATTTTTGACACCACTTGCCATCAAATGACCGCTTTAGTTCCAACCTCCCCAAATGTCTGCTTTTGTACTACCTGGGAAAACCCGAACAAGCGAAATAGAACAAAAATGTAATATTCCGTTGATTTTGTTTCCCGGGTAGTGCAAAAGCAGACAATGGGTGCGGCGGAAAATCGGACAGTCATTTGATCGCCAGTTCTCTCAGAAATATTGGTGTCGAAAATTATTAACATCTGATAATCTTTCTTCCAAGTTACAATCGAAAATGTTTGGGATGTTTTTCGGACACAGTGTATTTATTTAAATCAAAAAACTGTAGCGTCTATAAAGACAGTCTTAGACGTTCGTCACATTTGACAGTACAAGAAATCTGAGCTAATGCTCATGCGACGCGCGAAAGCCTTAGCAGTTCCTGTTCGCAGGTAATCCTGGTCTACCTCCATCCATTTCGTCGCAATTTACTCTTTTGCAGCCAAAAATCACCAAAAATCACTAAAACCCCTTATTTTGGGGTTTAAGGTCAATCAGGGTCATCAATGTTGACAATCCTAAGAAGCTCGTCGCCAGTGCTTGTTATGTTAAGCAGCATGTCTGTGCCTATCTGCAACGATTTTCACGTTAGACAAGCCAGCAGCGAATAAATAACCACTTTTTATGAGTAAACCCCTATTTGACACCCGCGTGCGCAGGCCTCCTTGAAGCTAGAGAGTCCGGACTTAAATTGCTAAAATCTACATTCAATGCAAAAAATTATACATGCAGGTTGTCTTGGTCTATCTCTAGCCATTTTGGTGCAATTCACTGTTGAAATGCGTATCGCAGCCTAAAATCGCAAAAAAATCACTAAAATTCCCTATTTGGGGGATTTAAGGTCATTTAAGGTCATCGATGTTGACATTTCTAAGAAGCTTGTTGCCAGTGCTTGTTATGATAAGCAGCATGTCTGTGTCTATCTGCAACCATTTTCACGTTAGACAAGCCAATAATGGTAGAATTACGCTTTTAAGGTGGGGTGCCCCTCTTTCTCCCCCTCATTCGTAGGATCCCCTTCACCCAGTGGCATAAAATTTTGTCACAAAATACTAGATACTCTAAGCTATCATACGGTAAAAACCAGAAGTCTCTATCTTACCTCGGCTCCGATCGGTACCGGGTTGTGACAGACAGACACCAAGACAAACATCAAGACAGAATTATCATAGCTAATACTAGCTATGATAGCCCTCGCGCGTAAAAACGTTCGTTTGTCTTTTTTGTTTGGCAATGTTGTACTTTTTGCCTCTAGATTATTTTGGATGTATAGGCCTAATGACGTTTTCCTGTGTGTGATGCTGAGTTTGAGACTGAGTGCGTGAGTGTGGTGAAAGTGTTTGACTATTTTTGACTGCCAGCATTATTGGTGAACAGCGGCGACATGGCAGGGCCGGACAAGGTTACAATGTCCACCCTAAATTTTGGTTGTCGGAAAAATGTCGGAAAATTTTTTTCACGGAAAATTTACATCAAAAAATAAAAAATCTAAGACTTAAAACCACCGTTTTGGCAAAAATTTAATGGCAGCATTGAAATTCTGAGCACCAATAATCGCCTCTGTCGCAAAATTGCAACTTTCTGTCCCGCTCACTTTTTTAGCCCTCGACGCCGCTGTTGGTGAATAAAAGCTGTAGGCTAAGTTTATATAGAACGTCCGATGTTCATTGATTGTTGTTCACCGGTGCGTACTGTAGGGTAGGGTGGAGATGCGGGACGGAGATCTGTCCAGTGGAAGCGTGCGTGTTGAAGTAGAACGTAGTGCAGCCAGTCAACAGTCACTACAGAAAGTCATCGTCAGTGCACTCACGCACGACACACCGCATCCAGAGGTCTTCACGCTCAGCATCACGGTAAACAAACAAGACGAAACAATTAACTTTGTCCTCGACAAGATATTCACCCGATAAATACGGGTATTTATCTGAAAAAAAATGTGAGAGCAAAAGCAACGGTTTCGTGAGTTAAAAAATTTGGAGGTAAAACAAGGAATTCAAGTTTTTTCGATAGATGGGTCTCAGCATTTTAATTTTTCCACCAAATTCGTCACAGTTAAAAAATTCAGCCCCAAATTTGGTATTTTTTGACATGCTACGAATTTGGGCTCCTGCCCCGTACAATGATGCCACTGAGCACAAGTGTTTGCCGTTTATTCCCCAGCAACGGCCGTAACAATCGCCAGTACATGGCTAGACGTGTAACATGCTTGGCGGCCTAGATAAGAGCGATCACGTGTTGTATTATTCCTAGGACGACATTTAGCGTGACCCAAGCCTACCATGCAGATCAAGTCATGTACATGCCGTATCTCCGTACCACATACATGCAGTATAGACTACTGCAGATGTCCTAATCACTACTGCTCGTGGTCACGCAACACGCTGCAGCTGCTGTATCTGCTCGATGCCTCTCTGTGGTCACATTGTCAACTTCTGCTGGCTTGGTGGCCAGGACGTTAGACTTACAATCCCGGTCCGGTCGCTATGAAATGGTAAGTACTTGAATGAATGACTGTCTGCGGACTGGTAACCATCTTAGTACTGAAGTCAGTCAACTCAGTCTTCCATCCCTCCGGGGTAAGTAAATCGAGTACAGGTCTGCTTGGCTGGGGTAAAGGCAGGACTCGTTCAACTGTGTAGACCACCAAATCGACTTTTTCGGAAGACCATATTTCGGCCCATAAGGGGTGCTGCGCCCTGGAATTTTTACACACGCTACAGAATAACTAAGGTTTGCTGGTGCACACCCCACCAGGGATGGAGGTTCCCCAACAATTTTTTTTTCAAAGGGGGTCAAAATTGGCTTCCAATGTAGCGTATGCGCGCCTATAACTTTGGAGCTAAGGGGAGTAATCTTATGGGGGTGTTTACACGATCCAGCAAACGTCCAGCAAACTTCCAGCAAATGTATGCAAAATACACGTGCTAATGCTGGACGTTTGCCGGACGTTTGCCGTAAGTTTGCATAAGTTTGCTGGACGTTTGCTGGATCGTGTAAACACCCTATTACGAAACTTTACCACGTGATGTGCCATTAGGTGGGGGTGATAACGCGTGTACAACTTTTTTTGGGGGGGGGCGCTTTTTTAAATTTCGGAGGGCAAAAACGTCCAAAATTCGACGCAATTTATGACAAAGTTTGACTTTGACCGCGAATATCTCTGGAATTTGTGGAGCTATCGACAAGCGGAAAAAGGCGTTATCAAGCATGCTTCCTTCCCCGTTGAGCAAAAGAAATTTGGTGAACTTCGGTCAACTAATGACGACGGTTGGCGAGCGGATGTTGACCCACCCTGAGTCAACAATGCGCATTCTGTGTATGCTAACGTAATTGAGTTCATGCCACGCGATTTTGCTACAAGGGGAACTTTAACCACCAAACTTTTTCCCCAATCGGACTTACGGCGCTAAGCGACCTCACGTTGTGCTGTGTCCTATATTTCTAGTTTTGGCTTCTTAGTCGATTTTTGGTCAAAATTTTTGGTATTTGATTTTATGACAATAACTGTATTTACTGTTTTCAGAATACCTCGGAACGAGTAATGAACGTTGGTGCAAGGAAAAATTTATCACATATAACATTTTAATACAAGCTGTGCTGCAGTGCAGGCAATTTTGTCTTTGAGTAGGAGGTTAGCTTGCATGTATTTTTTATGGGGATTAAGTTATACCACTTTAAAATCTCCATTGACTGTAATGCAAAATTTTCAATTTTTGCATGGTTGCTATGGCAACCAGGGGCGATCGGGGGTAAATTTTAAAAACACCATTAGATTGCCCGACCCCGAAAATAGGCGGGCAGATGAAAACAGCCCCCAATTTATCACAGGTTTATTTACTGTGGTATAAGAACCTTCCCATTGAAAATGCATTGTGGGGGCAAAAATTGGGCAAAATGAGGGAAGAGGACATCGGATTTTTACTCCAAACAAACTCGATTTTACTCTTCGGGCTCCAAATCACTGTGCAAAATTTTATCAAAATCGAATCAAAATTGCGGCCGTAGGAGTGTTTACAGACAGAGTGACAGAATGACGCAAGTGATTTCATGATCTGTCCCATATTATGCTATAGCAATGGGACAGATAATGACGAATTTGCAGGATTACACCAAGCTCCGTTTTAAAGTTTTAACTGACAACAATGACAGAAAAGATCTACATATCTGGATATCGACGTACGGCTTACTAAGTTCAACTAATACACATTTTTAATTTCTGTTCAAACAAGAAGCGGCATACACGGGATACATGTATTAAGACGCAGTTCTCTCGTGATTTCGCTCTCCGACCAAAACTGCAGAGATGCCAGTTCTTGATGCATCTGACTACGATGCACTCACTTGCGGGTGATACGAGTGTCTATTGACGATTGAACAGTATTCACATGTCGACAGTTCATCCATAGAAACATTGCCACTAGTCCAGTCTAATAGCAGCCGCCTTACATCTGTCATTAATCTCTCACTGATATTCCTTCAGCTCCGCTCGCTTTACTTACCTACAGTACCTATACCAATGACATCCCATCTGGCGAGCAATGAAGTCTGGATCGAGCGATCAGGGGGAGGGGTGAGAGGAAAGGGGGAAAAGGGGCGCAAGGAAACACGAGCAATCAGACGACGACGCACGGAAATTTACGAGCATTTCGTGAATTGAGAGTCGTAGGACACTATTACGACTGCAGACTGGTGCGTATACAGGGTGGCCCAAAAAGTAAGCTATTGCATTTTTATCCATATTTTTGCTAAATATTGACCAATTTTTACAGTTTTTTACCAGACTCTATTAGAAATTTGCTACTCAGTGGCATGCACACCACACTTATTATGTCGTTACACTACCTTGTAAAACAAATATTTAAAAAACTTGCAATATTTACAGATGGTCAGAAGGTATAATGGTAATTTTTAAAGTAGTTAAGTAAAACGTTAAATATAAATTATATAAGTGTTAAAAATGTTTACATATAGCTACAGAATAAATTTTCATCTTTCAGCAAAATAGTGCACAGCTTGTAAGGCCTCACGGTCGAAAAACAATGCTCATGCAGTTGACTGAGCAAAATTGCAGCCGCCAACCAGCATTAATTTACATTGAAAATTCATGCACAAAAATTGTTCAGATTATTCGAAAAGATGTTCAATGTGTCTTTTATTGTTTTTACACTTACTATAACTCATACTTAACACTTCAGTTAAATACTTTAAAAATTTACCAGTAGACCTACTGCCGATCTGTGGAAATTGTTGGTTTTCAGATTTTTATGTTTTACAAGGCAAAGTAGCGATACAATAAGTGTGGTGTGTATGCCACTGAGTAGCAAATTTTTTACAGAGTCTAATGGTGAAAAAGTTGTGAAAATTGGTCAATATTTAGTGAAGATTTGGTCAAAGTGCAATAGCTTACTTTTTGGGACACCGTGTAGTGCGAGCGCCAGTCGGTAGGTGGCGCGGTAGTCATCGTGTCCGGCACACTAGAAGGCAGGGGGAGCCGTCGCAGACTGGCATCATGCGGTGCACTGATGAAGATGTCATTAACCATACTGCACTGACGATAATGCTGCTGCTGCTGCTGCTAATGCTGATGATGATTGCTATAATCTCGTCACAGTTATCGTCACTGTTATGTGGACGGTTTTGCTTAGTTTGATACTCCGTCGGTCTCATCAACGAAATTTATCAACGCCGGGCTGAGCCCGGTTAGTACTTGGATGGGTGACCGTCGGCAGACGAGCAAACCATTTCGGTATGTAACCAGCCGCCGACTCCAACTCAGCATGGCTATCTTTCCGTGCGGTAGATGCGTTGAGTACCAGCGAAAGCTGAGATGTAAACAGGCACACCGCGCGATGCATTAGTCCCGTCTTGTAGTGTAAACTAGTGTCCGTCTGAAGCCTAAGAAAACAGAGATCTTACCTCTTCTAATGGGCCTTATGGGCTAGGAAAAAGCTACGTAGGCCTACCTACGTTATACGATTACTACTGCGACTACTGACCAACAGTCTTCACAGTTACTTTGGCAAATTTCGTGATGTCGCAGAAAATGCAGGCTTGCTGTGGATGTATTCATGGATATATCTATGGATAAATCCACGTGTGGATATGAGATTTAGGCCGTCGTGTGGATATATCTATAAATATTATGCTGGCGCACTTGCTAATTAAACTGAATACTTATATGCTTTGTGTTTCAATAATATTTTTGTCTGTCGTTTTTACTCTGCATTTTCCGGTTTTCCTCTTTATTTACGTTACTGAGTCAAATGAATAATCAGCGACATTAGCACGCTATTATCCAATCAGCCTAAATTAATTTATCAGTACTATAACAGCAACAGATCTTAATTTTCGATGCTTTAATACCGTTCGTGGGCAACAAAAGGTTTATCCTTTGAGAGTTTATAATTTTTATCAAACGTTTTTCTGTTTAATAAAATACTTAATGCTAGTAAAAAGTACAGACCAAGAGCGCTTCAAAAGGGTCTACTCCACTTTATATCTGTAGTCGTACATGAATGCAACCTGCGTCTTGGAAAACAAGAATCCCAGCTGCTGCTGGGGTGTGTCGACTGTAGGCTCTCCCTTAAATCCGTAGGCCAGCGTCCGACTTCAGGTCGCGGAAAAAACAATTTCCCCAGAGTGACTACAGTCTTATTCACGCCATGGTGACACTATTTTAGTGAACGCTAAAATCAACATAGGGGGATACGATATGATGGGTGACGGCTGCAGGCAGCAATTTTGCATTCAAAATTGCAGCCAAACCGCTGCAGATAAAAACATGGTTACTTATGACAGCCTATATAAAGTCGCCGTCGCTCTATCCAATGATACCATTGCCGACCCCCTACGACGTACCGTTTAGCCACAGTACATGCGTTACGGACAGACAGACGACACACGACATATCGTACCCCAGAAACAGGGGCAATAAAATTATGCAAATTTTTACAAAACTTGGGAAATACTGTTCTAAGATAATACCAGTGTGTTTGTTTTTTAAGTTTTTATTTATTTTTTTTAACAATTTAAAGTGGGGAATATCTGTGTCATGTTTTTCGGAGGTGAGGGGGGTAAACGTTCTTGCACTGTTGTATTTTGCAAAAATTGGGGGCTGCATGTACGCAGGCTAGGCGTCTTTGGATGGATATATCCGTGGATATCCACGGAAAATCTGTGGATATGGATATGGATGGGAAATTTTATATCCACGACAAGCCTGAGAAAATGAAACCAGTCTTGACTAAAATAGTCGATAAATTCATTGTTACTCCACTCACCCACTACATACGGCAGCTCAGGGTCTTTTCTTCAGGTTTTTCTTCATGTCTTTGGTATTCTTTTCTCTTTGTGGTTTTGCTGTGATGCTGGGTTAGTGAAATAAGAAAAAAATTGCAACAGACATGACACACATTGAGAATAGCGTATATGATGAAAGCACAACATTGTCGAACAGGGCAAATATATTGCCACTGACTACACAATGACTTCGGTATACAAAATCCAGTTCATTATTGACATTTTATTACTCCAAAATACGTCCCGGTGGTGTATTTTTGGGTCCTGACCTCGTCCGGGACCGTCTGTCATGGGACGCCCCCTAGCGGTGTCGAGGGTCGTTAACAAGGTGCGTGACGTAACGTGACGTCAGACCAACGGACCGAATAAAACTGAAAACTTTGTCCGTAATATCTAAAACAAAACTATGCGCGAAACTGAAAACTTTGCGGACGACATCCGGCCGACTGTCGCCATTCATCCCGTCAGAAACGACCCGGCGCTTCCGTGTCGTTGGTGCTTACGCATACTGTCACTATGCACAGCACGCCCCGGCCTTGTCCAAATTACAGTCGCCCCTCGAGGTCAGCGAATGTTTAGAAGTCGTCTCTGATCTGACGACGTACTATAAATCGCCAACTTATGTTCGACGACGGCCGTTCCGGCTGTCACAGACCGATGATTTGCCGCCGAAACGCCGTCTGTACGCCAGCTCAGGCAGAAGTTATCGTCGCACTAGTCGCCGTCTCGTCCGTATAGTACTGCTATACGCTTGCCGTACACGTATCCACTTCCTCACGACGACGCTGCAGAGTATTTACTTACTAGTTTTATGACGCGGCCGAGGCCGAGGCATATTATCAGCAGACGACAGAGCGGAGACGCACGGCGGGTCAATTGAAAACGCGGGAAGAGCGCATGCAGCACGCGGCGGGCGGCACATAAAGCTATGATGAGTTGAACGACGAACGACTGAAACTTAGTGTCAGATGCGTCAAGCCGTGCGTACTTACTGAAAATCAAAAGAATCGTTCCTCACTTCTGCAATAACAGTAATTCTTTCTCAGAGTTGCCCGAATATGTGGTGCAATCTTGCTAATGACATTTCGTGAATCTGGACAGACTGGTTCAAACAGTATCATGCACACAAAACACATAGAAACCCATGTGACTTTGATTTTTGATATACGACCTTGATATTTTACAGATATGTCAGGAGGTTGCCAAGGTACATATTCGAACAAATTTTTATCAAGCTAGGCACAATGGTTCATGAGTTATCGAGTTAACAGAGCGATGATGCTGAAACAATACTTCCGTCACTTTCGTAGCAGTAGTGGTAATGACGACCGGCTTAATCATGCAGCTCCCATCCATGCAGAACCGCACAGTTGTCTGTGCGTCAAGACAGTCGACGCTCGAGGTTTGCACAGTTTATCTTGCCGCAGAAGACAGCACGCTCGTGGAGTCACGTCGTCAAGCCGTGGAACTGGTTCAGGAAATCGACAGAGGCATGAACCTCTGACTGACATCACCGAGGACAGCAGGGAACTTTTCGTTTTTTCCACATGCTACGAATTTCATTTGGAGTAATTACATGGCCATTGCCATCTGGCCCTGTTGACTGTCAGTAATTGACTAGTAGCATTTCTTGTTTCGACTACAACTCGATTTATAGCGAGCGTAGCGAAGACTGCCGTGGCCGAAAATAGGCCTGTACTCTCTTTACTGTCGTTATGTGGATGTTGGGAAAAAATATTACAGACATATTTTTGCTTTTTGCAGGGAGCGGGGGTGGGGGACGGGGTTAGTGTATCTCTTTTTCCCCTCTATCCGGGCGCCCATGGCTATGAAGTAAGGCCCAGACTCCATTACTTAGATTTGTTGTATATAGCTTGTCATGCGTACATCACATTGTACAAAAAAAATCAACAGCAAATCGGAGAAAGTGGAAAGTGAGCGCAAGTGTTGTAGACCGGATTCCGATCACGCTAAGTGTTATAGAACGCGTGATGTAGTTAGAGCGAATGACGCATTTGAGACTAAGCGGATATAACTGTGTGTAGGCTACAATGGAAAGTCAACTGTCGAGTAGCTTTCGCGTGGTTCGGAGATCATACACCGGACCACACACGATGCACCACACACACGCATAGACAGACGGACAGACAGAGAGATAGCGTAACGACGACGCTACTCGTGACATCTACCGGTGAGGTGATAGGAGTTCAAATCATCTAGCCGCAGCATGCGTACTGGCTGCGGGTTCAAAGTCGACCTCCTCCACCGTTTCGATGTCAATTTTTGTGGGCGCAAATCCGCCGAGAGATCGTTTAAATTACCGAAGTAAAACCGTACGCATCTTCCAAGGTTTACGCACAACATCACAAAATGTAGATTGAAAAATACGTGGATCTACAGCTGCATTCAGTAATCAATATATATCTTTATTTCGCCATACAGACAGCAGCAACACATTGTACATAGATAAAGAAAAGGAATAAATTTTGTGACGGAAAAAGAACACACTCCGGCCTAAAACCTAAATAAAAACAAAAATACACAAATTCAGAAGAACAGTATCAATCGATCAATTAATTAATAAAGAAAGTTACCAGTGATAAAAGAAACAAAACCTGACCGAAATGCGAGCCAAATGGATAAAATGGAAAAAAATGAAATTCAGTGCAAGAACGCTTGACGGAACAGTAACGTTTAAAGATTTACCTGCTGCTACTTAGACGTAATGTAAAATATTATCTCAACCCGTTTGCGGGTCACTGTTTGGAATTGCGGACCGATAGCAGATCGAGACGCTGAGCCTCTGCAGATATCTGCCAGGTCATGGACAGCTGGCTATTGGTCCGCAAGCCGTTTGTATAGAGTCGGTCAAACGTCGCCGGGAAACTGACGGCCGATTATCGCAATGTTGTTGTCGGTGGCAATCGCAGAGTCTCGGAGGGGCGATGATAAATAGAACGGTCGCCGGAACAGCCGGTCTCTGTCTTACTCCCCGGCCAACCCTCATACCGGTTTCGGTATAAGCTGCGGCTAATATTACACAGGGTGCCTCGAAATAAACGTTCCGGGTAGAATCTGGCGGCTTATCTATTTTTAAACTCACGGAACTCCTGGCATTTGCTTTATGAATTTCATATTACTGTTTGCGTTCAACATCAATTTTACATACTTGTAGATAGATAATTCAGATAAGAAGTAGCTACTGGAAATAATATCGGTGGGACTGGGAGATATGAATAGTAATAAGACCTGCGTTCACAAACAAATTTATCGACTATGCATTCACATAGTCGATAAATTTGTTTGTGAACGCAGGTCTTATTCTGCAACAGCTGATATGTAACAAAATAATACTATATATGAACAGTATTCAGAGCTAAGAAATTTCACACGTATACTAGATTTTTTTCACTTTAATTGTATTTTGTAGTTAGCTAAAATATTTCCCAACCCAATCACAATCAAAACAGAAAGTTAATTACAGACAGTTAGCTAAAATTTTATTTCTGTAATGAACTACGATAATTTACATGTATAATTTCTAAGAACTTACAAATAAAACAATTATCTGAGTATATATTGGTGGCAAAATCTGTTGATATATTTAAAAACACACAACTTTTGGGCATGTGTGCAGTGCTTCTAAAAATGAGCATCTATCAATGTTTTCTTCTTTACATAGACTTGCACTTAACGTCTATAGTTAGGCCTACTTGCCATTCGACGCAATAGACGAAACGCAAAATAGACACAGCTTCGCTTGCGTCAGCTGCGTATGTTGTGTTTGTTGCGTATTTTTTGCTTCGTCTGTTCCGGATGCGCTAGAATAGTAAACAAGCCCTGGCGTTGCGTGCGTAGCATTGGATGGACTCTGCGAGTAAGCATAAGGCACCGTCCAGAGCCTCGCCATGCAGAACTTATCAATATCACTTTGACCAATAAACCGTTGCAACAGAAATAAGTCGGCTTCCGAGATCAAAATCGAATCTGTTCTTATCAGAGTCAATTTTTGTCACTTAACGTAAATCAAACAATCCAGACCCAGCTGCATAGTTTCGCGTTCCCTCAACGCTCGTTATGTATGCGGCACGTCTCAGGAGGGTAATGCGTTATACTCTCTGTAGTTGTCCTACTGTCTGTCTCTCAGTCTCTGTTCTGGGATCTGCAGCGGCGCTGTAGCAGGGGGCAAAGGGGCAACTGTCCCTCTCAATTTTAGTTTTTAGTCCAAAGTTATTCTTTTTGTTGTTGGGTAACTTTCGTTCATAAACAATAAATTCGATGCTAAAGTTTCCCATTTGGGGAAATTAAGGGGCAAAATAGAAATTGCGAGCACCGGTATCTCCTCTGTGGAAAAAAATTTCAACTGTTCGTCAGAAAAATTCTAACTTTTTTCCCCAACTTTTTAACGCACACTGCCGCTGACTTTCTGCGTTGTTTTTATAAGCGTTATTTAAAAAAAAACGATTTTTGTTTCGTTAAATGAATTAATCTTTTTTTTGTTTGCGCAGAAACAAGCCGAAGTCTCCGACTACGGGTACCTACTAGTGGTTGCCATGGCAGCGTCGTGTGCGGTCCTGTTCGCTGTCATAGCAACAATAGCGTGTGTCGCGCTGGTGCGACGTCATCGCTTACGTCATCATCATGGTCATCATCATCAAGCTGATTCAATGCCATTTCAAGGTCATCAGTGTCCACACGTCTGCTCCACTAGTCTGCTAGGTATGCTATGCGCTGCTGATAGTTATTCATTTAACTACATCGCATCTCAGAAAAAGCAAGTCACTTTTATTTCTCGAATAGCTCCATGAATCATTGGCCAATTTTAATAATTTTTGGCACGCAACATCAAAACGAGATTTGACGTAAATGGTCAGGTAAAGGTCAGAATATAGCTCTTAATGAGCGAACCCCTCACAGAGCTACGGAGCGTCACTTGTCATATGGGATCACACAGTGCTACCTGCCACCGCACATGCGCTAATCAGTATGAATTTATTGCTGTAATCAATTGCTTCTGCATTTCATGAGGTAATGTGGCAATGGTATTAAAGTGAAATGGGCAAAACTATATAGTTGTTAACGTCACGTTTTTTGATGTCGTGTGCCAAAATTATTAAAATTACGAAACTATTCAAAAAAATAAAAGTGGCTTATTTGTTGAAACACAGCATGGAAGCGATCAGAGATTTCAAACCTTCGCCGAAAACAATGCTGCCGCCAATACAGCTGCTATATGTTGTCTGCTAGGAAGTTCCCGGATTGCGATTAACGTTTCAGATGATTACCAAAGTCTGATCACCATAGGCTGTGCAACGTAAATCTGGGTCATTCAGTTAGTTTTTTATTGCCAAATATCTTACTTATCCAATGTATTTCTGTTTTCTCGCGCTCAGTTTCCCTTGCTGACATTTTTTCTTGTCGCGTTTTTATAGTAAATAAAGACCAAGCGTTGAACAAATGCACTTATTTCCTAACGGCTGTGGTTGCTAGGCAACGAGTTAATTTGCCGTTAATGATTGGATGGCGACGATGACGTAGTAATTACGTCATAAACTCGTTGTTTTCCGCGCCAGTTGCAGTGGCTATTAACGTATGGCAAGCGGCTGATTCATAAATGTGCTCATGTTCGTCCGTTTTACGAGCTACGAGATGCTGGGGATTAACTATCAACGAGTAACGACCTAATCTCTTCATACGGGCACTTGCCTCGTCCGTGACGTCACGCCACGGTTATTTATAGCTCTCACTGTCGTTAAGGCGTAATAATTTAGCCAGTAAGAACGGAACAAAAGAGTATCCTTGACCTATAGCCGTTATTGTTCACGCTGTATTGGGTGAAAATCTTTATTTCATCGTAAAAATGGTGCAATATAAAATTAGATATAAAACGTAGAAAACGATGTAGGCCTACGGTACCGGACAGGGAGTGTAGAAGTACCGGAACGTGACAGCCTGACAGGGCCTACGATTATTTGCACCTGTGTTAAAAGTTTGATACACGGGTCTTCGTCAAACAGCGCCGGAATCATGAACAGTTGCTCAAGAACACATTATTACGCTCTTACTATTGCATTTACTAATGTTTTACAAAATGAGTTCTGTTAATAAAAATTTCTGTTTTTCGTCAGTTTTATTTTTCTTAGGGGAAGTTTTAATCTGAGGGGTCATTTGGCCATTTATAAGTGTTTGCATGTATTATTATTATTTTTATTATTATTTGTAACTGCTATCGTTGTTTTTGGTGAATAAAGATGTACAAATAAAAGCGCAGTGGCATAAGTAGGGAGGGGCGAGGTTGCGCCCTAAACATTTTTGAAAATATGCATCGGATATGCATATGCACCCGCCTCCGCCATCGCTCCATTTTTCGCATTTCTAAATATGCCTTTGACACATCACTATTAACAGCTCGCGATATCCACGTATTTGACCGAGAAAGAGTCGAGCGAGCGACCGGAGCAGCACTGCAGCGCGTCGCCAGTGCCCGACAATCGAACGTACGGTGTCGGTCTACGTGTGCCTGCAGGACTACTGTAGGCCGAGCAATCAAATCGATGCATCGATTTCTGTTTCTTCGTGTCTGTTTGTGCTTTCGTCAGTCGCCTTCTGTCTCTCTCTGTGTCTGCATGGTCCCATGAGTTTGTGACGAATTCATACGACATAAACAATCGACATAATGCCGTTCGCGACGACATCGCCGTAAAGAGTCCAGGGTTCTATTACAGCGCAGGCGACGCCGCCGCCCTGCTGGCTGCGACTTATGGCTCACTGTCACTGGCAATAATTATCGTTCGTTTAGGAGAAAGGCGTCCATATGTAAAACTGAAAACTAAACGATTTTCTCAGCCACTAAAATTGGTAGAAAATTGTTTCAAAAGATAAGTTTTAGCATATGTAGACCAATTTATTCTGATTGCAACCGGAAACACATAGTTAAATTTAGTTATTAGGATAGTAAGCGTTATTTTATGGCTTCTGCCTGTGCTTACTTAGCAGTAATTCTGGTGGCTTCGGTGAATTCGGTAAATTGTAGTGATTACTAAAAATAACTTAAAAAGTATACAGCGTAGTGAAGCAGTAAAGATTTAGTGAAAATACTTAATAATCGCATAGTTGCAAATTTTTCACAGATTGTGTTAGTGAAAGAATACTTAAAATCGGTCCATATTTGGCAAAAATGTGAACAAAAGTTTGATGGTACGTTTTCTATGGCTGCTGCTGCAATAGGCTATACTACTAATTCGAGCCAGTAACGGTGAAAATTTAAATTATTCCCATTTCAGCTGTTAACTTTTCAATGTTCAGACAACCTTGAACACTCTATAGGCTTAGTCCACCTACAAGACAAGATGACAAAGTAATTGTTTTGCTGCATTTGTAATAGCTTTTGTATAGCTGATTAACTCCTAACCTGACTAAATGAAAACATACGTGTTCTTGGTCTATGATCACAGTTTAGTTTTGACTGAAATTAATGATTAATTAATCGTTAAAATTTCTTTATTGACCAATCGCATGAAACGCTAAAACGTGTGTAAAGAGGCAGAAATGCGCTGACATATCTCAGTTCAGTTTACTTTAGTCAATTTTAGTCGCGTTGTTCGCACTTCGCACCTTTAATTGCCGTGTAGCTTTACAGTACAAGCGTGTACAACTGATGTTCGTGTGTACAGCTGAAAGTCATTATTCGTCACGATTCACTCAGATGACGTCACTCAGCGTTGATGAGTCAGATATCGCCGCCGCCCCCTGCCACTCGGACGCACAGGTGGTTTTACTTTCGGTTTCACTTTCGCTTTTGCCCGTCGTCGTTTCTCCGCGTGTCTTACCAGTGTCGTAGAAATTCGAATTTAAGCGGTTCAGTGAACTGGGACCCCCGGTGGAGCTAAACAAAGAATAAAGCAAGAAAATAATAGGCCTACTTACTGCACCCTTTCCAAAACCTCGCCATCATTTTCGGCTTTTTGGCTTCGAGCTTCCGCCCTTCGTGCTGAACAAGTGAGCGCCCATAACTCATCGCTTACGCCGCTGTCTCTTGCATATTGTATACGCGCTCTTTACTGCTGTATTTTAATATACTAATTTGCCTACAGCCGCTCTGTAGGCATAATGTTGATTTGTTTATGCTTTTGTTTTCTTTTTGATGGAATAAAGCTGAATATAATACGTAGCATGTGTCTAAGCAAAAAATTTTCGAATTTTAACGATTTTCGTAACGTGAACAAATTTTACATTTTTCGGAACGAATTTTTTTTGAATTGCTTTAATCATGTTACCGTTCAATTATGCTTACCGCAAGTTACAGACGGTTACTGCTCACACGGTGTGAGCTGTACATGTAAATGCTTAAGAAGCAGTTGCCAAAAATAGCCCAGTATTATGCGAGAGATACCTAGGGCAAAAGTAAGCCCATTGGTTCGTTGACTGTAGTAAGCAAACCCAACTGGTAGGCGACCCAACTGGAAGAGCGTGTACAAAGCAACAGAAATGAACTGAAATGACATAATTGCCAGTTCATTCGCTTTGTATACTACAGTTCGTACAACACGACTGAACAGGCATTTCAGTTCACTACAGTCGACATCTATCACTTATTACACGCTTTCAGTCTTCTATAGGCCTGTACGCCTTCGTGTAATGACGTTAGATACGAACTTTTCAGTTTTTCTTCAAGCAAACTTTATAATAGACGTACAGATTTACGGAATAACTGTGTGCACAATTAAACGTAGTGCCGTATAATTATTACTGATTACTGTCGCATTGTAGTTGCAACTGCATCGTAATTTTAAGTCTAAACTCGTAAGAGGCAGGTAAGCGGGCATTCCACACTTGCTGCTGCTGCTGCTGATGATGATGATGATGAACCTTGCATGGGTTTGGTAGGCGCACTTGCGTATTCAAGCAACACCGGCTTATTGAGCGATGGCTTTGACCCACGTACGCTTGAGCTCGTGCCCTTGCTGAAAGATTGATTCATCGATTCATCAGTTCGTCTTTATATTCAAGCTTTGAGTCGCCGGGTCAAAGGTCATGTTGCCAGCAGTCAGTCATTAGAGCGGTTCTGTATGCTGGTAGCGCGCCTGCGTGCGTTCGTGTGATGAATATTTATTAGCTGACGTAGCCAGCCAGCCAGGCAGGTAGGTATAGGCCTAGGTGCATTTCCCGGCAACGTGGCACTGAAGAAAGTACCAACGACTGTAATGAGACTCATTGACTGCAGTATATGTGCAAGACACGTCCTTCTGTGTGTCCGTCTGTCCGTCTGTCTGCTCGATTGCTTCTTTGACAGTCTCTCTGCATGCTTGTCTGCCTGTATCTCTCTCTCGGTATATGTTTGCGGGACGCTCTGCTCAATACATGCCAAATGCTAGTCGCCCGTTCGTTCTGACGTACAGCGTTCGGCGAACTTGAATTGAGCGACGATGACGTCATAAGTCACGTGGCGTCGTCGTGATCACGTGACCGGAAGTGCGGAGTAGCGTGAAAATGACGCTGTGCCAGCAGCAGCAGCAGCAGCTAGGATGATGATGATGAATGTAAAATTTTTAGGCCCATTATATTCTGCGGCCAATAGTTGGATCGAAATATAGGAATAGGCCTATTGGGCTAAAAGTGTCTCGCACGGTTATGAAGATATAACCAAATATACTATATAATGAAACTTTTATCTAGTACATTTGAAAAAAGAATAGAATAGGATGATGATGATGATGGGTCCTGGTGGGTGTATATCCTCGTTGTTTATGATGTGTTCGTCTGACGCACGCTGAATGCTTTCAAAACCGATTCAGTCGTTCATCTTGCACACGGCGACCGCCTGTAAAGCGCGGGAAACGGACAAAACTTTCTGAACAAAATTTCTTCGGATGTAATCCCCTCCCGGAAAAATTATCACTAAAAATTTGCTTTAGATTTGTAGTTATAAAAAAATTTAGACTTAAAACAATTTCGTATAGCGCCGCGTCGCAAGCAATATTTTTAGTCGCATTGTCATTGTGAATCAGAAGCGCTGTGATGGCACCGACCTGTCCTAGGTCTAGACGGAGTAGCCTAAAGTAAACAATTTGGTTTTAAGACTTGATTGAAATCATATATTTGTTATTTTAAAATTTGTACAATTTGCGAATTTAGTCCAAGCATCGTGAATTTTATTTTCAAAGTATCAATTTGTGGTTTAAACGTGTTTAAAATACTAGCAGTTCAGCGTTCGCAGGGAGTTTTTTTTCAGAGAGTGGGATCAGCAACAGGGAACGTCTCTTTTATGGAGAAAATTTCCAGATCGAAAAATCATGGTTGTCAGTAGTGATTGCTGATACGTATTCCCACTTTTGTGTGTATCTCGCCCGCAGTTACAGATTGCAGCAATATAACCTGATTATAAGTAAGTAAATTTGTACGGCGCACAATGTCAACGGAAAACCCGCTGAAGATCGAAGATAAATTCTACACAAGGTACAAAATAGAAGTGTAAAGAACAGAAAGCATAACACTATATCTTGGGTGGGATTGTGTGCGGGAGTTTGTCAACACACTGCCTCAAGACTGAGTCGTGCAGTGTACCGTGGTGTCGCTGTCAATTATTACCCATCAGCCCTTCAATAGGACCTCCCATGACGCGAGGCTATCAGTCCGTCCGTCTGTCTGTTCGTCTGAGACTGAAGCTTAAAGCTTAAAAATTCCTTGCTTTCAATTGCCGTTTATTCCTGATAATTTCTGTCTTTAAAATTGTTATTGCAACCTCAAAACATTGGTGCGGTTTTCTGTTTAAGTTTAAAGTTTTACGGTGTCTGTTACGCTGCGGTAGGCTTATATTTACTTACGTTTTTGTTGTAGCAATAATTTATTCGCTCTGTTTTATGGGTTGTTATGTGATATATTAACCCAAATATTATAAGTAAAAGTTTTTAAAATATTTTAAAAATATTTTCCACTTGCAGACAAGTAAACCATCTCCGTAGCTATGTAATCAGCTACCGGTACGACTCAACTTTATACCCTCCGCGGGATGGTAAAACGAGTATTTTCTTTCCCGATCAGGGAACATGTGATAGGCGTACTGTAGCTACAATGTAGCTACAGCCGATTATTTTGGTCCAAAGAAGGACGGCCGCTTGGCGCCTATGCTGCATTCATCAAAGAAACCGAGTGAACTCTCACAGTGGCTGTGCCATGACTACGGCATCATAAATATTGTCTGTCTCATTTGCTGATTGTGTCAAAAGCTGTTGATGGATGTTCATAGGGCTCAATAGTATTTGTGGTATACACCAGTTCTATTTACGTAGCAGGAAAGTGCGTGCGTCTTCGTAAACTTTCGTCAAACTTTTACGGCCGTGGTTTCACGAAAACATGGTCAGTAAAACGTTCTGCAAGCGTTTTGTGTGTTTCGTGTTTTATGCTAAATCTGACTGCGTCCAAAACATTTTCTCCAGTCAAGATGTGCACTATCCTCCGGAAACGTTTTGAAACAATTTTGTAACTGTTTTTGACCGGCTATGTAAAATGAAACAACACACATTTGACAGCGTCGCTTCGACAACTGTCTAACAGCGCGTCTTTTAAACAGACTATGACTAATTTTGATTTTTTTTTAAAATGCGGACATATTTTAGGCTTTATCTCAGGTTTAAACCACTGGCCATTATTGTAAGTGGTGAATATTTTGATCGATTGGTTGATTGAAATGACATTTTGCTTGTAGCCCTGGCTACAAGCCGTAAAACAGCAAAGCCTGGACGTGTTGGTCCGGAAGTGCAGTCTTTTATTGCCTTCTGTCGTCTGACAGGACTGGCTATTATGTCTCTTATCATGTCCTTGGTGTATTGTTCCGTGCTGAATTGTTTAGTCGGTTTACTGCCTTTTAGCGATAAGTCCTGTTCGAGTTCTTTGTCACGTGATGTTGAGTGACGTCATCAGATAACGGCGGAGATAGCGGGAGAAAGCGAACGAAAACACGTAACGTGACGTAACGGAGCTGGTCAGTAACGGTTAGTTGCTTGGTTGGCCAGTCAACAGCGTCTAATGGCGGCCATAGACTCTGACTGCGGGCCGGGATGTGGGATAAGACCGGGATGAGGATGGGGAGAACACTCAGCATCATCAGCAGCAGCAGCAGCCGGCTGACGTCACGCGTCCGTAAACACCGAGCTCTGGTGTACATGTAACCTAGACACAGTCTCAAAGCTGAGACGCGGTCGTCCAGTGCGACACGCTTAACGCATCGTTCAATAGACTATTGTGTCTACGTCCAATCCTTGCTGCTTCACTTTCTTATCGGAAGAAAAATTTGATAATCTTTATTCACCAACACAATGTGGTAGAAAACAAAAACAAAAACAAAAATATGTAAAACAGTTCTAGGCTATAGCATATCACAGACACACATAACCTTAACTATAACAGTATTCTAACAGCTTAGCGTACAGCGTTGAAGTTCAAGTTTGTTTACAAATTTCTGAAATTTACAGGGAATTATCTCGCTAGGTAACTTAAATTTGAAATACATACAGCAATCTTCTATTATATCAGTGTTACACGTGCGGAATTATTTCATCAGACAGAGCGTGACGGTGAAGTCAAGGGACCGTATGTCCGCCTTGTTCAGAGGGCAAACTTCTAACGAGTACAATAATACTGGCATACATTTACTGTTTAGTAGATGTAGAAAAACTTCCTCAGAGGCTAGTCTACCAATCTTGCTAAATAAGGCATTTACAGATCAGCAGCTGTAACTTTTATTGTGTTCACTTGAAGCAATCGACCAATCACAGAATTTTGTATAGCACCTCTTATACAATCGGCAAGACTTAACAAGTACAACACGGTCTACAGTGTATTATGTTTCGTTACTTTCGCATAATACATAGACCGTGTTGAAAGCTATACTTGTTTTTATACTCGTACAGTGTATTATGCGAGAGTACCGAGGCGTAATACACTGTGTTGAAACGTATTTATTCTATGTTCGTGATCGACGGCGTTTTTGCCTGGACGAACTCGTGATATACAATCGCGAGACGCTATCAGTCGTCACGCATAAGTGGAGTGAAATTATCGGCACTTATAACACTTCGGATACGATAGTGAGATATAGAAGGACTAAGTATGTCATAAAATAATGATAGTTAACTAAAAAAGTAAAACAAATTCGGATTAACATCTAAAATATGCGATTAAATGTAAAGGGTGTAGCTGCCGCTAAATAAAAATGTTTTAAGACTACTTACTTTAGTTTTATAGAGCTTATACACCGTGTTTGGAAAAAAGTTTGCTGCTTTTTTTGCGTAAATTTGACAAATTTTGGTATGATTTTATTACTTTTGGCACAAATCGTTCTCATACTTTATTTCACTAAAACATGTAGATTTTTCTTATAATTTACGTATCACTAAGGATTGCTGACTTAATTATGACGTCTTTGAAAATGTCGCTTTCGGACGAACATAGCACGCCGTAAAGCAAAAACAATATATCGCGTTTCGAGAAACGGCACCAATTATTACTGCAAAGAAAATTTTTAATACAAAAACTGACGCGCTGCAGAAACTAAAGTGAATCACGGATCATTGTTGCGTGTTGTACAGCACATCTCGTGTAGGTCACTGGAAGCGGCGCTAGAGGGCGATGACGTCACAAATCGACGAGTGGCCTCCCCTAGCGGTGGTGGTGGTGGCGGTGGTACCTTGTCACACCTGATTGCCAAGGCAACCATGTTGGCTGTTTGCGTCGGCGCCGTGACGTCATTTACCTGTATCACCGACGCGCGTGTTGACGTCATCATTAGTCTGCCTCACCTTCTCGCGCTTCGTACGTTTCACCGTTTCTTTTCGACAGATAAGATTTATTAAATTGCCAGTAACTGAAAAAAGTGCCTCGAAATAGACAGTTATACCTCTTCAGACGAGGCTAAAATTCCATCGACGTCAGCAAAGACGAGTACAGAAAAACGAAATGAACTGGACAGAACTGAATGGCCATGATTGAATGAAGTTACTGAACTGAAATTACACATCTTTTATTCGCCAAATATTAATAGTACAAAAAATTAAGAAATAATAATAACAATTCAAAATAAACTCACAGACATGCTCACACACTATGCGTGGAACATATGCAACAGAATGTCAATCAATACCATCAGAATGGTTCATGCGCAAGACCATAGGCCTACTGCATTGTGCCAATTGAGCACGCAATATTTAACAACCAATCAAACTCGTGTGAAACAAAAATATACAACAGTGATTCTATCACATTTCAGTACAGTTCGTTTTGCACGCGCTTTAACATTAAACTGTGTAAAACATCGCTAATTTGTAAGTACTCTGAGTAAGTAAGTAAGTAAGTAAAATGTAAATTTATATAGCGCATATTGTTAAAATTAACCTCTAATGAGTAGATGTAAGTTGACAGTTTGCACACAAACATCTACTACTCTGGCAGTAACTAATGAAATTTTGATGTTTTATACGTGTAAGTTAAATCAACAGTGCACGTGCGCGTGTCTCTGGCTGTGTGTTCGTCTGTGTCACTGTCTGTTTGTCTCTGTGTGCGTCTGCAGACGAAGTGACCGTGTTTTTTGACGAGCAGTTCGCCGACAATCAAGTTCTATTCCACGTCCGTGGCAAATCCAACAGTTCTCGTGTCCGAGTTTTTGGTACGTAAAGACACGTTCCATTGCCTCCGATTTGTCGTTTTTGCGATGGACTTTACACGCATGCTTAACTAATTTGGGTTTTCTTTATTCGTTTGACAGTTCATTTTACAGGACATGTGTTGTTACGTTACAGCCTTACGACTACACACCGTGTGCATGAAAAAATAGGCTGCATGTTCTTTATAACACTGACAAACTGTAACACATTTTCATAACTTTTGGTGCGAATCATTTCGAAACTCCACTTCATCAAAAGCATTAAATAATTTTTTCGTACATCAGCATACTACGTGGTGCTAACATAATAATTATGACGTCGTCAAAAAGGCCGTTTTCGCCGAAACTGTGACACAAATGTTTACAACATTTTGGATAAATATAACTTTCCAACATGCAGAAGAGTTATTGTAATATTCAGTAGGCAACACTAGGAAAGTAATGTGTCATAAAACAGTTTATCACCGCAAAATGAACAGAAAGTTCTTTGCGTTCACGTTGTGCAGACGTGAATACGTCGGTCCTGCAGCAAGCTGCTCTGCTGCCGTGCGATGACGTCACGTGTCAAGGTCATACCGCAGCAGTTCAAGGTCACACAGGAGTCAGCAGGGCGTGTGACGTCACAGGGTCGACATGCGTCTGCTCGCGTGGCTTCGTTCTGCGAGGAGATCTGTGTGTCGGTTTGTCTCTCTGTGCTTTGTAAGCTCAGATTCAACTTACGCTCTGTTTCAATAATAAGAAAGCCGTTTTTATTTTTTTTGAATAAGTCCGTAAAAATTAACCGATTTTAATAAGAAAAAATTTGACGTAAAGAACTATACTTTTGCCCACCTTACCTTAATACTGTTGCTACACTACCTTGTGAAATGCAGAAGTAGTAGTTTGGCCGTTTGCTGCTTACGACCGGCCTTTTTGCATGGCTGGGGTTGAGACGGCCGCGTTTACCTGTGTCCGGTGATGCAGTGGCAGACAACACTGTATGATCCTGTTTGGCAGGTGATGCTCCGTAGATCTGAAATATGTTAACCATGTGTGGGTGTGTGGGTGTGGCCTGTTGTTGTGATGACAGACAGAGACGAGTGTCGTGACAACAGGCTGGCATGTCCGCGCGACTCACGCTGTCAGAACATCAACTCATCCTTTATCTGCGTCTGTCGCGATGGATACTTTTATCAACACTCGACTCACTCGTGCCGAGGTCCGCTGGCCACTTTCTTCATCATTATCATGACTAGCAAAGTCCCCGACTTACGGGCGGAAGTTTTCATGTCATTCGCCATATGGCGCCACGAAGCACTGCACGCTTCGTACGCTGCCTTAAGCACTATGACGGGTGACGGAGTGAACAAAAAAATTAACTCAACCCCTCAGGCTACCAGTGGAGGAAATGGGGAGCAAGGCGGGGGCGCACGTACCTACTACGTAAGGCCCAAGGACTCAAACGCCGCGGTTGGGGTCCGCAACCGTGCAACACGGAAAGCGCCAGAGTGGTATGACAGACAAACAGACAACAGACAAACAAACTTTCCGCGCATTATAGTAAGATTATCATCGTCTTTTATTGCATGAATGATAGCAGCAACAACACTAGCACGATAGAAGAACACGCAACATCAACGAGTCATAAGCTAGAAATAGGCTAACTTATACGAGGACCCGCCCCGCGCGTAATCAGATAATCGTATATAGTATTATAGCCTATTCGCGGAACATGTTAATAAATATTAGCACTATCTGCCGTTCTGACAGCAAGCCAATTTATGTCGTATATAATAATATAGGTTCTATAAATGTGATAATGAAAGCATGTTATCGTCGTGCGTGCACCTGTGACATAGTTTGCACGTTTATGATTGGCCGGCGACGATATAACAGTCTTGTATTAAAGTATTTTCATTGATTGTTGTAATTTGATACGCGAAATGACTGGATTTAATTTAACCAGAGATGTCGCAGCAAAAATTGGTGAATATGGAGAGAACGGTATTTCGAAACAACAGTCAGCATTTGTAAATTAAAAAGGATCACGTTTTTGTTACTTTTTCCATTGATTTTACAATTTTTTTGACGATAAAAACGTGTTTTAACATTTTTTGTGTTTATCCTATCTTTTATTACGTCGATGGCGTGTACAGTGTGCAGTGAAAACTGTCCGCGCGACCAGTACATGTCGTCACCGTGTTCACGCACACGCGATCGTCTCTGTACTCGTACGTAATCCACTCTACTTACTTAGGCCTACTTTTGTTTTTTCGTACTTTTTTGATTCATCAACTCCGCCAAGGTAAACATAGTAAACACTGGCGGATATAATGTTTTCGCTTTTTTATCTGTTTATGTGTCTGTGTCTGTGCACATAATGACAAAAATGAGCTGAAACAAACTGATGAGTCATCAGTGTGTTTCTGTCATAACCAGCGTTCTTCTAGTGTAATGGTACTGTTGTAGTTGTCGTAATGGTGGTAGTAGTTTCGAAGTAATGTAGTAACAATAGTAATAGTAGTAGTAGTAGTAGTAATAGTAATCTTTATATTACATTACTTGGCGGAGATATGCACTCTCACGAGCGCCTTTTACGTAGTTACAAATGCAATGAATTACCGATACTGGCAATGATGAATTAGTGATTTAGTACTAGTTCATCTACCATGATCGTATTTTCTCTAGTTAACGCACGATCAAGGTTAACTAAAGCTTTTAGGATCAGAGGTTTTAGGAATGGACGGCAACTGAAAGCAGACGAATTTCTGCGCCTTATTCTTAGCCCATTGTTGTTATCTGTGTGTTTAGCATGTAACGAATGCAGCGGTGCTACCGTGGAGACTCAAGCGTGCCTTACTCATCACAATCGCCGTTGTACACGTAAATATAGGCCTACTTCTAGCATTTACACCGTGTCTCAAAAAAAACTAAGCAGATTTGTTTTTGTCAGAACTGCGTCAAATTTCCACCGATTTTGAAAATTTTTGGCAGAAAGATGGCAAACGATCCAAATATATGCGAGGTGCACTCATTTTCCACCTCACCTAATTTGCGTTATCACCTTACCGTGTTAAATGCAAATGTTCCCAATTGCTACATAACGCCGAATGTTGTTATCTGCAATAAACTTTTAAAGACTCAATTAGCGCACAATAAACAAAAGGTGCTTTATTTAGCAAAATTATAAGTTCCTGAAACACCTGTGTTCAAAATTGTCAGAACTTGTGCTCGAAGTGTGCCCCACGTGCACGGACACAAGCGCTCAGACGGCGGCGCCACTGGCTGATCGCGGCATCAATGATCGACTGGTCGAACTGCGCCCACTCGTTGACGAGACGCGTTTTGAGTTCATCGATGTTCATCTGACAATTTTGAACACAGGTGTTATAGGAACTTATAATTTTGCTAAATAAAGCACCTTTTGTTTATTGTGCGCTAATTAAGTCTTTAAAAGTTTATTGCAGATAACAACATTCGGCGTTATGTAG
>Ga0209367_1000330_pt1 | contig 43400 bp, 29 predicted proteins | sample WorMetLIZISLAND2_FD_187412 | JGI IMG/M metagenome (GOLD analysis project Ga0209367, IMG submission 187412) | Marine gutless worms symbiont microbial communities from Max Planck institute for Marine Microbiology, Germany - Olavius geniculatus... ... | reverse complement strand
GATCCCCACTATCGATATGATGATTATCCTCATTATGAGGCTTTCCGGAATCCGGCTACGCAGAACCAAATCATGGGGACTCGAAGACATCGCCTTAAATTAATCCTTTAAATGGTAGATAGACCCGATTTTTTTTATGAATGCGGCATGTTCCTTGAAGCGCTCTGACTGCTCATAGCTCCCCACGATAACAAGTTTTTCGTTGGGTAATTTTTTGAATGCTTCTATCTGCAGCGCTATTCTCTTATGACCGATTAATCTGTTTACAGAAAGCCAGTAGTTTCCTGGTTCTTTATAGGAAAAATTGGATGTTTCGGTAGGTGGATGAATGACACCCGCATCATTTTGGAGGAACTTCTTTACTCGATTACGGGTATTTCGGGAATTGCAGACGAGTTTATCGACATGACGAACATATTCCTTGTTGAGATACCGGTTATAATGCACCCATAAATCAAAAAACCACCTTAAATGGTAAGGCACAATATGTTGTCTGGTAAACTCGTAAAGGTCCCATATCTCTCTGATGGGGGAATGGACATACCAGAGGTTGGGTTTATTATTCACCGCACCCGATACTGCCCAATCACCATCGATTATATAGAAATCATAGTTGTTTTTTAAATCCAGCTTCCTGAATTTGCTCAGGGCGGCCTGCTGTCGGTAGGGCGCGTTTATTGGTATCTTCCCGATAGATTTTAGCTTAATATCATCAAAACCCATCTTCCTTATTTTTTTTTCATCAATATTGGTGGAATAAAAATCTGCCTTTAATTCTCTGGCTAAAGTCAACCCGACCATCTCAGCGCCGCCGATATTGTCCATGAAATTGTGAAAAACGGCAACCTTCATTTTTCCCTGATTCCTAGAATACTTAACATAAATGAAGAAAACACCGTCTGTGCGCCAAGAGCGATCAGCGTCAACGCGACAATCGATGTCTTTACTTTTTGCATCGCACCAAAATCACTTTGGATCCAGACAGCGAGTATTACCCCATAAATGGCAATGCCTGATAATGCCACCAGCACACCGGCAATGCTTGCTTTTTCGATGGTTAGGTACTTGAACAAAAGCTGGAATTTGGGGCTTTCTTCACCTAAATGAGTTATTGCGTAGGTCTTGGCAAATAGTGAAAAAAATATCATCTGATAGCCAAGCATCATTATTACTGATGATAGAAACATTGGATGATAATAGAACGTTAAACCGAATATTTTCGGATTGCCCAAATACAGCCAGGCCATAGAAACCAGCCCGAGTATAAAAAGCATGACCCCGGGAAACAGGAATAGAAAAAGTGGGCTGTACAGGAGCATAAATCTTAGATGACGCCAACCGTCCGCAAACGATCTCAACTTTGATTCTCCCCGCCTCACATAATAATCAGTCGGTATTTCTTTCGCTTTTAAGTCACGCTTAATGGTCTTGATAACCATTTCAGAGGCGAATTCCATTCCGGTTGTTTTTAGATTGAGACTGTCCAATGCATTTTTGGTTGTTGCTCTCATTCCGCAATGAATATCCCGAAGATTAGACCGAAAAAAAAATTCTAAACAAAAAAGAAAGCAGCGGATTACCCACATGCCTGTGAAGCCATGGCATAGCGCCCTTTTCAATTTTACCTTTAAATCGGTTGCCGATTACAAAGTCAAATCCCTGATTCAGGTATTTCAAAAACTCGGGAATCTGCTTAAAATTATACGTGCCATCCGCATCCGCCATAAAAATATGATTTCCGTCAGCGGCCTTAAATCCTTCAAGATATGCTACGCCATAACCTTCTCTATCGTGCTTTACGATTTTAACATTATATTTTTTGGCAATATCGACTGAGCTGTCAGTTGAAGAGTCGGAGACAACTATCTCTCCGTCTATCACATGTTCCTTAAAAACCTGTTCTATCGACTCGATACAAAATCCCAGGGCTTCTTCCTCATTCCTGCAGGGAAGAATCACACTTATTTCTGGCTTTTGATCTTTGGCATCCAGGTGGATTGTCATAACACTAGTCCGGACAAGCCGGTCGCCGCGTAGCGGTGATCCCGATAGTTCGGGGAAATGAAAAGTGAAGATTTGTGGTTCGCCTTCGGCGGATCTGTAAAAATAGGCTTATTGTGTTACCCGTCAGGCAAAGGGGTACAGTCAGTAGTGGAGGGGTTTATCCCCTCCTGTCGGAGGTACTGCGACCCGTCGATCTTCGATTTTCATGCCCTTTTACGATGTTGACGTTTCTGAATATCTATGGAGGCGGGGATAAACTCCGCCACTACAAAAATTGAAATTTTTTATGAGACTACCCTTATTTGAGCGCTTGTGGGCAGAGCCCACCCTACATCAATTTACAGGGATCAACCACCGATCGACACCGGTGACAACATTTCAATTTCGGTTTTATCTATAATTATAGAGGATAATGAATATTTCCGCTATTATTAATGCAAATGCCGGGCCTATTTTGCAATTGTCATCTAAAATTTTTGGAAAAAGTGAGTTTTGTATGCTATTTAAAGTAAAGGAGAGCATGCTTCTCAAATGTCCTATTTTCCATTGCTGAAATCAAACAATGAAATCTTTAATATCAATAATAATAAGGACTTATAACGAGGAAAAATTGATTGGCAGATGTTTGACGGCTGTTTATAATCAGAAAGTCGCATACCCGATCGAGGTTATCATTGTTGATTCAGGCAGCAATGACAAAACTTTGGAAATCGCCGCCAATTTTCCGGTAAAAACAATCTCGCTGGAACAAGAACGATTTTCTTATGGGCGATCATTAAATTTAGGGTGTGAAGCGGCTGAAGGAAAGTACATCGTATTACTATCTGCTCACGCCATACCGCAACACTCGTCCTGGATAGAAAATCTCATAGAAAACTTTGACAATCCGAAAATAGCCGGTGTATTCGGTAAACAGATCCCTTTTGAAGATTGTAATCCGCTATCAAAGCGGCAAATATTAGCTCACTGGAACGACAAAAGAAAAGATTTGATAGCCAAGTACGGTTTTACTGTTTCTGGTGCTGTTATTCTAAAAGATGTCTGGCAAAAGACGAAATTCAATGAAGAACTGATAGCCTCGGAAGACTATGACTGGGCCGCACGGATCAAAGCCCAAGGCTATATAACCGTTTATGAACCCCGGGCAATCATCTATCATTCTCACAATGAGGACTTCCAACAAACTTACAATCGCTATTTTCGCGAGATTTATACTACCCTTTTGATTAATGGGGAAAAGCTTAACCTGAATTTGCTAACCCTAGGTGCATATCACTTTTTCTGTGACATCGTTTATATAATACGAAATAAACACAACCCAATTTGGATCGCAAAGTCAGCGGCAAATAATGTGCTGTTATTTTTGGCTGCCGGTCGAGCAATATTGAAAAGGTTATTAAAAGCTTCCTAATTTGCGAGCTGAGGATCTGGCAAATGCCTGGGCGTATTTTCGTTCCCACAGGCAGGAAATTGATCAACAAATTCGCGAGAACGAAATCTACTAAAACAAAAAGGATGTGCCATATGCAAGAAACTCCACTTGATATCATAGATAAGCAGACCGCAAAATTATCGTTGCATGACCACATCAAATTATTGGAGCCGCTCACGCGCCAGTTAAGAGAAAAAAGCAATTCTGCTCGACATGACCTCGATTGGTCAGAATTATATGGCCTCGGCAAAGGGCTATGGAAAGAGGAGGATGCTCAGGATTATATAAATAGAATCAGAGAGGATCGCGGATGAACCTATCTGATGAGCTCGATCAACTACGAACAATCTTTATAGATACGGCGCCTATATTCTACTATATCGAGGCGCACCCGCGATTTGGACCATTTGCCAAATAGATCGTCGATTCTTTCGAACCGGCAAATTGAGGAGCTAAAAGTTATTGTCCTAAAAGATTACTTATAAGCAAATAAAAACGCAGGGTCAGGACTACACTATTAAAGGTATGGAATCATCTGTCTTTATAGTATACCTGACCGTGCGTCTGCCAGGATGGATTCAATTTTGAGGGCAGTGATACGGGAGAAATGTCGTATATTACCGCTGACCAGTTCCAGGTCGTGATAAATGGCCGTAGCCGCTATCTGTATATCAGCATCCGGCAGAATAGCGCCCACTGTTTCAAGCTCTGCCCGGATGTGCCCGAATACTTTGGCGGTTGCCACATCATAGGGTAAGGCAGTTACACTCGGCAATACACGCTGTTCAATATTCTTCAAATGTTTCTGCCGTGCATGTGCTCGATAAGCACCCTTGTAAAGCTCACCGATCACAACCGCACTGGTATACTGTGCCTCCCGGGGTATTTCGTTCAACCATTCTAGATAGGCAGTGAGGGGACGTGGACGTAATAGTTCAGAAATCGCATCCGTATCGAATAAGTAGGCCATCGTTAGTCTTCCATCTGCCCTTCATCCCTTTGCCCGAAGCGCACAGTTGAGTCAAGGATGTACGCCAATTCTTCCGAGCCCTCCCAACCACCGGCAAGACTGGCCAACCCGCCTTCGGGACCGGCTTTTTTAAGCCGTTCGAGATTGTCGAGATCCTTCGGACGAACCAGGGCCGCGACCGGTTTCCCGTGTCTTTTGATAAGTACCGATAAGCCCTTCTCCACATCCCGGATGCACTCTGAAAGTGTGGCTTTGGCTTCAGCAAGGGATATTTCTCTACTCATGACTCACCTCCAAAAAAGTAGTTAATTTAACTATATTGACCAATTTTATGGAAGTCAAGATCATATTCTTTTGCCTTTTGGCGACGCTTGCTGTAGAAATTAGAAAAAAACAGGGTCAGGTCTACACTCTTTAAGGTATCGAATCGTCTGTCAAGAATGAACGGGCCTGTTTTTTTCCAGGCCCCGAGCCCGCCGAGGGGAGCTCGTCGAAGGCCGAATTCCTAATTTCTCACCATCTTTCTTTGTCATTCAAGGCGGCCAGGCCGCTCCTCAAACGAAGAGTTCTTTAAGCGCAGCGGACCTAAAACGAAGTGCTCTTTAAGCGCAGCGCTCCTCAAACGCAGTGCTCCTCAAGCGCAGCGCTCCTCTATCCTTTAGCCTTTTACCTTGAACCTCGGAACCTTGAATCTCCGAACCTTGAACCTCGGAACCCTGAACCTCCGAACCTTGAACCTCTGAACCTTGAACCTCTGAACCTTGAACCTCTGAACCTTGAACCTCTGAACCTTGAACCTCTGAACCTTGAACCTCTGAACCTTGAACCTCTGAACCTTTCCAAACCTTTAAAACAATTTAACAAATCCTAAAATCATTTAATAGTTTCCACCCGCCATTCTGCGTCCATCAGACAAAACGTCATTGCTTGATATTATTTTTATTTCTTTTTTGCGGGAGTTGATATTTAGCAAAATCTGCCAATTTCATTCCTCCGCCCGTCAGGCAACTTCATAATACCTTGAAATCACGTTAAAAAATGATCTGTATATTTTTGACCAACCTTCGTGGCCGGATTGGCAATATTCGACAACAATTAATCGGACAGCCTCCGATCTACCGGCACATCGCTGTAGCTCAATTTATGCACGCTTTTTGCATGTATGGCGGGTGTCATAATTTTTTTTACATATAGAAGGTCGTATATGAGAATCCCGAAGTGCAAAAAATCAGCTTTCCAATCTGCGTTTCGACCGTCCTTTTTTATCACGGTCGGAATGGCAGTGATCTTTTTGCTGTTGACCGATAGTCTCTGCCAAGCCGATACCTGGTGGAACACGGATTGGCAGAGACGAGTCAAGATCACCTTCGACAACTCAGACCAGAGCGAAAATCTGACTAATTTTCCGGTCCCGGTGACCCTCAACAACATCAATCTTCCCTACCTGGATCTGAGCGCCACCGCCGGTGCGGACGTGCGCTTCCGGGACGCAACCACCAACAACGAGATCAAGTACGAAGTCGAGGCCTGGGATGCCTCATCCGACACGGCCATCGTCTGGGTCAGCGTACCCCAGATCAACGGTTCCTCCGATACCGATTACATCTGGGTCTACTACGACTACGACGGCACGGCCACCTACGACCAGAGCGCGGCCGACGAACAGGCCGTGTGGAACTCCAGCTACCTGGGGGTCTGGCATCTGGACGAGGACCAGACCGGCACGGGCAACACCCATCTTTACAAGGACTCCACCGACAACATCAACCACGGCGACGACCAGGTGTCCTCAACCGGAAAGGACGGCAAAATCGGCGCCGGGCAGCAGTTTGACGGCAGCAACGACGATTATATCAGTCTGGAGAACGAGAACATCGCCGACCACGACTATGATGCCTTGACGATTGAAGCCTGGTATAAATCCACCGATTGGGACGTGGGCCCGCCAGCCGGGATTGATGACGAAACTATTTTTTATCACTCGACGAGTTCTGAAACGGATTATGTTAGGTTTGGTCCAACTGATGATACCCCAAGTCAAGAAAATCATGAAGGTGAACTCAGACTTCGTGTTAAAGACAATGACACAAGTGATTATGCGTATAGCACCGATAAAAATGTTGTCGATGAGCAGTGGCACCATTTGGCAGTCGTCAGGACCGGCGGCGGTACTTCCAAATTGAAAGTCTATGTCGACGGCGCTATAATAACGGATCAGGATGATGGTACCGGCGGGGGCACCATCAGTTTAGCAGCTACGGATGATGGCCCCTTTATTGGGGCTTTTCCAGATACAACTCCTACAGATCAGGTGCACGGGTTTGTAGACGAGCTGCGCGTCTCCAGCGCGGCTCGCTCCGCCGACTGGATTGAGGCCTCCTGGCGCTCTCAAAACGGCACCTTCGCATTTTGCAACTTCGTCGGCACCATGGAATGCAATGCCGGCGACGGCAAGTTTTCCTACCGCCGGACGCTGGTCATCGATTATACCAAGGTCGGCACGGACAACAGCGGCACCCTACCGGCCACCGGCTTTCCGGTGCTGGTCAGCCTGTCGGGCAACTGGCTCAAGACCACCGCCGTGGACGCTGTCAACGGGCGCATCGAAAATGCCAATGGCTGGGACATCGTCTTCCGGAGCTCGGACGGCAAAACCAGTCTGTATCACGAGATCGAAGAATACGACGGCACCAACGGGACCTATGAGGCCTGGGTCAGAATCGACTCGCTTTCCAAGGCCGCCGATACGACATTTTACATGTATTACGGCAACGACTGCGTGAACGTCGATCCCTCGGATCCGGACAATGTATGGGACAGCAATTTCAAAGGCGTCTGGCACCTGGCGGATTCGGTGACCGACGAGCAGATCAGCGGCACCCATGACGATTCCACCGACCTCAACGACGGCAGCCAGAACTTAAACGGGCCGATTGCGGGCCAGATCGCTGACGGGCAGGATTTTGACGGCAGTGATGATTATGTGAGCGTCGGCAATGCCGGCAGCGGCATCAAAACCGTATCTTTTTGGCTCGAGGCCGATGACGACACCAGCCGGAAAGTCATTGACCTTGACGGCAGCGACCAGATTGAAATTAACGGCAGCAGCAATATCGTGGCCACCTCCTTTCCGGCCGCCACCGTTTATGTGGACGGTTCCACCGCCTCGTCCGCCGTGACCACATCCTGGCACCACGTGGCGATCACGGATTCGACCGGCGTCAACGCATCCGACTTGGAGATCGGCGCGGTAATATTGCTATCCGATGATTTTAACCGAGATGATAGCACCACGGTCGGCAATGGCTGGAGCGAATACGAACCCAGCGCCGGCAACGAAGCCCAAATAAAGTACAATCGACTCCTTCTGGATTGTGAGAACACCGTCAACGAGCCGGTAGTCAGCCACACCTTTGCCAAGCAGACATCCGGAAAATTAGTATGGTCTTTTCTTTTCTTCTTTACGAGAGTGGCCACGGAGAATGACTATGAAGTCTGGATGCAGCTTGGTGACAGCGCAAGTTTGGACGCGCCTCCGATTTCCAACGGCCGGACCGGCGTGGCGGTCAATCTAAAATGGGGCGGTCCAAATGCCGGGTTATCGGCCCATGAAACCCTTAGTTATTACAATGGGGCCAGCCTTAATGCCGGTGGGGTGGGGGTGGTCAGCGGGGACGGTGGATATAACAACGGCGGCGCCGCAAGAGTAACCGTCACGGCTGACCTGGACGCGAACACCTTTGACATATCGGTTACCGGCGACGGCTTGATTTCCGGCACGGGCACGGCGACCGGCATTGCTTTTAACAACAATGTCGATATCGATACGGTCAGAATATATGCTGAAGAGGTTAGTGACGACGATATTGTCGGCAAGATGATAGATGACCTGGTGATCAGCGGCAGCGCTCATATGGACGGCAGCATCGACGAGGTGCGCATCTCCGACAGCGTGCGCGACGCCGACTGGATCAAGACCGAGTATACCAATCAGGACGATGCCACGCCCGGCGCCGGCAATTTCATCAAAAGCCTGGGCACCGAGTCCACGGCCTTTGGCACGGTTATCGACCTGCTCTCCTTGAGCGCTGCGGGCGCCGACGGTGCGGTGCATGTGGAATGGGAGACCGGCTCCGAGACCGGCAACCTGGGGTTTTACCTGTACCGGTCAACCAGCCCTGCCGGACCCTTTGTCCGGATCACGGATCAGCTCATCGCCGGTCTGAACCACTCGGTGGAGGGCCGCACTTACAGTTATGCCGACACCGATGTCACCGACGGTCAGCCCTACTACTACCGGCTGGAAGACCTCGATGTGGACGGCCAGCGCACCTTTCACAGCCCGGTGGGGGTGGACTGGGGCGGGGCCGGCGCCCCGCTGGTGAGCGCCGGCGACCCGGATCCCGCGCCCTGGGAGCCCGGCGGTGAGTTCGGGCCGGTGACGGTGTCCGACACCGACGAGCCGGTCTACAAGATCATGGTTGGTAGTGAAGGCATCCACCGGCTGACCCGCGATTTTCTGTCCGGCCAGGGGGTCGCCCTGGACAAGGTGGATTTGAGCCGGGTGCGGCTGTATCACGAAGCACGGGAGGTGGCCATCTGGGTGCATGACGACAACGGCGACACGGTTTTTGACGCCGCCGACCACATCACTTTCTACGCCCTGCCGGTGGCCGACGAATTTGCCAAGTACAGCGCCGACAACGTCTACTGGCTGACCACCGGCGCCGGATCAAACCCCGTCAAGCGCATGGCCGCCGTCGACAGCACCCCGGACGCCAGCGCCCTGGCCGCCGGCTTTGAGGCCACGGTCCGCAGCGAACAGGATCAATACTATTACCCGGCCTCCCCGGGCGCCGATGAGCTGGACCGCTGGCTGAACTCGACCTGGGTGGTGGGCGCCGGCATATCCTGGCCCGGGGCCGGAGATCCGATCACCTTTACCATTGACACCCCCGGGCCATCGGCAGCGGCACCCTGACTCTGTCCCTGCTGGGCACCTACAACACCGATCATCAGGTCGACATCGCCGTCAACGGCGGCCAGGTCCAGACCTTTAGCTGGAGCGGCATCGCCTTTTACGAGGCCGTCATCGAGGACGCGGCCCTGGTCGACGGGCTCAATACCATCAGCCTGACCTGTCAAACCGCGGTGGATGCCCTGCTGGTGGACCGGCTGTCCGCCGACTACCCGCGCAATTTTGCCGCCGACAGCGACCGGCTCGAGTTTACCTCCAACAGCCCCGAGCGTTTTCAGGTGACGGGCTTTGCCGGCGGCGAACTGCTGGCCTTCGACATCACGGACGCCGAAAATGTCAGCCGCAGCATCAATTTCTCGATCAGCGACAGCGGGCCTTACAGCCTGGAGTTCACGCCGCCCAACGGTGCGGCCGAGTCACGCAACTATCTTGCGCTGAGCACCGCCGCCCTGCTGACCCCGAGGGCCATAACGGCCGATGAGGCCTCCGACCTGACGGATACCGCCAACGGGGCCGACTACATTGTTATCACCCACCACAACCTGGGCTGGGACGGCAACAGTGATCCATACACCTGGCTGACCGACTTGTTGGCCCATCGCCAGGCCCAGGGTCTGCGGGTGATGGCCGTTGACCTGACGGACGTTTACGATGAATTCAGCTTTGGACTGGCCACCCCGGCCGCCATCCAGGATTTTCTGGCCTATGCCGTCGGCTTCTGGACGGCCCCCGCCCCGCAATACGTGCTACTGGTGGGCGATGCCACCTACGACTACAAAGACAACTGGGGAAACGGCGCGGCCGACGACGTGCCTTCCTATGCGATGTTCACCCAGGAGGCCGGCGAGACTGTCACCGATGAATGGTATGTCCGGACCAGCGGCGGCGATGTCGTGCCCGATCTTTACATCGGACGCCTGCCGGCGGCCACGGCGACCGAGGCCCAGGTGATGGCGGCCAAGATCATCAGCTACGAGAGTGCCGTCAATACCAAAACCTGGCAAAAGAACATCGTGCTGGCGGCCGACAACCAGACCTGGTATGCCGAGGCGATCTTCGAAAGCATGAACGAGGATGCGGCCGACCTGCTGCCGGCCGCCTTGCAGCCGCCCTTTCGGGCCTACCTGGACGATTACGGCACGGCCGCCGCCCTAAACGTCGATCTTATCGCCCAGATCGATGCCGGCAGCCTGCTGCTCAACTACAGCGGCCACGCCAGCGTGCAGGTCTGGGCCGCTGAAAACATATTCGACAGCAGCGATGTGGCCGGCCTGGCCAATGCCGGGCGCTACCCGGTGATCATCAGCATGAGTTGTTTGAGCGGCTACTTCGCCTATCCCGCGGCCTGGAATTTTCCCTCTTTATCCGAGGTCCTGCTGCGCGCCGCGGACAAGGGGGCCGTGGGCATGCTGGTGCCCACCGGCCAGACCAACCCCAATTATCAGGCCATATTAAACGAAGCCCTGTTCGAGGCCATCTTCAAAGACGACGTGCGGCAGATCGGGGTGGCCATCGGCCGCGCCAAGCAGATCCTGCTGCAGGACGACCCGGGGCAGGCCGAGCTCAGCCAGACCTTTTTGCTGTTCGGCGACCCGGCCATGATGCTGCAGGTGCCCCTGCCGCGGCGGCCCGAAGGATTGACGGCCGTGCTGAACACCGACACCACGGCGGACCTGGAATGGGACAGCGCCCTGGACACCAACGGGGGCGCGGTGTCCGGCTATCACATATACCGCGGCACCGAGGCCAGCGGGCCCTGGAGCCGCCTCAACGGCACTGCGCTGGTCGATACGGTCTACAGCGACGGTGATCTGACCGCCGGTGCCGCCTATTACTACGTCGTCACGGCCCTGGACACCGACGGCGACGAAAGCGTGCACAGCGAATCCGCCTCGGTGGTGTTGACCGACGGCGACGGCGACGGGCTCTACGACCTGCTGGAAGCCGCCGGCTGCACGGATGTCAACCTGTCCGACAGCGACAACGACGGCCTGTCGGACGGCACCGAGGACGCCAACCGCAACGGCACGGTCGATGCCGGGGAGACCGATCCCTGCGAGGCCGACAGCGACAGCGACACCCTGCCTGACGGCTGGGAGACCGCCAATGGATTCAATGCCCTGAGCGGCAGCGGCGATGACGGCGCCGGCGCCGATCCCGACGGTGACGGCTGGACCAACTACCAGGAATACCTGAGCTGCACGGACCCGGCCGATGCTTCTGCGGTGCCGACGGCCCCCACCGCGCCGGCCCTGAACTACCCGGCAAACGGCAGTGAGGCCGCCACGCTTGAACCCTGGCTGTCGGTCAGCAACGCCGCCGACACCGACTGCCAGGATGTGCGCTATATCTTCGAGCTGTATACCGATGCCGGATTGACGACCCTGGTGGACGCCACGGGTGTCGGGGGTGTCGCCGAGGGCGACAACACCACCGCCTGGCAGCCCGGCAGCGCCCTGGACGAAAACGCCAACTATTATTGGCGTGCCCGGGCCTATGACGGTCTGGCCTACAGTGACTGGATGGCGACGGCCGCCTTTTTTGTCAACGCCACCGCCGAGGCGCCCTCGACGCCGGCTGTCAGCGCCCCGCCTGGCGACTCGGAAGTCAGCGTGCGCCGGCCCACCCTGGAAGTGGTCAATGCCGCCGATGCCGACGGCGACCCGTTGACCTATGCCTTCGAGGTGTATGCCGATGAGAGCCTGACAAGCCTGGTCGACGGCCAAACCGCTGTGGCCGAAGGCAGCGGCGCCACCACCACCTGGCAGGTGGCCGCCGAGCTGGACGACAACACCGATTACTGGTGGACCGTGCAGGCCATCGACGATGAAGATCTGACCGGTGACTGGTCGGCCGCAGCCCGGTTTTTCGTCAACACCGCCAATGACGCCCCCGGCACTCCGCCCGGCGGCAGCCCGGCCATTGGGGCGGAGGTAACTACCACCACGCCGCTCCTGGCGGTGTTGCATGCCACGGATGACGACCTGGATGCGTTAAGCTACTTTTTCGAGATCGACACGGCGGCCACCTTCGACAGTTTCGAGCTGGAGCAGTCCGGCGAACTGACCGAACAGGCCGGTGTCAGCACGAGTTGGGCACCTCTGGAGCTGATCGACAACACCACCTACTACTGGCGCGTGCGGGCTTTTGATGGCGCGGCCTACGGCCCCTGGCACAGCGCCTCGTTTTTCGTCAACACCGGTAACGATGTCCCCGGTGCGCCCACCGTCGACCATCCCGGCGATGCCAGCGAAGTCACCACCCGCCAGCCGACCCTGACGGTCAACGCTGCACCGGATGCCGATCTGGATGCGCTGGTTTATGATTTCGAGCTTTACGAGGACGCGGCGCTGACCGCCCCGGTAACCGATGTGACGGGCGCCGGTGCGGCCTGGCAAGTGGACCAAAGCCTGGACGACAACCGCAGCTACTTCTGGCGCGCCCGGGCCATGGACGCCCACGATGCGACCGGCCCCTGGTCGACCCCGGTGTCTTTTTTCGTCAACACCGCCAATGACACCCCCGACACTCCGGTGCTCAACAATCCCGTCAGCGGCGGCATTGCCACCTCTCTGAACCCGACCCTGTCGGTGTTCAATGCCGACGATACAGACCAGGATGCTTTGACCTACGCTTTCGAGCTGTATGCCGACGCCGACCTGTCCCAACTAGTTAGCACGACCATCGTGGCCGAAGGCCATCTGATCACTTCCTGGACCGTATCCGCCACCCTGGATGACTATGGCATCTATTACTGGCGGGCGCGAGCCGACGACGGCCAACAGCCCGGCGCCTGGATGCCCACGGCCGTGCTCGAAATCCACACGGCCGGAACCGAAACCGCCTACGAGATCGCCACCCGCAAGCCGGTTTTCGCCGCCGCCACCGCACGCCAGACCGTCAACGTCAGCGCGAAGGACAATCCGATTTACAACACCGCGGTAGAGCTGCCCCCCGGCGCCCTGCCCCGGGACTGCTCCATTAACATCGGGCCGGTCACTAATCCGCCGGCCCTGCCCCGCGGCACCCGCAAGATCGGACCGGTCATTGAGTTCGGGCCCTCGGGCATCACCTTCAACATGCCGGTGGTCCTCCGTCTGCCGTACACGGCTGCCGCCCTGAATCAGGCTCGGGTCGCCAGCCCGGTGGAGCTGACGGTCTACTGGTACGACCCCTCGATTTTAACCTGGGTCCCCGTTGAAATTGATAGCATCGACACCGTCAACCAGCTGATCGACATCAAAACCGACCACTTTTCCATGTACACCATCGGCGCCGATGTGGCCGATGCGTCCGGCGGCGGGGGCGGCGGCAGTTGCTTTATCGCTGCGGTCCATCGCGCCGAGACCATTTTTTTCGTGGGCAACTGGTCCGACATCAGCATTTGCGGTTTGCTGATTCTGATCGGGTTTGTCTGCCTAACAAAACGGCGTGAGGGCAGAAGGTAAGAAGGGCAGAAGTTAAGAAGGGCAGAAGTTAAGAAGGTGAGAAGGTGAGCGGGTGAGAAGGTGAGAGGGTGAGAGGAAAGTGCTGAGGGCTGAGGACCCGTCCTCGTCCGTTGGACTACGCCGCGGCAAGGCTGAGGACTGAGCGGGGAAGGATAAAGGAGCGCTGCGCTTAAAGAGCACTTCGTTTGAGGAGCGCTGCGCTTATCAACAATTTAACTATTCAACTATTTTCACATCTTGATTTTCGCCTGTCCTTTTAATATAATGCATCAGCTGTGGAAAACTGTCTTATAGATTATCTTGACGTTGAAAAAATCAATGCAGTCGGGTGGGTATTGCCCACCCGACAGAGCTGATATTATCTGATAGAAAAATGAGCCCATACAAGCACTCAAAAGTTCCAGGTGACAGCATCCAGGCCGTTATCGACGTTTACAAATCGGACGTGGATCGTTCAATGATCCGGCAGATGCTTCAGCTCACCGTGGAAGAGCGCTTGCTGAATCTTGAAAAATTTGTCGAGTTTGCCGCCGAACTTCGAACGGCGGGAAAGCATTTACGAACTGACGCCCCACCAGTGAAATGAAAGCCAGTTACCAAAAGCTAATTCCCATATTGGTTAAAGGAAATGTCAAGTTTATAATTATCGGCGGAGTCGCTGCTGTCGTGCATGGTGCTGCGCGGGCCACCTTTGATCTGGATGTGGTTTACAGCCGCGATCCAGATAACATAATCCACTTGGTAGAAACCCTGGCACCCTATTCTCCCTACCTGCGTGATGCGCCTGACGGACTGCCGTTTATCTTCGATCAAAAGACCGTGCAAAGCGGATTAAATTTTACCTTAACGACTCAACTCGGCAATTTGGATTTGCTGGGGGAAGTCGTCGGCGGTGGAACATACCATGATTTGCGACCCTATTCGGAGGAAATTGAAGTATTTGGCGTCAAATGTTATTGCCTGGGTCTCGAACCTCTAATATCGATTAAACGTGCGGCCGGCCGGCCTAAAGATTTCGAAGTCATTGCAGAATTGGAAACAATTCTGGAAGAAAAAAATAAGTAATTATCTGCCATCAATTACGTCCTCATAAAGGAGCGCTGCGCTTTTTAAACACCATTTTTTTAATCAGATGTGAAATCTCGCTGGTTTGCCGTGGAGGAGCACACAACCAATCAACGAATCAACCAATCAACTGCTTGTTATAGTGTCCGCCATTTCCCTATACCTTAAACCTTACACCTTATACCTCTATGGTAGAACGCCCATTGACAGACCCCTAATATATGTGTAACTATATTTGTATCTATTTTCAACGCGAGGTGAAAAAGTGGCGCAAATTGCAATTTACATCGATGATAAATTGGCCAAACGTCTGGATGCGGCTGTCAAGGCGTCGGGACAGTCAAAGTCAAAATGGGTAGCGCAGGCGATAAAACGTTCATTGACGGACCAGTGGCCCGAAGGTTTTTTCGAACTCGCCGGAAGTTGGAAGGATGACGGTGGTCCGGACGAAATTATGGCAAGAATTCGCATGGGATCGGAACCAGCGGAGACACGGGAGAAACTGTTCAGATGACGCGGCTTTTGGATACCAATATATGCATATACTATTTAAATCAGTCATCTGAAAAGCTAGCTGCGAACTTTAAAAAGTATTCTCCGTCGGAAATCAAGCTTTCTTCCATTACGGTCGCCGAGCTGTTTTACGGTGCCGAAAAAAGCAAAGCTAAGAAAAAAAACACCGTAACGGTCGAACGCTTTACAACCACATTTGAAATCCTGCCTTTTGACGACGCCTGCTGCAGAATTTACGCAAATGTGAGGGCTTCGCTTGAAAAATCCGGGACCTCGATCGGTCCAATGGACCTGCTAATCGCATCCATCAGCCTCGCCCACAATCTTGTCCTCGTAACGAATAACACAAAAGAATTCAGACGCGTAAAAAACTTAAAGCTTGAAAACTGGTTATGAAGGCCCAATATATCCTGCAACCCTACATCAACGGAATATCATTCCAGAAAAGACGGGGATAAACTCCGCCGCTCCTTTTCTTAATTCACCCTTTTTGATTTCAAAAACATCGATTTAAGATTGATGCACAAATTATTACGAGGCTTAACAATGGAAAAAATTGATGTCTTTACTGTCCGCGATTTGCAGACTCCTCACCTTTTTCTAATGCCGTGCGCCGAATGCCGAATGCCCCCGGCTGACGCGGGATGACACATCTGATTAAAGAAACAAAGGTGTTCAACAAGCGCAGCGCTCCTCAAACGAAGTGCTCTTTAAGCGCAGCGCTCCTTTATCCTTCCCCGCTCAGTCCTCAGCCTTGCCGCGGCGTAGTCCAACGGACGAAGACGGGTCCTCAACCCTCAGCACTTTCCTCTCGCCTTCCAACCTTCTGATCTTCTAACCTTCTTTACTTCCACTGCCCCCAGGTCCATGCGCTCTGCCCTATGCCCCATTCCTCCTGTCACCTGCTTTCAGCTTTGAGCTATATCCCTTTCTCTCCTTTTACCTTAACCCCTTCCTTGACCCCGAAAGCCGAATGCCGAAAGCCGAAAACCGATCCTGTCCTTCTACCCTTCTGTTCCAATCCAAAAGCCCAATTCCAAAATACAAAATCGAAAAAACTCCGAACCTTGAATCCCTGAACCTTGAACTTCTGAACCTTGAACCCCTGAACCTTGAACCTCTGAACCTTGAACCTCTGAACCTCTGAACCTTGAACCTCTGAACCTTGAACCTCCGAACCTTGAACCCCCGAACCTTGAACCCCTGAACCTTGAACCTCTGAACCTTGAACCTCTGAACCTTGAATCCCCGAACCTTGAACCTCTGAACCTTGAACCCCTGAACCTTGAACCTCTGAACCTTGAACCCCTGAACCTTGAACCTCTGAACCTTGAACCCCTGAACCTTGAACCTCTGAACCTTGAACCTCCGAACCTTGAATCCCTGAACCTCTGAACCGTGAACCTTTGAACCCTCCCCAACCTTTAACACATTTAACAAAATCTAAAATTTTTTTTAATAGTTTTTGCCCCTAATTTCCCTCTCAAACACCTAACCTTCACATCGATCTGAATTTTCTTATAAAATTTCTGCGGAAGCCGAGAATTGTTAAAGCTGTCAAAATTCGTTTTGCCGCACCCGATCCAGCTTCCAATGCGCCGAATTTACACCCCAAAAAAACCTGAGTAGTTGTCAAAAATTGTCAACTAATCGGACAGATCTCGTCACCGCTTCAACGGATAAGCCCGGAAGCCTCGGCGTGCCGCGGCATTCACGAAATGGCATGAATTTTGCAAAAAATAAGGTGCTCATATTCCGCAATTACGCGAGAAAGGCCAACAAAAATGCGCGCTAAATACCGTTTAATATTTGGACCGTCGCATCAAAAAATAGCCGGGCAGAACGGCGTGTTTTCTGCCCGACTGAAACAGGCAAATATACGTTTGGCTGCGCCCCTGCTGTTTGCAGCCACACTGCTGACGGGAATCCTGCTCGGACCGGCACCCGACGCCCGGGCAGCTGAGGTTGTGAAGATCTTTTCCTTTGACACCCAGAACAACTGGGCCGATGGGGGCAATAGCGGGTGGATTGATTTTACGTGGGTTAATGACACGGAAAAACATGTTTCGTTTACCCACACGAAAAAGAATAACACATCCACCGAGTACGGCCGACGATCCGTCACCAACGACGAGACCTGGCAGACCTGGGGCGTTCCCGATGGCGCTGTCGTAACGAATGTCCAAATCAAATGGGACGGCGGTTCTACCCCTGCCTACAAAGAAAAGACGGAAAGCTATAACCAAATTGACGGCCACAGCATCAAGATGAGGATCATTGATTCCTCTGGAAACTGTGTGCATGGCACTGTTAACGATGTGCTGATCGATCATGACGGCACGATTCTTGGCACCAGCGCTGATACGGGAGGGTACAACAACGTTAATCAAACCGGCACACAACGGGCGGTTGGCGCCAGTTGGCAGGATGAAGACACATACGTGCGCCTGGAGCTTGAGTACATGGGGGATACCAAGAACAACAGCAGTTTCGCCCTCGAACAGAGGTTTGACGAGATTCGCCTGGTGATCACCTATGGCACCCCTCCCAGTATTACGGCCCGCGAGACCGTCGACAGCGACGGCAACGGCAAGATCGACCAGATCAAGATCACCGCGGATCAGAACCTGGACGATGACTTCAGCGGCCTGACCATGACGGTCGCCGGCTATACGGTGACCGGCTACTCGAGCGGCACCGCCAATGACGCCGTCTTCTATGTCGACCTGACCGAGGGCGGCAGCGCGGACACCGACGCCACTCCGACCGTGACTGTCACCGCCAACACCACCTTAAGCGAGAACGGGACCAGCTACGATATCGCCACCGACAGCGGCGTGGCGGCCAGCGATAAGGCCGCGCCCGTGATTGTCAGCGCCACCGGGACGCTGGGTTCAAAGACCCTGACGGTCACCTTCTCCGAGGCGGTCGACACCTCCAACAGCGGCGCGGGCGACCTGGTGACCGGCGATTTCAGCTACACCGACACCTCGGGCGACGGGGCGGCCTCGATCAGCGCCATGGGGGCCGATGCCGACGGGACCGACAGCGAGGTCACCCTCACGGTCAACGCCGCCTTTAAAAACACGGATTCCGGCAGCGACACCCTCGCGGCGGCCGCTTCCCAGATCTACGACCTGGCCGACAACGCGGCCGGCACGACCGCCGTCACGGTTAGTCTCTGCGGCTATGCCTACCGCCGATCGATCGTCATCGATCACACCCTGGTCGGCATGGACAACAGCGGCACCCTGCCGGCCACCGGCTTTCCGGTGCTCATCAGCCTGACGGGACTGACCTGGTTAAAGACCGACCCCACCGGCGACATCCAGGATGCCCAAGGCGATGACATCATTTTCAAAGATTCGGACGGCTCGGCATTGTATCACGAGATCGAAGCCTATGACGGCACCAACGGCAACCTGACGGCCTGGGTCAGGGTCGACTCCCTGTCCAAAGCCGTCGACACGACTATCTACATGTACTACGGCAACACGTGCGTGACGACCGCCACCGAGGATCCGGACAACGTCTGGGATGCCGACTTCAAAGGCGTCTGGCACCTGGATGAAAATGTCGCTGACGAGGGGAACGGCGGCAACCATGACGACTCATCCGGCACCAACGACGGCACGCATTACGGAAACGCCAGAATCGCCGGAAAAATTTCCTACGGGCAGGATTTTGACGGGGACAATGATTATGTGGATATCGATCATGCGGATATCAAAAACTCGCTGAGCACTGCGAACGCCGCGACGGTGTCGGCCTGGGTGAAACACGACAATCTGACAACGACCGTAGAACGGCAGGTCGCCTTTGGCGATCAGGTCGTCATACGCCATGATGGCGGTAGTGCTCAAAACCAGTTTCATTTTTATATCCGGACCAATGATACGCTCCGCCACCTCAGAATTTACAATGCCTTGTCGACGGGTGTCTGGAGCCATGTGGTCGGAACCTGGGATGGTACGACCCAGAAAGCGTATTTGGACGGCTACGAGCGGGATCGTCAAGACCCGGGATCCACGTTGACCACGCCCACCGGCGGGTTAATCAGCCATGGCACGACCAATATCACAATGGACGGCATTATCGACGAGGTGCGCGTCTCGCAAACGGCCCGCTCCGACGACTGGATCAGGACCGAGTTCAACAACCAGAGCGACACCACCATCGGGTCCGGCTATTTCATCAAGAGCCTGGGCAGCGAGGACAGCGACTTTTTCACCCTCACGGACCACGCCGCAGGCCAGGAAACGGATGCGTTCACCGGGGACAGCTCGGTCACCGGCGCGGAGTTGTTTGCCTTTCAGCTCAGCAACGATTCGGACGCAGAGATCACGGTTAGCCAGATTGTTTTCCAGCTGTCCGCGAGCGGCATCGTCGAGACGGATTTTACCGAAAGCGAGCTCAAAATCTACGAAGACACCAACAGCGACGGCACCATTTCCGGGGAGAGCACCACGGTCGGCGGCACCGGCGACGTGAACGCCGGGGTCACCACCATTACCTTCGACGACAGCACTTTTAGTATCCCGGCCAACACCACGGTCAACTACATTCTCAAGGGCAATGTGAGCAGCCTGGCAGTGAATAATACGCTGACGATCGATCTGGCGCCGGGCAACGTCAGCCTGACCCCTTCCGGAACGACCTTCGGCTTCGCCGCCACGAGCGCCACCCACACGGCGGATGATCCCCTGACATTTGCCGATCATGCCGCCGGACAGCAGACGAACGCCTTCTTTGGGCTCAGCCCGGTCACCGGCACCCAGCTTTTTGGCTTTCAGCTCACCAACAACGCGACCGCTTCGCTCACGGTGGACCAGGTTGTTTTCCAGCTGTCCGCGGTCAGCGGGGTCGTCGAGGCAGATTTTACCGAAAGCGAGCTCAAGATCTACGAAGACACCAACGGCGACGGCACCATCGCTGCGGGGGAAACCACCACGGTCGGGGGCACCGGCGACGTGAACGCCGGGGTCACCACCATCACCTTCGGCATCAACTTCAGCATTTCAGCAGGCGCCACGGTCAACTACATCCTCAAGGGAGATGTCAGCAACCTGGTGTCGAACGACACCCTCACCATCGACCTGGCGCCGGGCAACGTCACCCTGACCCCGGTCGCTGCCGTCGGCGGCAGCGCGGCCGCAAGCCTCACTCACAGCTATTGCGGCAAATTCCAGTACGCCCACCGCCGCACCATCGTCATCAATAATGGCAAGGTGGGCGCGGACAGCAGCGGCGCCCTGCCGGCCACCGGCTTTCCGGTGCTCGTCAGCCTGTCCGGCAACTGGCTCAAGGCCACCAGCGTGGACGCCGCCAACGGGCGCATCGAACACGACGATGGTTATGACATCGTCTTCCGGGAATCCGATGGGATCAACCAGCTCGACCACGAGATCGAAGAATATGACGGCACCAACGGGAAGCTCGTGGCCTGGGTCAGAATCGACTCCCTGTCCAAGTCCGCCGACACGACCTTTCACATGGATTACGGCAACGCCTGCGCAGCAGTAGATCCCTCGGATCCGGACAGCGTCTGGGATGCCAATTTCAAGGGCGTGTGGCATTTGAACAACGGCGACTCCACCGCCGCTGATTTCTACCGGGATTCGACGGCCAACAACGAACACGGGACCCTGACCGACGTTTCTGGAGGATCGTCACATGCAGCCACCGAGAAAATCGGCGGCGCCTATGATTTTGAAGGGGATGACGACTATATCGAAATCGATAATTTTTCGCGGCATTTCTCGGATCAAATGACGTTAAGCGGATGGGTGAAACCCCCTACGGCCCACGGTGATTACGATGGATATTTCGGCATCCGGCCCCCAGACGTGGGCCACACCCAGTTCTATGCGTTGCAGCTGCAGAACTCCACTGACCTTGAGTTTCGCTTCAGGAACAGCGCCAGCGTTGGATATGGTTTTAGCACCCCTGCCGCCGTAACCGCCGGCACGTGGGCCTATATCACCCTGACCTACGACGGTGACACTTTCTATGGTTATGTCAATACGATCGAAAAAGGGTCAAAGACAGACGCGCGCGGCTATTTTATCCGACCGGGCTTCTCGTTTAAAATCGGCGCCGATGGACACGGCAACGTTTTGGACGGGATCGTCGATGAAGTGCGCTTCTCCGACACCGTCCGTGATTCGGACTGGATCGCAACCGAATACAACAACCAGGACGACCTGGACGCCCAGGGGGTTTCCAACTTCGGAGCCGGCAATTTCTTCAAAAGCCTGAGTGACGAGACGAATCTCTGCGATTTTGCCTACCGGCGCTCGATCGTCATCGATTACAACAACGTCGGCACGGATAACAGCGGCACGTTGCCCGCCACCGGCTTTCCCGTGCTGGTCAGCCTGACCGGCGACTGGCTGAAGACCACCACGGTGGACGCCGTCAACGGTCGCATTGCCAGTGACGCGGGCCATGACATCGTCTTCCGGGAATCGGACGGCAAGAACGGACTGTACCACGAGATCGAAGACTATGACGGCACCGCCGGCACGCTGGTGGCCTGGGTCAGAGTCGACTCCCTGTCCAAATCGGCCAATACAACCCTTTACATGTACTATGGAAACTTTTGCATCGATGCTGCCACCGAGGACCCGGGCAGCGTCTGGGATACCAATTTCACGGGCGTGTGGCATCTGGCTGATTCTGTGACCGACGAGCAGACCAGCGGCACCCATGAGGACTCCACCGCCAACAGTAACGGCTCCCAGAATGGCAACGACGATGCCCCGGGCCAGATCGCTAACGGCCAGGATTTCGACGGGGATTACCCTACCGGTCAGGATTATATCAACGCCGGAACCTCGCCGGGTTCGGCCACCGATCTGACCGTTTCATACTGGATGAATTCGGATGTCGACAACACGTATATGCGAACGATAGGTAAGATCCCGACTGATGATGCCGGTGATCAGGGGTGGACCTTTATGGTGCGCAAATCAGGAGACACCGGCTACGACCGGGCCTTGATTTTCAGAATCGGAGATTTCACCAATTATGGCGGCTGGGGCAACGAGATTACGGCGGAACAGTTGTATGAGGCCGGGCAATGGGTGTACGTTGTCGGAACCTTTGACTATAACGGCTCCAATGGCGGAACCGGCAAGCTTTACGTAGACGGCAGCCAAGTGGCCTCCAAATCGAACACGGACAACCGCGGTGTGGCCAACACGGCCACGCCTCTTTATATCGGCTGGGATTATCATAATTCCCAAAACGGCGGGGGGGAAAGGTTTATCGGCCTTATCGACGAGGTGCGCATCTCTAAAACTGACCGCACCGCCGACTGGATCAAAACCAGCTTTAACAACCAGATATGGCCGGACAAGGCCACGTCTGATCCCAATGGCGGGGATCCCCCTTCGAGCGGGTTTTTCACGCTGGGAGCAGAGGACACCAGCTTTACCACGGCCATCGAACTGCTGTCTTTCACGGCCACCGGCCAAAACGACACGGTGCAGGTGGCCTGGGAAACGGCCAGCGAGACCGGCAACCTGGGCTTTTATTTGTACCGGGCCGACAGCGCGGCCGGACCCTATGTCCGGATCACGGACCAGCTCATACCCGGATTTAGTCTTTCGACCGAGGACCGACAATACGCCTATGCCGACACGGATGTCACTACGGGGCAGCCCTACTACTATAAACTGGAAGATCTCGACATTCACGGCCAGCGCAGCTTTCACAGCCCGGTGGGGGTGGACTGGGGCGGGGCCGGCGCCCCGCTGGTGAGCGCCGGCGACCCGGATCCCGCGCCCTGGGAGCCCGGCGGTGAGTTCGGGCCGGTGACGGTGTCCGACACCGACGAGCCGGTCTACAAGATCATGGTTGGTAGTGAAGGCATCCACCGGCTGACCCGCGATTTTCTGTCCGGCCAGGGGGTCGCCCTGGACAAGGTGGATTTGAGCCGGGTGCGGCTGTATCACGAAGCACGGGAGGTGGCCATCTGGGTGCATGACGACAACGGCGACACGGTTTTTGACGCCGCCGACCACATCACTTTCTACGCCCTGCCGGTGGCCGACGAATTTGCCAAGTACAGCGCCGACAACGTCTACTGGCTGACCACCGGCGCCGGATCAAACCCCGTCAAGCGCATGGCCGCCGTCGACAGCACCCCGGACGCCAGCGCCCTGGCCGCCGGCTTTGAGGCCACGGTCCGCAGCGAACAGGATCAATACTATTACCCGGCCTCCCCGGGCGCCGATGAGCTGGACCGCTGGCTGAACTCGACCTGGGTGGTGGGCGCCGGCATATCCTGGCCCGGGGCCGGAGATCCGATCACCTTTACCATTGACACCCCCGGGCCATCGGCAGCGGCACCCTGACTCTGTCCCTGCTGGGCACCTACAACACCGATCATCAGGTCGACATCGCCGTCAACGGCGGCCAGGTCCAGACCTTTAGCTGGAGCGGCATCGCCTTTTACGAGGCCGTCATCGAGGACGCGGCCCTGGTCGACGGGCTCAATACCATCAGCCTGACCTGTCAAACCGCGGTGGATGCCCTGCTGGTGGACCGGCTGTCCGCCGACTACCCGCGCAATTTTGCCGCCGACAGCGACCGGCTCGAGTTTACCTCCAACAGCCCCGAGCGTTTTCAGGTGACGGGCTTTGCCGGCGGCGAACTGCTGGCCTTCGACATCACGGACGCCGAAAATGTCAGCCGCAGCATCAATTTCTCGATCAGCGACAGCGGGCCTTACAGCCTGGAGTTCACGCCGCCCAACGGTGCGGCCGAGTCACGCAACTATCTTGCGCTGAGCACCGCCGCCCTGCTGACCCCGAGGGCCATAACGGCCGATGAGGCCTCCGACCTGACGGATACCGCCAACGGGGCCGACTACATTGTTATCACCCACCACAACCTGGGCTGGGACGGCAACAGTGATCCATACACCTGGCTGACCGACTTGTTGGCCCATCGCCAGGCCCAGGGTCTGCGGGTGATGGCCGTTGACCTGACGGACGTTTACGATGAATTCAGCTTTGGACTGGCCACCCCGGCCGCCATCCAGGATTTTCTGGCCTATGCCGTCGGCTTCTGGACGGCCCCCGCCCCGCAATACGTGCTACTGGTGGGCGATGCCACCTACGACTACAAAGACAACTGGGGAAACGGCGCGGCCGACGACGTGCCTTCCTATGCGATGTTCACCCAGGAGGCCGGCGAGACTGTCACCGATGAATGGTATGTCCGGACCAGCGGCGGCGATGTCGTGCCCGATCTTTACATCGGACGCCTGCCGGCGGCCACGGCGACCGAGGCCCAGGTGATGGCGGCCAAGATCATCAGCTACGAGAGTGCCGTCAATACCAAAACCTGGCAAAAGAACATCGTGCTGGCGGCCGACAACCAGACCTGGTATGCCGAGGCGATCTTCGAAAGCATGAACGAGGATGCGGCCGACCTGCTGCCGGCCGCCTTGCAGCCGCCCTTTCGGGCCTACCTGGACGATTACGGCACGGCCGCCGCCCTAAACGTCGATCTTATCGCCCAGATCGATGCCGGCAGCCTGCTGCTCAACTACAGCGGCCACGCCAGCGTGCAGGTCTGGGCCGCTGAAAACATATTCGACAGCAGCGATGTGGCCGGCCTGGCCAATGCCGGGCGCTACCCGGTGATCATCAGCATGAGTTGTTTGAGCGGCTACTTCGCCTATCCCGCGGCCTGGAATTTTCCCTCTTTATCCGAGGTCCTGCTGCGCGCCGCGGACAAGGGGGCCGTGGGCATGCTGGTGCCCACCGGCCAGACCAACCCCAATTATCAGGCCATATTAAACGAAGCCCTGTTCGAGGCCATCTTCAAAGACGACGTGCGGCAGATCGGGGTGGCCATCGGCCGCGCCAAGCAGATCCTGCTGCAGGACGACCCGGGGCAGGCCGAGCTCAGCCAGACCTTTTTGCTGTTCGGCGACCCGGCCATGATGCTGCAGGTGCCCCTGCCGCGGCGGCCCGAAGGATTGACGGCCGTGCTGAACACCGACACCACGGCGGACCTGGAATGGGACAGCGCCCTGGACACCAACGGGGGCGCGGTGTCCGGCTATCACATATACCGCGGCACCGAGGCCAGCGGGCCCTGGAGCCGCCTCAACGGCACTGCGCTGGTCGATACGGTCTACAGCGACGGTGATCTGACCGCCGGTGCCGCCTATTACTACGTCGTCACGGCCCTGGACACCGACGGCGACGAAAGCGTGCACAGCGAATCCGCCTCGGTGGTGTTGACCGACGGCGACGGCGACGGGCTCTACGACCTGCTGGAAGCCGCCGGCTGCACGGATGTCAACCTGTCCGACAGCGACAACGACGGCCTGTCGGACGGCACCGAGGACGCCAACCGCAACGGCACGGTCGATGCCGGGGAGACCGATCCCTGCGAGGCCGACAGCGACAGCGACACCCTGCCTGACGGCTGGGAGACCGCCAATGGATTCAATGCCCTGAGCGGCAGCGGCGATGACGGCGCCGGCGCCGATCCCGACGGTGACGGCTGGACCAACTACCAGGAATACCTGAGCTGCACGGACCCGGCCGATGCTTCTGCGGTGCCGACGGCCCCCACCGCGCCGGCCCTGAACTACCCGGCAAACGGCAGTGAGGCCGCCACGCTTGAACCCTGGCTGTCGGTCAGCAACGCCGCCGACACCGACTGCCAGGATGTGCGCTATATCTTCGAGCTGTATACCGATGCCGGATTGACGACCCTGGTGGACGCCACGGGTGTCGGGGGTGTCGCCGAGGGCGACAACACCACCGCCTGGCAGCCCGGCAGCGCCCTGGACGAAAACGCCAACTATTATTGGCGTGCCCGGGCCTATGACGGTCTGGCCTACAGTGACTGGATGGCGACGGCCGCCTTTTTTGTCAACGCCACCGCCGAGGCGCCCTCGACGCCGGCTGTCAGCGCCCCGCCTGGCGACTCGGAAGTCAGCGTGCGCCGGCCCACCCTGGAAGTGGTCAATGCCGCCGATGCCGACGGCGACCCGTTGACCTATGCCTTCGAGGTGTATGCCGATGAGAGCCTGACAAGCCTGGTCGACGGCCAAACCGCTGTGGCCGAAGGCAGCGGCGCCACCACCACCTGGCAGGTGGCCGCCGAGCTGGACGACAACACCGATTACTGGTGGACCGTGCAGGCCATCGACGATGAAGATCTGACCGGTGACTGGTCGGCCGCAGCCCGGTTTTTCGTCAACACCGCCAATGACGCCCCCGGCACTCCGCCCGGCGGCAGCCCGGCCATTGGGGCGGAGGTAACTACCACCACGCCGCTCCTGGCGGTGTTGCATGCCACGGATGACGACCTGGATGCGTTAAGCTACTTTTTCGAGATCGACACGGCGGCCACCTTCGACAGTTTCGAGCTGGAGCAGTCCGGCGAACTGACCGAACAGGCCGGTGTCAGCACGAGTTGGGCACCTCTGGAGCTGATCGACAACACCACCTACTACTGGCGCGTGCGGGCTTTTGATGGCGCGGCCTACGGCCCCTGGCACAGCGCCTCGTTTTTCGTCAACACCGGTAACGATGTCCCCGGTGCGCCCACCGTCGACCATCCCGGCGATGCCAGCGAAGTCACCACCCGCCAGCCGACCCTGACGGTCAACGCTGCACCGGATGCCGATCTGGATGCGCTGGTTTATGATTTCGAGCTTTACGAGGACGCGGCGCTGACCGCCCCGGTAACCGATGTGACGGGCGCCGGTGCGGCCTGGCAAGTGGACCAAAGCCTGGACGACAACCGCAGCTACTTCTGGCGCGCCCGGGCCATGGACGCCCACGATGCGACCGGCCCCTGGTCGACCCCGGTGTCTTTTTTCGTCAACACCGCCAATGACACCCCCGACACTCCGGTGCTCAACAATCCCGTCAGCGGCGGCATTGCCACCTCTCTGAACCCGACCCTGTCGGTGTTCAATGCCGACGATACAGACCAGGATGCTTTGACCTACGCTTTCGAGCTGTATGCCGACGCCGACCTGTCCCAACTAGTTAGCACGACCATCGTGGCCGAAGGCCATCTGATCACTTCCTGGACCGTATCCGCCACCCTGGATGACTATGGCATCTATTACTGGCGGGCGCGAGCCGACGACGGCCAACAGCCCGGCGCCTGGATGCCCACGGCCGTGCTCGAAATCCACACGGCCGGAACCGAAACCGCCTACGAGATCGCCACCCGCAAGCCGGTTTTCGCCGCCGCCACCGCACGCCAGACCGTCAACGTCAGCGCGAAGGACAATCCGATTTACAACACCGCGGTAGAGCTGCCCCCCGGCGCCCTGCCCCGGGACTGCTCCATTAACATCGGGCCGGTCACTAATCCGCCGGCCCTGCCCCGCGGCACCCGCAAGATCGGACCGGTCATTGAGTTCGGGCCCTCGGGCATCACCTTCAACATGCCGGTGGTCCTCCGTCTGCCGTACACGGCTGCCGCCCTGAATCAGGCTCGGGTCGCCAGCCCGGTGGAGCTGACGGTCTACTGGTACGACCCCTCGATTTTAACCTGGGTCCCCGTTGAAATTGATAGCATCGACACCGTCAACCAGCTGATCGACATCAAAACCGACCACTTTTCCATGTACACCATCGGCGCCGATGTGGCCGATGCGTCCGGCGGCGGGGGCGGCGGCAGTTGCTTTATCGCTGCGGTCCATCGCGCCGAGACCATTTTTTTCGTGGGCAACTGGTCCGACATCAGCATTTGCGGTTTGCTGATTCTGATCGGGTTTGTCTGCCTAACAAAACGGCGTGAGGGCAGAAGGTAAGAAGGGCAGAAGTTAAGAAGGGCAGAAGTTAAGAAGGTGAGAAGGTGAGCGGGTGAGAAGGTGAGAGGGTGAGAGGAAAGTGCTGAGGGCTGAGGACCCGTCCTCGTCCGTTGGACTACGCCGCGGCAAGGCTGAGGACTGAGCGGGGAAGGATAAAGGAGCGCTGCGTTTCTGATGCCCACAATAAAATAGAATTCGAAAGGTTTGCGGCCTATAATTGAAGACTGGTATTAATCCGATTGTACACCTGAAATCTGGCTTTTAAAGCTTATCTGTGGTAATATACAGTTGTAGTGTTTTTGAGGTAAACACGGACAGATAGAGCAATTTTTGGAAATAAATAATTTAAACTTTGGTTGTTGAGAATGATCGATTTGAAACGACGCTATCAGAGAAATGAGAATTTTGTATTTCGCCGCATCGAAGATGAGACCATTCTGGTGCCCATCAAAGACAACGTGGGCGACATGGGCTCAATCTACAATCTGAATGAAGTCGGCGCCCTTGTGTGGGAGCAGTTGGACGGCCGCCAAACGCTGGGCGAAATCGGAGATAAGATCTTGGCCCAATTCGAAGTGGACACTCGGGAAGCGCAGGCGGATATTTGCGAATTTATCGGCCAATTGGAAACGATCAATGCCGTCGTCGGCATGCCGGATGAAGCCGATGAAGAACCACACACTTGAATACAGGAAATCAACGATATGAAAAATACGCAAAAGAAGAAATACGTAAAACCCGCAGTCAAACGAATCAAGCTGGATGCCAAAACTGCCGTACTGGGCTTTTGCAAAACCACGGCCATCGTCGGTCCCAGCGGGCCTGGCTGCGGACAACCCGGCCCCGGCTGCAGTTCGCCCGGATCTTAGGACCTAAGCGGCCTCTATCTGACAACATGTTGTAAGAAAGTGATGGGGTCAAGTGCAGGTGTTCAGATATCAGAAATAAAGAATTTCAAATTACAAAAAACAAATATCAATCAAATCACAATAATCAAAATTCCAAATTCCAAACGTTTGGCTTTTGAACTTATTTGAGATTGGGATTTGGAATTTATTTGTTCTTTCGTGTTTGTAATTTGTTATTTCCGGTTTATTCGGATAATCAGCGATCTCTGCTGTAAGATACTTATTGCAAAATGCTGCAAACCTTAAACTTGTCTATCGGTGATATTTCCTGCGCCATTGAAGGGCATGCGCTTCACGGAAGCTTTGATATACCACCGTCCTACCAGCCTTTTATCGGGGGCGGCCCACCGGACCTCCGGCTGGTTCTGCACGATGGTCCGGCCGAAATTAGCTGCAGTGAAAAAATTTTCGACAGCCCACCGATCTGGTCCCTTTTTCGTAGCCGGGAGCAGTTTGCCGTAAAAATCTTTGAAAACCTTGACGGCCTCCAGCGAACCCTCGTTTTTCCGCCCGACCTGGCGAGCGCCATGCTCTATTTCAATGGCGCCGCGGGCCGTTTTAAAGATCCTTTCTTCGGCCCCACCCTGGAGCTATTGATGATCAACCACCTGGCCCGGCAACAGGGTGTTGTCCTGCACAGCTGCGGCGTCGCCAAAGACGACAATGGCACCGTTTTTGCCGGCGAATCCGGGGCCGGCAAAAGCACCATGGCCGGCCTGTGGAACCGGCTGGACGGCATGGCGGTGCTCAGCGACGATCGCACGGTGGTGCGGAAGACAGGCGGTGAGTTTCGGATGTACGGCACCCCCTGGCATGGCGATGCCAAATTCGGCCTGGCCCGGGATGCGCGGTTGGACAGGATCTTTTTCATTCGGCACGGTGATGCCAATAGGGTTCGCGAAATGAGCTGGGCTGAAGCGGTGCAGACCCTGCTGACCTGCGCCTTTCCGCCCTATTGGGATGCAGCCGGGATGGAATTTACCCTAGAATTTTTCAGTGAAATGACAGCCGTGGTGCCCTGCTATGAGCTGTTCTTTACGCCGTACCAGGGTGTGGTGGATCTGATCAGTCAGGTCTAGCATGGAAGGTTTCAGGTATCTTTTTTATTCAGACAAGATCAACAGGATTATCAGGATTTTTTCGCTTGCGGCGAGGGGCCTTTCGGCCGAAGGCCACATTATCCTGACGATCCTGTAGATCCTGTCCAATAGATTTTTAACATAAGAATCCATTCCTCTAAATCTTCAATTCCGGCTTGCCCGGACTAGGTTTTAAGCAATTTTCGGAATTTGAAAAAATAATCCGCGCCTGACCAGATGGTAAAAATCAACGCTCCCCATATAAAAAAATTTCCGATCGGCTGGGGATGCAGCCCCCAAAATGGATAGTGGATTAAAAGCGGAATTGCAGCGGCGATTTGAAAACCGGTTTTATACTTGCCCAGGTTGGACGCCGAAACGTCTTGTTTGTTTTCGGCAATAATACTGCGCAACCCCGTTACGGCGATCTCGCGCCCGATGATGATGCAGACCATCCAGGCCGGCACCCAGCCCAGCGCGGTGAGCATGATAAATGCCGATGACACCAAAAGCTTATCCGCCACCGGATCCATCACTTTACCCAGATTCGACACCAGCCCCCGGGTCCTGGCGATATACCCGTCCAAATAGTCGGTTATGGCGGCGGCACTGAACAGGATCGCCGCCAGCCAGGTGCATACTCGATTGGGAAACATCATCAGAATCACGATGAGCGGAACCGCGATAATTCGAAAAAGCGTCAATGTATTGGGATGACTTAAGACTTTTTTCACAATTCCTCACGCATAGCAGGCATGGCAATTTGGATTTAGGATTTGAGATTGCGGATTGCCGCAGGAATATTCCGTGGAATGATGGAATATCGGAATGCTGGAATACTGGTTTAGCAGAGTGAGATCTGATTTTTTAGTAGTGCATTGATCAGAAATTGAAATCAAGCCATCATCTGCTTTTGATTTTCATTATTCCATTATTCCACCATTCCATTCTTCCATTGGACCTTAAAACTAAAATCCCAAATTAATAATCAATATAGATGGAGACGCAAAACTATTCAGATTAACCAGTCTTGTCTTCGGAGCGGGCCGCGACATATTTTTCTTTGCACTCGACACTGCAGAAATACAGGTCCTGGCCGTCAAAATTTAAATGGACTGCATTTCTCTTTGGGAAATAGGCTTCGCAGCAGGGATCTTTGATCATGACATCATCAATCTTGCTGAGGTTTTTGTCCGCAACTGTTCTGGAGCCGTCCGCTGCGGGGAACATCCAGGATTTCAACGCCCGGTAGAATACGTACGCCACGACAGCCAGTATAATAAGTCTGATCATTTATATTCAACTATCCCCTGACCTTCTTCCGCCAGATTATCCAGCAGCTCACGCATGGTCTGCTGCAACACCGGGTGTTTGGTGTCAGGATTTATATCACAGATTGGTTTTAACACAAAGCGCCTTTTATGCATTCTGGGATGCGGAATCGTCAACCCGTCATCGTCCTGCACGAAATCATCGTATAAAATGATATCCAGATCAAGCACACGCGGACCAAAACGAACCGCATGCGGCTCTCGCCCCACGGCCTGCTCGATGGATTTAAGCAAATTCAACAGGGAATGCGGGTCAAGCACGGTTTCAATTTTAACAACATAATTGACAAACCAGTCCTGATCCAGGTAGTCAACCGGTTCGGTGCGGTAAATCGGCGACTGCTCGATCAGGCGCGTCCCCGGGGCACTCGTCAGGTCGGCAATGCCATTGCGGCAGTTTTCAAGCTTATTGCCCAGATTGGAGCCGACGCTGATGTAGGCCAAATGAGAATCAGGGTTCATAGGTTCAGAGGTTCAAGGTTCTGGGTTATAGGTTATAGGTTCAAGGTTCCGGGTTCAGGGTTAAAAGTTCGAGGTTCACATGTTCAAGGTTCCGGGTTTATAGGTTCAGCATCGCCTATGGTCGTTTGCGTCCATTCTGATCGGAGAAGAAACTGTTGTGGATCGGTTCCGAAATCGGCCGTTGTTGGATTTCGCATTTCATGATGACGCCGAAAAAATGTAGTTTGGGTTGAGTGCAACGAAACCCAACAATGCCCGGAGTAGGCTCAACCCAACCTACAATGACTAATGGACGTCCAACATCGAACGTCGAATAATGCATTCTATCTATCTTATTAAAATGACTGAGCAAAGCGATTCCACACTTCGACATTCTGCGGTTCGATATTCGATATTCTGCGGTTCGCTTTAAATGTTTCATAAAAGGTTCAAGCTTAAAATACCTGACTTTACAAGGCTTGAATTCGTAACCTTTGAACTTCCGAACCTTAGAACCTCTGAACCTCACAACCCCTGAACCTCGGAACCCCTGAACCTCGGAACCTGTATCAAATCCATGCTTCTTCCCCGAGCTGCGCGGTATAGATAATGCGGGCATCACCTTCCAGGTAGACATCGCTGAAGAGGCCGTCGTTTTCATTAAAATGAATGGTCAACGTTTCGGCGCTGCGTGTCACGAGGTTGATCGGTGAGTTCCAGCCCAGCTTTGCCGAAGACACCAGGGCACTGGCAATCGAACCCGTTCCGCAGGCCAGGGTTTCATCCTCTACCCCCCGTTCATAGGTTCGAATGGCCAGCTCCCCTGACCCTCGCTGTGAAATGAAATTCACGTTAGTGCCGGCCGGGGCATAGGTTGCGTGGTGGCGGATCTCACGGCCCAGGTCAAATACATCGACATCATCGATGGTATCCCGCATGATGACCACGTGTGGCACACCGGTGTTGATGCTGCTCACTTCCAGCGCACCGGTTGCCAGCTCGATGGAATAATCCAGGCGCAAATCCGTCGGATCCGGCATCTTTACTTTGGCCCGATCGGCATCAACCTGACCGCTGACAATCCCGGCGTCGGTTTCAAAAGTCAGGTTTTGCCCGGCAATGCCGTTGATAAAGGCAAACCGGGCAGCACAGCGAGCGCCGTTGCCGCACATTTCAGCGCGGCTGCCGTCGGAATTATAAAACCGCCAGCGAAAATCAGCTTTTTCGGAGGGTTCGACCAGAATCAAGCCATCGGCCCCCACCGACATCTTACGGCGGCATACGGCGGTAATGAATCGTGACAAATCGAGATCGTCGACACAGCGGCCGCGATTGTCAATGATGATGAAATCATTCCCGCTACCGCTCATTTTTGAAAATTGAATGGGGTTCATGGTATCGTATCCGTTGTGATTTAACTGTTTACCGAATTGGTTTTGTAATTGCCGGCTCAAAAATCCCTTAATCAATAAGGTTTCAGGTGTCAGGTTTCGGGTGTCAGGTTTCGGGTGTCAGGTTTCGGGTGTCGGGTGTCGGGTGTCAGAAATGTAGATCCCTTATTAGCATAAATAGAATTGGAAATGTTCGTATCCCATCTATCTAAAATTAAAGGTATAAGGTGTAAGGTTTAAGGTATAGGGAAACGACGGACGTCAGTCGATGTGCCTCGAAAGCCGTTAGCTATCTTTTTCTCATCACCCTCAAACTATACCCTCTGCTCTGTCGCATGCTTTCAGCTATGAGCTTTCAGCTTTTCCTCCTCCCACCTTCTCACCTTCCCAACTTCTTACCTTCTATCTTTTCATCCTTACACCTTATACCTTATACCTTAGACCCTATACCTTATACCTTAGACCCTATACCCTATACCTTGCTGTCTAATCAAAAAATCACTCATCTAGAAACGGTGGCACCGTCTCGCCCCGGATCAGGTCTTCATAGCTTTCCCGGGCCTTGACGACATGAAATCGGTCGTCTTTTACCATGACTTCGGCCACCCGGGGACGTGAACAATAACTGGAAGACATAACAAACCCGTAAGCGCCGGCACTCATGACTGCCAACAGGTCACCGCCGTCGACGGCGGCTATGCTGCGATCCACCGCCAAAAAATCACTGCTCTCACAAATCGGCCCGACCACATCGGCCACGATCAGATCCCGGCGGGAATTTAACACCGGTTCGATGGCATGAAAAGCGTTGTACAGCGTGGGCCGCATCAAATCGTTCATACCGGCATCGACAATCACAAAATTTTTAGCACCTCCGGACTTGCGGAAAAGAACTTTGGTAACTAGAATTCCGGCATTGCCGACGAATACCCGGCCGGGCTCCAGGACCAGTTTAATATCCATGCCTTTGAGCTGCTTCATGATGGTGTCGGCATATTCATGAATCGGCGGCGGCTTTTCATCGGCATAAGTAATCCCCAGCCCGCCTCCCATGTCGAGATATTGTATGTCGATGCCCCTCTGTTTCAATTCTTCAATCAAGATTTTCAAACTTTTTAAAGCGTCTTCAAAGGGGTCGGACTCCGTTATTTGAGATCCGATATGACAGGCTACGCCGATGGCTTCGACATGCTCCAGGCGGGCTGCAGTTCGATAGCCTTCAAGGGCGGCTTCCGTGTTGATGCCGAATTTGTTTTTTTTCAAACCGGTGGAGATATAGGGATGGGTTTTGGCATCGACGTCCGGATTGACTCGAATGGCAACCGGCGCAACCTTATTGAGCCGCCCCGCCCGTTCGTTGATCAACTCCAGTTCGAGGAGAGACTCGGCATTGAACATCAGGATGTCTTGTTCCAGGGCATAATCGATTTCAGCGCTGCTCTTGCCCACCCCTGAATAAACGACTCGCTGGGGCGCAAAGCCGGATTTTAGGCCCCGGTACAATTCGCCGCCGGATACGATATCCAACCCACAACCCAGGCCGGCGAACAATTTCAACACGGCCTGGTTCGTATTGGCCTTGGCTGAATAACAAATCAGGTGGTCGATGCCGGCAAAGGCCTTGCTGAATGCCTGGAAATGGCGTTTGAGGGTTGCATGACTGTAGAGATAAAATGGGGTTCCAATCTCATCAGCGATGTGTTGGACCGGAACGTCTTCGCAAAACAAAGCGTTTTCTCGATATTTAAAATGATGCATGGTTCACCTAACCCGGACGAGCCCGGAATTGAAAATTGAAAATTGAAAATTGAAGATTGAAGATTGAAGATTTATGGTATCGCTTCAGGCTTCGCCTTCGGCTACGACCCGACACGTCGCTCTGTCTTTTATATCCCAGTTGATCATTTATCTTTGATCGTATTTAAAAAGCCGACACCACTATTTTCAGGTGTCAGTATTTCGCACCGCTTTTTCCTGACACCTGACACCTGACACCTGAAACCGAATACCAATGAACTGCGCTGCGGCTGCCCCGCTGGGGCCACTTTTTCCAATCGCGGCAACGAAAATAGCCTCAGTGCTTAGAATATAAATTCGACAAAATTGGAATCTTTACCGGGGATGCCCCCTGCGTCGTAGCTTTTAATCTTGTATATGTACCGGTAGCCGGGCTCAATCGTCTGCGTAAACACCAGCAGCGGTGTGTCGGGCTGTCCGGATCCGGCACTGCGCGCGGGAACATCACCGACTTCCTTGAAGATGACCGGGCAATTAGGACATTCCCGTTCGTATGCCGGTTGCTGAAACTGATAAATCAAAAAGCCCGCAACCGGTGTTCGGGCTTTTTCGGTCGTTGTCGGAATGCTCCAGCTCAATTTGACGGTTTCGCCGGAGACGCTGTAAGCCAGGTCCCGCACCCGCGGCGGTTTGTTGCCGCTAGGCGGCTCCGGCGGCCCCTTTTTACCGCAGCCGCCCACGAATAATGCCGCTGCCAGGCAGATCGCGAACGCCAGGGCGGTGACAGTAATAAGGTGGCGTTTTGGGTACGGCATATTGATCAATTTACCTGCTCCGGGCAAGGAATTGAAGACTGAAGATTGAAGATTGAAGATTTATGGAAGTCGCTCCGCTCCATCATTATACAGATAAAAAGAGATCCTTGGGTTTTCAATATTCAATCGAAAATTATCAATCGATGCAACTATGGATAGTTCCAATTCTTCATATTAGCTTAATCACCAACAAAATATTTTTTTCAGTTGTAGGTTGGGTTTAATCTACTCCAGACTTTGTTGGGTTTCGTTACACTCAACCCAACCTACATTATTGCGGCGATTTTGCAAAGAATCGAAACCCAACATAGTCGACATTTGTGCCGGCTCCAGAAGTTTCTTTATCACTTAAATTAGACGGCGGCGACCATCAGCGGCGCTGACACCTGAAACCTGACACCGGAAACCTAAAACCTAAAACCTGCGCCATTGCTGTCCCACCCCGGGCTATTTTTCGAACGCGGTCTTAGAAAAAATGTAGCGGCGGGGTTTATCCCCGCCTAAACTGTGTTAGACAATATCCACCACAAATATTCCAAGTGCCAGGCGGGGATAAACCCCGCCGCTACATTGATGGTTGGTTAACGCAAACCTAAGCTATGTAAGCATTATCACTAAAACTCGGCAGATGCTCCCTTTTTGCAGCCAGCGCTTTTTGGGCTGCCGCGATTGCCCGGCGAACGTTCACATCGGCGGTGCCGCCGGCGGAGGTGCGGCGAGCAACCATTTGCCGGGTTTCCAGAAATGAGAATATATCCTCCCGGATCAGGTCTGAAAATGACTGCATTTGCTCCAGGGTCAGCTCGTAGAGCTCTTTCTGGTGGTCCAGGGCAAAACTGACGGCCTGGCCCACGAGATGGTGAGCTTCGCGAAAAGCCAATCCCCGGGCGACCAGATAATCGGCCATATCAGTTGCATCCAAAAACCCATTGGAGGCCGCTTGGCCCATGACGGATTCCTTGAATGTTATCTCCGGCAGCATGTCACAGTAGATGCCGATGCAGGCGGCCAGGGTGTCCACGGTATCGAACAGGGGCGCCTTGTCTTCCTGCATATCCCGGTTGTAAGACAGCGGCAGGGACTTCATCATAATCAACAAGGCCATCAGGTTGCCGATAACACCTCCGGTTTTGCCCCGCACGAGCTCCGGCACATCGGGATTCTTTTTTTGGGGCATGATGCTGCTGCCCGTGGCAAACGCATCCGGCAGCTCGATGAAGCTGAATTCCGAGCTCGACCACAGAATCAGCTCTTCCGATAGCCGGCTGAAATGAATCATGCAGATGCCGGCAGCAGCCATAAACTCCATGATAAAATCCCGATCCGATACGGCATCGACGCTGTTGGCGGATATTTGCTCAAAGCCGAGCAATTGGGCGGTGTAGCTGCGGTCGATGGGATAGGTCGTGCCGGCCAGGGCCGCGCTGCCCAGGGGCATGACATTGATGCGCCCCAGGCAATCTTCCAGACGCGCCGCGTCCCGCGCGAACATCTCGTAGTAGGCCATCAGATGATGGGACAATAGAATCGGCTGGGCCCGCTGCAGATGGGTGTAGCCCGGCAGTATCACGCCGATGTGCTCGTGAGCAAGATCCACCAGGACCTGTTGCAACCCCAGAAGCCGGCCGACGATATCAGCGGTTGCCGTTCTCAGGTACAACCTGACGTCCAGCGCGACCTGGTCGTTGCGGCTCCTGGCGGTGTGCAGCTTGCGGCCGACCGGTCCGGCGATTTCCATCAGCCGTGATTCAATGTGCATATGGATGTCTTCCAGGCTGTCATCGAAATGAAAGCGGCCGGCCTCGATTTCTTGCTTGATGGTTTTCAGGCCCGCAATTATCTCGGCCGCCTCCGCTTCAGTAATGATCGAGGCTTTTGCCAGGGTTTGGCAGTGGGCGACACTGCCCTGAATATCATAGGCATAAAGCCGCCGGTCGACCTGAATGGAAGACGTAAACGCCTCCACCGCCTCCGCCGTCTTCACTGAAAATCGGCCTTGCCAGAGTTTTTTGGACACCAAAGTACCTCAAAAGTAGATTATGTTAGAAATAACCCGATCCTCTTTGTTTGAAACTGGTTCGGCACGCGCCAATCATTGTAGACTGAAGATTGAAAATTGAAGATTGAAGATTTAAGGTTCGCCTTCGGCGGTTCTATTTAATATTTTTTCTAAAATAGACGGAGCGCAGCGACATCCACAAATCTTCAATCTTAATTCTTCAATCTTCAATTTTTTTCCCCCAGCAGCCCATCCAGGCAATCGATCAGGGCATCGATCTGCGCTTTTTCGATGATCAGCGGTGGTATAAACCGCAGGATATTTTCCTGGATGCAGTTGATCAAAAAGCCCTGCTCCATACACCGGCCGACCATGTATTCGGCATTGAAATCAAGTTTGATGCCCAGCAGCAGCCCACGCCCGCGAACATCGAGGACGGCAGCATGCCGCTGTTTCAATTGCTGCAGTTTATCTCGAAAATATTCGCCGGCCTCGCGCCCCTGTTCAATGACCTTGCCCTCCACCAGCGTTTGGCAGACTTTCAGGGCCGCCGCCGTAACCAGGGGGGTGCCGCCGAAGGTGCTGGCATGGGCTCCGGGCCCAAAGGCATCCGCCACGTGTTCTTTGGCCAGCATGGCGCCGATCGGCATTCCATTGGCCAGGGCTTTGGCCAGGGTCATGATATCGGGTTCGACGCCGAAATTCTGATAGGCGAATAGCTTGCCGGTGCGCCCCATGCCGGTCTGGATTTCGTCAAATATCAGCAACACGCCGTTTTCGTCGCAAAGTTGACGCACCGCCTTCAAATAGTCGGGATCCGGGCAGCGTACACCGCCTTCGCCCTGCACCGGTTCGAGCATAACGGCACAGGTATCCGGTCCCAACTTGGCCTGCAGCGCGGCCACATCGTTGAAGGGTACAAAATCAAATCCATCCAAAACCGGGTCAAAGCCTTTTTTGATCTTATCCTGCCCGGTGGCTGAAAGGGTGGCCATGGTGCGGCCGTGAAAAGATTGCTCCATGGTGATGATGCGGCAGCGCCGGCCCTGACCGCGATCATTGAAATATTTGCGGGCCAGCTTGATGGCGGCCTCATTGGCCTCGGCCCCGCTGTTGCCGAAAAAGACCCGGTCGGCAAAGCTGTTGCCAACCAGCCAGGCCGCCAAATCCACCTGGGGCACCGTGTAATATAGATTGGATACGTGCCACAGGGATTGGGCCTGGTCGGCCAGAACCTTGGCAATCGCCGGATGGGCATGGCCGAGGTTGCAAACCGCAATGCCGGCCACAAAATCCGTATAGCTGCGCCCCTCGGTATCGTGCAATGTGCAGCCGCTGCCTTCGGAAAGAACGATCGGAAAACGCTTGTAGGTTTTAGCGATGACCTGATCGGCCTGTGCCATGATTTCAGTGGTCAAAGTTAATCCCCCCTTTTTTTATTGAAGATTGAAGATTTAAGATTGAAGAATTAATGATCGCCTTCGGCGCATCGATTTCAAAAAAACCGGTTCACTGAATTTCACCGGCCAAAGCAGAGCATGCCGACCTCATTGGTTTCAGTCGTTTTCGCCTGAAGAGCTCTCAATATACCCTCCCTTATCCAAGTGGAGAAGCAAAATACCCTTTAAGAATGACGGAGCGCAGCGACTCAATAAATCTTCAATCTTCAGTCTTCAATCTTCAATTGATAACGATCTTCAGTCTTCAATCTTCAATTGATAACGATCTTCAATATTCATTTTATAGGATGTACCGGCTCAAATCCTCATCGTCTTTGATGTCTTTTAATTTTTCCTCCACATACTGCTTGTCGATAACGAGCCGATCGGCCGGCATGTCCGGGGCATCGAACAGGATGTCTTCCAACAAGCGCTCCATCAGCGTATGCAGCCGCCGGGCACCGATATTTTCGGTTTTGTTGTTGACCTCCTCCGCCATGCGGGCAATTTCCGACACGGCGTCATCTTCGAAGACAACATCAATTTTTTCGGTTCGCAGCAGGGCCATGTACTGCAGCAGCAAGGCATTCCTAGGTTCGGTCAGAATCCGGACAAATTCCTTTTGCCCCAGGGAATTCAACTCAACCCGGATCGGAAAACGCCCCTGCAATTCCGGGATCAGATCGGACGGCTTGACCATGTGGAAAGCACCGGAGGCAATAAACAGGATATGATCGGTCTTGGTCGGGCCGTATTTGGTGGTGACCGTGCTGCCCTCGACAATCGGCAAGAGATCTCTCTGTACGCCTTCCCGGGAAACGTCCGGCCCGTGGGCACCGTTTTTGCCGGCAATTTTGTCGATTTCATCCAGAAAGATAATCCCCGACTGTTCGACCCTGGCAATGGCCTCCTTGACGACCTTGTCCATGTCCACCAGTCCCTGGGCTTCCTCCTGGGCCAGCATCTCCATGGCTTCCGGCACCTTAACCCGCCTGCGTTTGGTGTTTTTCGGCAGAATACCGCCCAGCATATCTTTAAAATTAATCCCCATTTCCTCCATACCGACATTTGAGAAAATTTCAACCATCGGCATGCTGCGGTCCGAAACATCGAGGTCCACATAGCGGCTGTCGAGTTTACCCTTGCGCAACATGCTGCGCAACTTCTCCCGGGTCGAAGAAGTTTCCTCGCTGCCGGGCGTCACCAGTTCAAATTGGACATCTGCGGTCGTATCGTCTTTTTTGACGGGGTTTGCCGGCTCGGACTTGGGCAATAAGAGATCGAGCATCCGCTCTTCGGCAATCTGCCAGGCTTTATCCTGTACACTCTCCTGGGCCCGGATTTTGTAATCATTGATGGTCAATTCCACCAGGTCCCGCACCATGGATTCGACATCCCGCCCAACATAGCCGACTTCGGTGAACTTTGAAGCTTCAACCTTGGAAAACGGTGAATCCGTCAGCCGCGAAAGCCGGCGGGCAATCTCGGTTTTACCAACCCCGGTCGGTCCGATCAAAATAATATTTTTGGGCGCGATTTCATCACGCAGGTCCTCGGGAACCTGCTGCCGACGCCAACGATTTCTCAATGCAACTGCCACGGACCGTTTGGCTTTATCCTGGCCGATAATATATTTGTCCAGCTCTTTGACAATTTCGGATGGCTTCAGACTGCTCATTGTTTTTCCTGTTGGTTTCTTAGTAAAATCAGTTTTGTAGACAATCTCTCCCCCCTAGACTATAGGTCCTATATGACTTATTGGACCTATATTACCTAATTTATCGTAACAGGTATCCAGCATCCAGTACCGAGCATCCAGAATCCAGCATCCAGGATCGAGTATCCAGAATCCGGCATTCAGTTACATCTCCTCAACGGTAATTATATCATTCGTGTAAATACAGATGGAAGCCGCAATTTTCATGGCTTTTTCAACGATGCCGCGTGCATCCAGATCGGCATGCTCGATCAACGCCTGGGCAGCCGCCTGGGCCGCCACGCCACCGGATCCGATGGCGACGATTCCCTCATCGGGCTCAATGACGTCGCCGTTGCCTGAAATCAGATAAATGCTTTTTTCATCAACGGCAACCATGACGGCCTCGAGTCGCCTCAGATATTTGTCGGTGCGCCAATCCCGGGCCAATTCGACGGCGGAGCGGGTCAGGTTGCCGTTATAGCGTTCGAGTTTTTCTTCTAGGCGTTCCGAGAGGTTCAACGCGTCGGCGGTGGCACCGGCAAACCCGACAATAATGGCGTCATTGTAAATGCGCCTGACCTTTTTGGCGTGATGCTTGACCACGTTGGTGCTCAAAGTGACCTGGCCGTCACCGGCAACCGCCGCCTTACCGTTGTGTCTGACGGCTAGAATTGTCGTACCGTGGTATTCCATTGTTATCTGACTCTCCGTAGTTCTCGGGCGGGGATAAACCCCGCCGCTACAAAAATCAAGAATTTTTATGACTGTTCCCCAGCACCTGGGGTTTAAGTCGCGCTCGTCGTCGTACTTTTACTCGACCTTAAAACCGAAAGCGGTTCAAAAGCCTCGAGGACGAGCACGAGGACGAAGACGAACCGAAGGTAGATCCGGAACGCACCTAATATGATCTCATAATCAACCAAGTCGTTTATCTTTTTAAAACGGGCAGCAATCCTTCATTCGTCATTATTCATTATTCATTAGTCATTTATTTTACTTCCGCGGATGGGCCCGATCATAGGTTTCCATCAAGCGATCGATGCTGACATGGGTATATCGTTGGGTGGTCGACAAACTCTGGTGTCCCAACAGTTCCTGCACAATCCTCAAGTCAGCGCCGGCATCCAGCATGTGCGTCGCAAACGTATGCCGCATGGTATGCGGGGACACAGGCTTTAGCAAGCCGCAGGCCCGCACCAGGTTGTCCAGGATTCGGGCCACGGATCGGGCACTCAATCGTCCTCTATTTTTATTTAAAAACAGCGGACCGTCAGGGTCCGCCGCGATGCCCCATTGAATTGCTGCCTGTTCGCGGTATTGCCGGATCGCGGCCAGTGCTTTTTGGCCCAGGGGAACGATGCGTTCCTTGCGGCCCTTGCCGAAAACGCGAATCGCGCCGGCGCTAAAATCCACATCTTTTACGTCCATTCCGACCAGTTCGGCAACCCGGATACCGCAGGAATACAATGTTTCGAATATTGCACGGTTGCGCAAATCCAGAATACCGTCAGTTTGGATGGAATCGAGCAGTCGAAACATCTCATCAACCGGCAGGTATTCCGGTATGCTTTTCTCCTGTTTGGGCGTTAGAATCGAGTCGGCCGGATTGTCGTCAATGATGCCGCGTTTGACAAGAAATTTAAAAAACGAACGCACTGCCGATAGCTTGCGGGCAATCGTGGTTTTTTTATTTTTCTTATGCAGCCAGCCCAGATAGCCCCGGATGGTAATCGACGGCAGCCTGTCGACTCTAATTGTGCCGGCACCCGTCCGGCGCCGCTTCCCTGCACCGGAATCTTGTCTCAGGTATTCCACAAACCCTGCCAGGTCATTGCGATAGCCCCGGCAGGTATTTTCCGAATACCCTTTTTCAACGGCCAGGGATTCGATGAACTCGCTGATCAAATTCTCAACCGAAGGCACCGTCATTCGATCATTGCCTAACCCGGATGAACCGGAACTAATATGCTCGGAACAAATGGCCCCAGGAGAGCAGCCCTATCGCAAATTTAGGTGTCAGGTGTCAGGTTTCGGGTGTCGGGGAGCCAGGGTGCCAAATTCTGACGCCTGAATACTCATATGAAACTTCATTAAAAGCGAACCGTAGAATTCAAAAATCCCCCCGGCCCCCTTTAGAAAACTGGCCCTTACCCACACATAAGACCGTGGGTTCAAGGTCCAGATTTCAGGGGAGATTGATATTTCTTATGTGTCATCAAAGCATACATCTCGGTAGCAGTATCCAGTTTGAGAAGTCCACGCCAGATCGTCTGGGTGCCAGGATTACCGTCGCTTTTTCTTCCCATGAAGCCACCGATGCCTGCGAGCATGAAAATAGCCTCTTGC
>Ga0209367_1000329_pt1 | contig 43407 bp, 31 predicted proteins | sample WorMetLIZISLAND2_FD_187412 | JGI IMG/M metagenome (GOLD analysis project Ga0209367, IMG submission 187412) | Marine gutless worms symbiont microbial communities from Max Planck institute for Marine Microbiology, Germany - Olavius geniculatus... ... | reverse complement strand
CCAGGCAGCCGATGGTGAAAATTTGGAGATCCTAGCTTGGACCGTTTTTGCCTGATCCACCCGTGTGACAGACGGACGGACAGAATTGCGATGGCTAAGATGCGCTGAAAGCATAGCTGCTTTCGCACGTAAAAATCATGCTCTTGTACACAAAAAAGCTTTAGCTTCTGGCTGGGGTACTTCATCCTCCAGACCCCTTACAAGGGCTTTGCCTCTGGACCCCACTAAGGAACATATGTGTTCTAGATCCTGTTAATATACGACCTTCCTAACTTAAAATTCTAAATAGCCCCCCCCCCCAAGTTCAGTGCGTTTAAGAATAGCCAAATGCATTTATGTCGTTGTGAATTTTGTGTGTTTTGCATGTATCTGTATTCTGTACTTTTTTCTAACTCTGTACATTAGGCGACTTTCTAAACATTTCCCCAGACCTCCTAGTCTGTCCCCCCAATGCTCATAGAAAATCGCCACCTTTGACACAGACATATTGAAATGCAAGCGATTTCCCTTCACTTGGTACTGTGCTCCATTGATGCTACGTTGATGCTGCTAGCGTCAAATCCTCTCGGACGCTACGTAGATGCTAATAGTCATTTGTGATGTCACATTTCTCTCACAGTTGTCCACTTTGAACCTTATTTTTACAGTATAAAGATAATACAAGAACAGGAAGATTAATAAATATTGACAAATTCATATTTGATGAAGCCAATTAGTGCTTTTCAACAGTTACGTAAAATGGTGCAACTTAGCCTTTATGGGAATATTATACAGAACCAAATTAGTTTGATTCTGTTGAGTTATGCATCAGAATTGATTTTTGATTGGATTCAGTTCGCTTCCAATCACAGGGTTGGAATATGCAGCTGCTGATATGTCTACTGTGTTTGTAAAAAGCACTTAGTTAATGGCTTTTTTGCAGCGTTTGAGGCATTTTTGATTCAAAGTGGGGACTACACCATAGTTCTAATAATTAATTAACCATTTCAGTCTACCATGCCATAGCAGTAGACCACCAAATTTATGAAAACCATGAGTGATGCTTTAAACTGAATTATTCATCATGTGACACAGATGTTAAAAAATGTATTGTAGATAATGTTATATTGTCTGTTGTTTAATATATGAATGATAGATTCCAGATGTTGGTCTTCTTGAGCTGTCGTCTTTGCCCGATACTTCGTTGACTGAAGACAAAGCAATGGCATATTCAGCTGGAGGTCTGTGCATAGAAGTTGTCGAACCAATGAAGAAATGGCGATTGTCGTTTGATGGCAAAATGAGGTAAAAGTCAGATCTGCTTTTTTCATTGTCTGTCATTGTAGAACTAATGTAGTTCTATGGTACCTTTTTTCGTTACATTAAGTCTTGCACTGAATTTTTATGTTGAATACGAAGGTATATTTGATTTTTTTATGTAGACAACTCGTTACTGTGGTACTGTTATTTTTTGTTGCTTAGCTCATTATTTGTAATGTTTTGGTCCAACAGATGATGAACGTTGTGATTTTTTTGGCCACTGTGTGTTGTGAGCAAAACATGTGTGACAAAAAACAAGACTTCTGCTTGGAAGAATTAATGCACCCAACCAAAAATGCACGTCACACATTTTATTAACAGATACTAGCTAGCAATATCACATGACTGTTTCATGATTATTCCATAGGTTAGTGAAGAGCATGGACGTGGCTGCCACAGAGGGTGATATGAGGAAGCTGGTGTCCGTCAAGTTTGACGTTGAGTGGTTAGCCATTACTCGTCACTTTGACTTTGACATCGATCTTCATCCGCACGTTCTGTGTGATGCTGTCGCCAGAGAGCCTTGGACTCGCGAGTTTTTCCGCACTCTGACGGCGTACGTGTTTTGTCTGCTGGCATTTTCTGACATCATTTGTACCGATAGCTAGGTTTTGCTGAAAGTTGCAATTTAAGACGTGCAGTTTTAAAAAAAATATTTTAAGATAGTACATTGTTCGTGCTCATCGTGCTCATGCATTGTATAGACCAGCTTCAAACTGACACTACCAACTGGTTCTGTCAGTTTTTAGAAATGGTATTGGTATTGGGGTATCGGATATTGCCCAATATTTGCTGGGTAGTATCAAGTAGTTGGCAGTATTTTTTGCCTGTGGTATTTATTACGTATAGTCATATACAGCTCACTGAGTTCCAAGTGACCAATGTATGCCATCGCCTTCTGTCTGGGCGGCGATCAGACAACAGGTGGCGGGAAGTTACCTTTGCTAATCAGCCTGAGCGGGCAACCATCCTGATTGTTGTTGGGGCCACAGCATATGTCACGGTCTAATTCCTGGGACAGCGCACACCACTGGCACGTATTGGCTGAGAAGCAGTGGACAGAGTGATTGCACATGTGGAATGGTGGGTGCGTGGGCCAGAAACAAAGCTAACGAATTCTAACGTTGATTATGTTAACACTTTGCTGCCCATGTCTAGCCCTGCCCTGGCAGAACAGCAGCACATCTTGGAATGCTGATGATCATACTGGTATTGGTATTGGGCATTGGTATCTACAGTTAGCACCCAATAATATTGATCATATTGGGTAGTTTTTTGTGGTATCATTCTAACCCTAGACATTGGTTTGTTGTTTGTCTCTTCCGGAGACAAGCTGTGCTGTAAATCCATTGTGAAGTGACACAGTCAGCTTAATTGACAATGTGATGATGATAACAATGACTGTGAGTGATGCTGATGGTATGTTATGCTTTGCAGCGTCGTAGCAAAGCACAGAGACCAAAGACTGTTGAGCAATGTTGAATGTTTATTTTGATTGATGATTGTCTGGTGTGTCTTCTTGCTGCATGTACAGAGCACATCAGACCCACTATGAACAGTTCGGCAAGCTCACTGGTATCGTGAACATTGAAGAATATGGCGAAATTGAACTGGATGTTGTCGGCGTTCGTGATCATTCTTATGGTACATCTGTGCTCACGAATCTATGTCCTCCTGTAGTTATTAGACAAACGAGGCAATGCTGGATGCCGTTTGTTATGTAATTTAAAATACTAGGTGACATGATTAGTAACTTTGGAGAATTACATTAACTTGCATTTTACTAAATTCCAGAAGAGGGTTATTTTTTCAAGTTATACATTTGTGAGTTTTGTCTCCACATATCTGTTGTTGTGAGCTGAGAACTTATTCGTTTCTTGTTGTCCTTGTTTGGCTGTTACTGCAAGTGTTTTCAAACACGGTGAAGTGAACATTATGTACAGTGTACCGGTAGTAATTCATGTTGGCTTCCTCACTCCACCCCATTGATAGTTCATTGCTACCTTAATTGATTCACGTGATAATAAAAATAATAATACTCATACTAATACATATATTTGTAAAGTGCCATATGACTGTAGCTTCAGAGGTGCTGGCTGCAGGTGGCATTTTACTGTTATAATGAGCTGTGACTAGTTTTATTGCCTATAGTTTTAAATAGTCTGTGTATACTGTAGCTGTGCTAATGTCAGCCAGAAATTTGAATCACATGTTTTGCCAGAGCCAAATTTGACTGAATTTTTCATAAAATTGCTCTATTCTGGATTGGCCATGGCTGCAAAAAAAATCTGGTGCATGCTTAGATGGACTGCTGTAGTGAAACAAGGAACGTTGCTCTATTGGTGATGATGTGGTGATTGCTGTGGCAGGTAACGTACGAGACTGGCGTGACCTTCATCGCTATGCAATCCAATATGTCGCCCTCACCGACGGCACTTGTATCTGTGTTGGCAACATCTGCATGCCAAAGACCATGTCGAGGTCAATCATGAATGTACTTCGTAATTTTTGTGTAGACATTTGAGTGTAAAATTTAAATTGCCACGTTGTGGTTCTTGCCCCATTTGTCGGTCTTTCTCTGTACAGGCTCTTGACTTGAAAAGGATCAGCACTTAAAACAGTGGTGTGCATGTTCCACAGGAGAGTAACCAGTGTGCCAATTTTTAGATGAAAAGGTGAAGTTCAGGGTTAGAGTTAGGCTTGCACAGTGTAATTGGCAAGTATGTATAGCTAGGCAGGCATTTTTGTTCTAGTGTGTTTTTTGTTGTGTTCTGTATTGTCTCTGTACTGTCTGCTGAAAATTATCTGGAGCAAACTTCACATCTTTGATGTCTTTGCCTCCTCAGTTTCTGTCTGGTTTAACTTGGGAATAAGTTGGTGCATTGCGACAATAGTAGTAACAGCAGCAGAGCTCAAATTGAAACAACACCGATGATTTCAGGTGTTCAAAATCGTGTTGTTAATTTATGCGTTGGTTGTAGTGGTGCTTGTTAGTAGAGTCCTTGTGTTTTTTCTTTTTGCTTTCGCCACTGTATTTTGATTTGCTCGTGATTGCTTAAGTGCATTACTTTGCGATGTAACTGCAACACACGTGACCCAAGATAAAAAAAGTGCAAGACCTTGTGAGATCTGTCTGACCAGTGACCAAATCACTGTTTTGGATCACAAAACCTAAAATAAACAGTGTGATTGATTGTTCCGTGGCAGACTGATAATTGGCTACGTGTTTCATGCCGACGGAAGCATGAGCGCTGTCAGTGAATGTGACCTGCAGCTTGACTCAGTCGGAGAAGATGGCAGTGACCCAGCGGACTACAAGCTTAACTTCGTCGCTGGTCTGCATTGTCATCGTCTGCTCTGTGAATGCCCATTATTTTTTTCGTGCATGTCTTGGTAGTCTTGGCGTGTTGGACTTGTGATCGGGAGGTCACTGGTTCAACTCCCAGTTGGTACACTGCCAGGTAACAACTTGGGCCAAGTTGTTAACCAAGCAGTATATCTTGGTACCAGCCAAAATGCACTTGATGCTCTGTGGCTGGGAAGGTAACCTTAGGTCTGGTGTTGCACTGGCCATCACGGACTTAGTGGTCTCTTTGCCTATGTGCTCTGTTACATTACATTACAAATTTTTAACGTGGCCTAAGTAACAAGAAATTTGAGGTAATGCTCACGATACGTGCAAAACCTATAGCAGTTCCTGTTCGCAAACTGTCAGTAATCTCCAGCCATTTCGTCGCAGTTCATTCTTGGAGTGTGTGCTGCAGCCGAAGATTGCAAAAGCAATAAAAATCCCTTATTTTAGAGGTTCAGTGTCTTTCAAAGTTATAGAGTTGATACGACTGAAAAGCTCATCACTAGTGGTTGTTTTGATAGGCAGCATGCCCATTGCTATCTGCAACCATTTTCATGAAAGACTGGCCAACAATGGCAAAATAACAACTTTTGTACCGCTCTTTGACACCCTCGGGCACAGGTTTCTTTGAATCTGGAAAATTGAGACTTGGATCGTCAAAATCTGTTCGATGCTGAAAGTTTCATATGCAGCTTCGCCATGTCTGTATCAATTGATTTCGCCACAATTTGCTCTTGAAATGTGTCTCACAGCCCGAAATCACCAAAAAATCCATAACCCCTATTTTGGCGTTTAAGGTCATCCAAGGTCATTTAATTTAGTGGCAATCAAGAGCCAGTGTACGACTTTCTATTAGTGATTAATAGTAACCTAGGCCCTATCTTGCACCGTTATTGAGATACAGCAACTTATTGGCTAAAAGTCGCAAATTTTCCCTACCGCCTCTCATTTAGTGCCTTCATTCGGGTTGACCCCCTATGAATTTATGGAAAAGCTTTATGGTTTCTGAAACTAGACTTTTCCAGGCAGCCGACAGTGAAGATTTGGTGAATGGTGTATGTGGCAAAAATGAATAACACGATCATGATTGCCAAGGTCACTCTAATACCATTGCAAATGATTGTCTGGAAAGATCTATCTCCAAAGTGATCTAAGTTATGCTTTGAGCGGGGCATATAAGTCTAATAATAATAGTATTAATAGCGTGTGGTGATAGTTACGACAATGTTTATGATGCTGTCATGGTGCAACCGCAGTGAGAGTTATTCCAGTTTATTTGATGAATCGAGCAGCCACTGATCTTTGGCCCAGACTCACTGGTTTGGCTTGAGCCACAGATCTTTGTAAACTAATATGTCACAGTTGGTGTGTATAAGAGAGTGTGCTGGTGGCTGGAGGTCGAGTGAAATACTGCATGGAGGTTCACAGGCTTGAGCGACCGATCTTCTACATGGGTGATGAGCGCGAGTCTCGTATTCATGAGCGTATGTGCAAGTTCACGATCAATGGAACTCGCATCGGCTACGGCATTAGTGAGTGGTGCTACAGGTTGGCCACACTGTACTGTCTAATACAATCTTGGTTGTTTACTGCTGTTTAAATTGTTTAATTTTAGAGCTGGATAAGAGGGATTGGTTATTTTGGTCGTGCATGAATTACAATTTTAACATTTATTGCAGGCCTAATTCACATAATGTTTTAGAAATTTTCTGGTTTTTAAGATCTTTGAAAATTCTTTCTTATTTCTGTGTACGTTTTTTTGTACCTTTAAATTATTTTTTTGAATCACATTTTTATACATTTTTGCATGTTTGATTTTTGCTAGGTATTTTGTTAGTTTTTGTAATGATCTTCTGTGTCTAAGTCTGACATATGACAGACTTATAAATTTTTGATGCCGAGCATTGGACTGTTTTGATGATTAGTTGTCCTGCTGTGCTGTATTTTTTGTTAATAAATCTGGCAACATTTAAGCACAGTGAGATATTTATAAATGAGGAAAGTGAGCTGTCACAAGGTAATTTATGTCTGTTTTTATATTTTATTCAATACAAAACTGTGCACGTTAAAAAAATTGTGAATTTATGTCATGCAAACGTTTATGTATTTATGCCATTGGCTTTCGGCACTAAGATTGTGCACAGACTTAGTCAATGATATTATAGTATGTACTAAACTACTGGTATTTGTTTGTTGTTGTCAGAAATCTCAAAGGCAAGATGGATGATTACAATGCGCGCTTGTCATTTGGCGAGCCACTGGATGCCTCGGGAGCATAACTTTAGACATATTATCGCAGACTTAATATTTATTGTCAATTTGTTCAGTATATCGGTTGTATTTCTTGTTCCATGTTCTAGGTTGCATGACGTACTTATCTACAGGGTGCGGAAAAAAGTAGACCCCTAAAGTTTTTTGCTGTTTTCTTAGCAACTGTTTGGAATTTTAATTTTAAATTTTACAGCTTTATTTACTGAAACCTTCTACATCCAACTGTCAAATAAAGTTTGATTCTCTTGGGAAACGACGAAGTTATAGACTTTTTAACATTACCGCCTACCGATCTTTCACATGGTTTCTACGGTCAGGGAAAGTCAGGGAAAATCAAAGTACCAGGGTGCAAAAGTTAAGAGAGATGCAGAAAAAAGTTGCTTGCTTTGCTCGCAGATTATTTGCATCTCTACTTTTAAATATGTTCTACTGCCTTTGTTTCTAGTGCGATTGCAAGTGATTGAAAGCCAACACTGGTATTTTGCGTGAACAAATTAGTCAGGGAAAACGATTCATTTTCTCCTGTAAAGTCAGGGAAAATGAATTCTGCGGAGTCGTAGGAACCATCTTCCGGCTACAACACCAATTTGAAAATAACATTGTTGAAACAACACAGCTAACTAATGATCAAATGTCAGAATTCTATTGTCACTATAAATGTTTGAAGTGTCCACCGCCAGCTCCAACACAAGTCTTCAGTTGCTTTGCGAAGTCTTTCACAGCTTTGTTGATCGGTCCCTGTGGCAGGTTGCCCCAGATAACTTAAATTGCTTGCTTGAGTTTGGCGATTGTCTTCGGCTTTATTTTAAGCTTGCGGTGAGCCTCCAACATTGCACTCCACACATTGGATTCATATTCGGCGAATTTGGAGGCCACTGGTCTTTGGTGATGAAATCTGAACAGCTGGCCCGCAGCCAGTTCTGTGTGCTGCACGACGTTGCGCGATGCGCTTCATTGCACGCTGTGTGTGCTGATGGTACCGGCCCGCTATTCCGAAGGTCCGCTATTCCGAAGGTCCATTGTGCAGATACGCACCTCAGTGCTAACGTTTGGGTTAAGGTTAGGTTAGAATTAGGGTTAGGGTTTGGGTCAGCCTTAGGGTTAGGCTTAGAGTTAGTGGGAATAGTAGACTTTCGGAATAGTGGACCTTCGGAATAATGGACCCGAGTTGTGCTGACACGCCGTCCTGCTGGAAGATGAATCCAGTGGGCAGCTGGCGATTGCTTTGAAGGAACGATAATATAATGATAATTTCTAAACAAAATAAATTACTGTTTATTACAACGTTAGTGTTACTTCATCGGCAGTAACGTGGTAACCACTTTTTGGAAATTAAATAGCATTTTAGCTTAAACATTTTTTAATGCTGAATAATTGGTAGGAGGTCATGTTAAAAAATCTATAACTTCGTCGTTTTTCAACAGAATCATATTTCACTTGGCAGTTAGATGTAGGACATTTCAGTGAATAATCCTGTCAAATTTCAAGTTAAAATTTCAAACGGTTGCTGAGAAAACAGCGAAAAACTTAAGGGATTTACTTTTTGCCGCACCCTGTAGTAGTTTTTCTGTTTGTTATTTCATGCTACATGTTCAGTATTTTATTTTTTTTCATATTATTTCTGATTATTTGATATAAGTGACTTATTCATCTGAGGTCACTTATTGATGTTGTCATCGTACAGGCTTGGGGAAGTTTTGTTCTGTGCTTTTGTCTGTTACATAATTGTTTTTTTCTTAATTGCAAAATGTATAGTGCTACACTGTAATTCTATTTTGCTGAGGTGCTGGATTTTATTTTGAAAAGAACTGTACGTCTGTTCATTTTTTTATTGCTCTACAATTTTTGACTATCTATGGCAAATTAGCTACACTGGAACTTCGTGGAACTGTGAAACTATTTCATGTATGTTGTTAGTGTCATCTTATTGCATGTTGTACCAACATTTTCTGGACACATGTTTGATGTGGTATTGGACTGAAATTTACATCACTGGTTAAATGTTAACAGTTGTGATCAGCTGAAAATCTGTTTGTGTATAACTAATTTATCTTAAGATTGCAGTGCTTGCCATTTGCATGCAAAGTACTACTTTGCCTATGGCTAATGAGTCATTTAACGTAAAATTTAAAGTCCTTCCTGAGACTTACGGCCCATAGGGCGGCGCTGATCTCCATTTTCTTGGCCCTCAGCCAGAGACCTGTTTTTACACTGCGAGACCACGGATACGCGGCCAGTGTGTGTCGCACGATGTGCCTGTTTACGTTCCAGCAGTGAAGCCGGTACCAAATTATACTGCTTGGTGACAGAGGCACGTGTGTGTCTACAACTTGCCTAAGGTCGTTACCCGGCAGTGTTCCGATGCGGAGTCGAACCTGTGACCCTGAGTGACCTCAGGATTACAAGTCCGGCACGTTACCGTAAAACTACCGAGCCTTTAAATAAAAATTTGTACCATGTGTTTTAACAATAGATCCATAATGGTATGTTAAATGGTAACACAGATAGTCGTTCATCTAATAACAATAATATTTTTAATTTTCACGCTGCAGTCAATCCTGTACAGCTCCACTGTGCAGGAAAAGCCTAGGATTTTTAAAGAAAACTTTTAGGTTTTCAAAGGTTTTGTTTGGTTTAGTGTCAAGTGAACACTGCACAAATTTATGGCAAAGGAAAAACATTTTATACACTCTCTCCATCATGATCACATTGTTTCTATAGATTTTAGTTGTAGCAAGATGAGGTCATCAAAAATAATGATTACAAAGTGAAATATAGTATGTAATAAATTCCACATAAAACAAAAAAAATCTTACAATACTGAAAAATGGAAGGTTTTTTCGATTTAAAAAAACATTAAAAACCTAGGTTTTTTGGACCAATTTTCCAGCCCTTACACTGCGTGCTTTTAGTACTGTCTGCATTTGTATACGTAAGTCCTCTATAAATATAAAGGTCGTTGTAAAGTGGAGCTGGTCTTTTTTACAGCTCGCCGCTAGACTGACACCAGTTTAGACTGCCAGACCACAGACACAGGGCTAGTGCATCATGTAGTGGGCCTGTGTCTATACCCACCTTTCGCTGATACTCATTTTTGCTACATAGAGAAGGATGGCCAGGCTGAGTTGGTTACGTATGTTATGCTTGAGAACTGTCAGCAGTCTCAGTAGTATATCCTCTCTCAGCGTAGAGTAATTTCTTTGAGACCAACAATGTTACCAAGTGTACTGCTATTTTGCGACTAAGCACTACAAGCCACCGGCCAGCTCTAGTATAAAGAGTTCATAACTACATGACTGCATCATGAACAAAATAAGGTTGGAAAATTGATCGGTAAAGTTTGTTTTTTCTTCATTAAAAAACTTCTCCAAACTCTGTTTAAAAGTCAAAAGTCAACAAAAAGCCCAGCTGTTGCTAGGGAAGATGCATCACAACCTATGCAGTTAATGTTGCAGTACTGACCTTCCAGGTCATTTACCTGATCAATGATTTTCATGTCATTTGAAATCCAATATGCACGACTTCCTATTAGTGATCAATAGCAACAAAACCTTATGTATTGCCGTTTCCGAGATATGGCCAGTTTTTCATTGAGAAACGCACTTTTTTCTTACCCATGCATTCAACCCCAAATTTTAAAATGTTTTCTTTGCAATGCATCTCCCAAATTTTGTACGCAGAAAGCCTCGACACAAAGCCATTTATTTTTGCAAAAAGTTTTCCCCCTAAAACCTACCCGTTAGCCAGGGTACATTTGTTACATACAGTTAGTTTTGGGATTTTTTAAAATTTAAATTATACCTGTACTGTACTTCTACTTAGTATTTCCCGTTTCATTTTTTCTTTAAAACATTTTAGTTTTTTTTTAGTTTATCTGTTTTAGTTTGTCTGTAATTTTTTAATTACAAATTTTGTATTGTATTGTAGGCAGACGGACAGTCGGACTTACAGACGACAACCATTCCATAAACGCGCCTCAAAAACTAGAAAGTCCGAAATTCATGAAAAGATAGGCCGAAATTTTTTTGGACCAACATCGGACGTCCAAGGTCGTCATTTCATCAGATCATGCGAAGGAAGATGGCGGGTCAGCGTGAAAGGTTGCCGAACGAAGAATATGACAGAAAACACGGAATATATGATGATCGGAGTGGCTTTGGGAGACAGGATGATGAAGCTGATGGTTTAGCGGTCAGCCAAGACCAGCAGTCACGTCGCGACAGAGCTTGGAGGTTCAACAATTTAACAGATTTCTTGGAGTAATTCGATTCCGATTTTTCTGCATAGCCTACATATCTGCTCTTTTGACGTAAGTTTTGGATTAGCTTTTCTTTGGGCCGTTGTTCTGCACTTCAGCCACTTCAGTGACTATTTATACGCTACTGGAAATAGCCACGATATTTCATTGTCAGCTCGTGGAACCGTTATTGTTCACGTTTACTTGTGGCAGGTACTCCAGTGGGGGTGATGGTAAAATGCGAGGTGCGAGGTGCGAGGCGCGAGCTGGGTATAGTGCGAGGGGAGCATGCGAGGATTCGTGCGAGGAACGGGGTAATTAGCGAGGCGGTGTGCGAGGCCGCGGTAGGCTATTGTGCGCCATTGGGGAGGGGCGTCAGTAATCGTCGGCCGGCATCAAGGCATAGACCGAGCACCATTGCTCATCTTAAATACAGTGTGTGCAAATTCATTTAATGTCAAATAACGTAATATCAAATATAAACGCAACCGTCAGTGCTCACAAGAAAAAAATGAAAACGTCATGATATACACAGCCGTGCTGCAGGTCGCACGCTGGCGGCCGCAGGGCCGTATTGCTGTGATCCATTAAGTCGTTCCCGTGCATTCAGAATCGTAGGTAAACTGCGAGGAATCTATTTATAGCCGACCAGTCGCGTGCCACCTCGCACGCTCCCTCGCACTATACCCTCCTCGCACTTCGCATTTTACCCTAACTCCTCCAGTGAGGGTGTCGGTAAAATGTGTCTAGTGCATCTGGACCGATGGGTATTTTGCGTCTAAATAGTGCGTCTGAGAGCGGCAGCAAAAATGCATCTAGACAGGTACAATGCGTCTACACAATTTGCGTTTTGGTAAGGGTGTTGGCCTGCTATCGCCAAGGTCCACTATCCCCAAGGTCCGCTATCCCCAAAGGGAAATGACAATTGATATACCAGATATTCAAGCCTGGAGTCCGGAATTCTACTGGAAGTGATTTGGAATTATGTCAGCAATGCATATCAGTTGCAATTTGGCGATGTTAATTAGTCCACCCGGAAGCGATAGCTTGCGGAAGCGGACTTATGTTTTAGCTCAGATGTTTTATTTTTTTCTCCACTCGCGAGATCTCCGAGATGCATGGGCCGACCGGCGTGAAATTTTGCAGGATGGTCAGTAATGGGCCCTATTTTATAATGCCGGTCCAAAATTAGGGTTAGGGTTAGGGTTAAGGTTAGGGTTAGGAACTGGGAAATACACATTCAGTTACGCGGGTTGTTTATAAATTGCATTGGTATTTCCCTTTGGGGATATCTTGCAATCTTGGTAAGCCCACAAAATTAAACACAAGGTGTTATCTGCCATGAAAATTCACAGAAAATGAGTAGTCAATTTTTGCTATCTGCCGTGAATTTTCACGGAAGGCTAGCATGAAATGGTTATCTGCCGTGAAAATCTATGAAAAATAACTAATTTTTAAGTATCATTATCTGCAGTAAATTTGTATTTAAACAAGGTATAGTAAAGTAATTGCTGGTGTTATTTAGTACAGTATTATACAAGCAATAATAGCAAGTTAGCAACTGCTGTAGCCTATAGGCATATGTAACTGATCAGATCACTGATAAGCAGCCACAGCTTTTCAGCTGATGTCTCAAAGATCTTATACTTCTAAAATATATAAACTATATGCAAATAAGTCAAAAAACATGGCACTAAACTCTGTCACTGACTGATTTGCATTTTTTTCACTGCCAGATCCATGCATGTGGCAGACAAAATGCAACAAAATAGCATTAAAATTCCCACTTTGCCTCAACTAGGCCTAACTATGATATTCTGCATAAGGTTGGCAGCAACTATGGTGAAAGAATCAAGTTAGGTTTCATCAATATGCTCATTTTTCACCATAGCCAATTTTAAATCATTAATTGCCTGATTAATCGTTTACTTCCTCAGCTGTAATATATACGTTTCCGTACATAGATTTTCACTACATATATCCAAATGTTAACAGATGCTTCCATGAAATAAGTAGTTGATTTTCGCTGTCTGCTGTGAATTTTCACGGCAGATATAATCTTCAAAATTAAACCCTACAAGCAGCTGGTGTGACACAGTTTATCACTTTACATATGATGTCATGAATTAATTTATAACTGATAAAAATTTTTTTTCTATTGAAAGTATCGTACGCATTATTAAAAATATAGAGTATTTAAAAATAATCAGTGTTAACTTTGAATATGCTGAGCATTTTAAGTCTTTCTTACATTGTTCTCTGAACTATGCTACATGTAGCCTAGTGACTGTTTGTCAGCAGCTTTAGTGTGTACAAATTTATTCAACCAATGTTAATTACCATTGCTATCCTACACTTGAATTTATTTTACGCTATCTTTGTTGACTGCGGTAGCAGTCCATTTGTGCATGCGTATAGTTTAAAACTTGAATGTTCATGAAAAGCAACTATCAAAAAGTAACCCAATTTATATCTGGGCCTATTTTACAATAAACTACTGCAATGCATACGTTATAGAATCGACATATTATATTAAACTACAGTCTTTGTGGTAATGATTACATCACACAATACAAATATGTGCTATAAATCCGTAATCAAAAATCACATGAAAGTCCTGGATTAAACCAGGACAAATAGGCCGTCATTCAAAGCTGAGGCCAGTGACGTCATTTCAGATAAAATGGGTAATATGCATCTATTAGACACACTATTTAGACACAAAATACCCGTTGATGCAGACGCACCAGACACATTTTACCGACACCCCTCCAATGGGGGAAGGTGTACTTTGCGGAATTTTCAAAAGGTGTATTTTTGCAGAATTTTTGTAGCGGAAATTCTTTGAGGAATAAGGTGTATTTTAAAGAATTAAATTTGCGGAAAATGCTTTTGTTGTTGAGTTGTGTCAACTGAATAGATGTACATTCCTACAGAGCGCTTGAACACCATGCCCACAAGCCTCGTTGTGCCTTGCAGGCAAGTAAGTAAGTATTTATAACATCCATATGTCAAAACAGAAGTTTGAATCTTAGGCGCAGATGGTAACAGTTAGTCGATGGTGGTGTTGCTGGAGAAAAATGAGTCTTGAGGTGTCGTCGAAAAGTGTTGGTAGTGGATGCTGTTTGAATGGTAATTGGTAAACTGTTCCAAACACGATGTGCAGTTGAGCTGAACGCACGGCCAGCGAACACTGTGTTGTCTGTTGTCTGGGACAGAAGTTGGTGGTCGGATGATCGGAGTTGACGTGATGGTGTATAGTCACTAAGCAGAACTGACAGGTGTTCTGGCTGACCAATGTTCAGTGATTTGTATGTTAGCATCACCGTTTTATACATGACCTGCTGTCGCACTGGCAGCCAATGCAGTTGGTTCAAAACCAGAGTAATGTGATCATGCTTCCTGGTAGAAGTGACTATTCTAGCTAGTGAGTTCTGAACCCGCTGAAGTTTGGCAAAATTGGTATCTGACATCCCGACGTATAGTGAATTGCAGTAGTCTAGTCGAGAGTGGACCACCGCGCAGGCGACACTTTGAGCCATTTCATCGGTAAGTGACGACCTGATGTGCCGTAGTGCTCGGAGGTGGTAAAATGCTGCTCGACAAGTGTTGTTGACATACTCATTAAAGAAGATAGTAGGCTAATTTTTATCATTTAGGCCTACGTTACCTTGATTTAGTATCAGGCTAATAAGTGACCCACGCTGTATTTTTTCCATAGTTATTTTATTTCTAATGTCTTTCTAATGCAAGTATTTCTTATAGAGTTGATAGTTATCTCCTAATAGCTTTAGGCCTGCAAAAATGCCTAATATTATGCGCAGTCATTGAAGATAAAAAATGAGTTACCTGCTATCAAACTTTTGCCCAAAATAACGTCTAGGATTTAAATCAGACATTTTAGTCAATCAGTTATTTTTAGCCAATCAAAACACCATACAAATGGCTAAAAAATGAAATGGTTGTTGCTATCTTTCTGAAACTTATGGCATTCATCAAAAGCACAGATAACATAGGCACTTGCAGCTTGATGCATGTACAAGTATGCTCTACTTCGGGCGGGTAAGATTTCTGTATAGATAGCTCAGCTATTTCAAATAAAACTGTGCATTTAGTGACAACAACTTGTCTGAAGAACTAACTTGAAAATGTCATTGATTTGTTAGCATAGCCATGGTCTGGAAATCAAATTGCTTTTTCTCCTTTTTTACCTTTTGCCCTTTTCTGTTTCCTTCCCAGAATCTAACTAGGAGGTGTGGAGAGCACTGGAAGTTCCCGCAGCAGGTCGGGGCTAGGGTGCCGACCGCTAAGGCATTTTTGTGCATTTGAAAGTCAAATTGTGCTTAGTGAAAACAGTTTTCTAATGCTGCAGTGAATGAAGATCAAATCTGTTTTTTTTCCGTTGTCATTAATTTTACGCAATTTTTTTCGTATTGACCATGACTGTTATAAGAAATTATGTGTAATCGTATGTATTTAGGTTTTATAAAATGTATGAGGTGAAACTATAATAAATATTGCCAAAGCAGAGTGATATCAATTTTTGCTATATATGTATGTCTGGGTGACTGGATGGGTGATTACAAGTAGATTTTTTTTGCTTATTGATATCTCAGAAACTGCAATACTGGCATGTGATATTTGAAGTTGAAACTGCCAACTTGGTTTGAAGGGAGTTGGTATCTGGATCCAGAAAATTTTTGCATGATACATGTACTTGACAATAACCCATTACCTTTATATCATTTTCTATGTCATTGTCAGTTGGCCCACGTTATTTACTTACGTTTAGCAGATTGTGTTTATTGGTCAGTGGTAAGAATAACATTTAGATAACATGAATATTACTTTTCACATGCTTGGTGTTTGTGAATAACTTTTTCCTTTCATGTCATTTGTATGATTTGTTGTTTGTATAAAGTGCTGCCACCAGGTGTGGAGTTCAATTAGAGAAGGACCAGAGATGGACAGATGACTAGATGAACTCAAGTTTTGTAGCAGTTGTATTTTAGAGCAGCAGTCTCAGTTTTTGCAGCAAAGCATGTTTGTAGAAATCGCTGCTTTAAGGAGAAAGAGTTAGATGTTTTTATGAGGTTGCTGTTACTGACTTTGATTTGTTTGTGATTTAGGTTCAATCAGCGCTTGCCAGGGTCACCACCTTCTGATTTTGGTCATCATTCATCATCGCCTGGTAGAGCCGGACCAAGTGATGGACATCAGTTTCAACGCAAGCCATCTCATCTTGATGCTGACGTTCAAGGCATGTTATCACGGCTTCGACGAATCAGTTCACAGCAATCGGCACATCAGCCTCCTCCGAAACCAGGGAGTCGAGGCGATGGGATGCAGATGCGACATCCAGTGCCAGGAACAGCTAGACAGAGAAGTCCATCTCCACCACCACACTCAATGACAGAACGTGACCGGCATCCACCAAGACCAAGATTCACAGCACCGTCTGGTTTCGGATCACCAGACAGACATCAACCATGGGAATCAGAAGAACACACATTTGCTGCACGAGGAAATAAATCGCGTGAAAAGCTGGAAGAGGATGATCTTCGGTGGCGGTTGTCGGGTGCTCATCGGGGTATTCGACCTCCACCGCCAATGCGATTCCAACCAGATTTGCCAAGACATTATCTGAATCCTCGGCTTTGTGGCATGCAGCCACAGTCACTGTTGTCACTTGATATTCAGCCATCTCCATCTTTGCAGCATCGGCAGTCGGATCCATCTCGGAAAGATCCCAGCAGACCACCAGCTTCTCTGCGTGATGATGATGATGACGATGATGATTATGATGACCAGGATTTTTCGTCACACAATGAAGATATCCATGATCAGTTTTCAGCAGACAGGATGGATCGAGATCACAGACCACCATTGCAGCTTCGACAAGACATTGAAAGGCCACCTGTGCAAATGGAAATCCAGAGATCTGTATTTCTACAAGACCGTTCAAGATCACCACATGATAGGGAAGAGTTGAGACCACCTGACCAGCTTGAAAGTTTTCGATATCCACAACAGCCCAATGCAAGACAACCATTTCTTCCTCAAACTCAGAGTTTCAGACTTCCACATGCTGATGACAAAAGCCCACCACCACATCAGCCACCAAACATTCCAAGTCAGCCTAAGCCAAATTTTCCAGTACCTCCATTTGGTTTAAAGGATGGTGCTTCAAAGTCATCACGAATGCATGAAGATAGGTTTACATCTCAAGGTCAAATGATGCAGGGTCCATCTTTGCATCTTGAACAAGAAATGCAGAATTATTGCGTATTACCAACACCAGCTGACATGCCACATCATAGATCAAGGGAAATGCAGCAGGATGTTGGTGAAGGTCGGGGTTTGTCTGGTCCCGGCAGTAGTGCTTCTATGGAAGGAATACATCGACCAGCTCAGCCGAGGAAGGCCGGACCTCCATCTCTGATGGATTTGAACATTCAGCAACCTCCCCTGCGTCCACCAGTACGACCTGCACTGCCACGGTCAGGCAGTCGTGAAGCACTAATGGATGCTCGTGGTATTCCTGATCCAAACATTGATCCAAAGCTGGGGTTGGGTTTGCATTTTGCCACACAGCAGGTATCAGATCGGAGTCCAGTTGTTGACTCTCACACAGATTCTCACCATGCATCTAATTATCAAGTCGGCATGTCTGACGAACCTCTTCAGTTTACAGGTCGAATGCCAGTCCCACCTCGTTCTGTTAATAGCTCATTTCAGCATATCCCTTCACCACATTTGTCTCATGCTGGTATCCGTTCTCCTTTATCGTCCGGTGCCACATTCCCACATTCTGTTAGTAACCAGTCGTCTGGAGCTGGTAATTACATGGTGGGTATGTCAGATAAACCTCTGCAGTTTGCTAACAGGATGCCAGCACCTCGCATGCAAGATACTTCTCTGCAGCCCGTACCCATGTCTAGCTTACATCCAGTGCCAGCTGCACAGTCTGCTGATGACAAACGTCAGGCTCAGGACACTGGTAGTCATTTGGTAGGATTGTCCAGCGAACCTTTGCGGTTGCCTGTTAGTTCAGCAGCAGGTCCTTCTATTCAGAGTTTCCATCAGCAGCAGCAGCAGCATGTACCTGGCATGCTTCCACCGTCTGCTGTGGATAGTCCTCGGACACAGGCTGTAGGTATGTCAGATGAGCCACTGCAGTTCACCGGCAGGATTACTGCAGCACCTTGGATGCCAGACTCTTTATCTTATCGGCTTCCGCAACCTGACTCTAGTGTGCATTCTTTCCCGTCGACTCAAAGCTCTGTCTCTGCACCTGGGCACACCCTTGCAGCACCCCTGCATCCACCACATGGCATGCCACCACCCAGCTTGCCACCTGGTATGCCACCACCTTTCATTGGAATGCCACAGCGACCACTTTTACCACCACACATTGGCAGTGGGCCACCCATGGGCTTGCACCCATTGCCTGCACCAGGTGGTAAGATGGGAGTTGCTGCTAGACCACCTCAGCCATTTCCAGGCAATGCTTCAGGTTTTCACCCTCCAGCTGGTAGTTTACCAGCTTTGCCAGGGTCTGAAATGCTGCACCCATTTCCTGGACCTGTTGCCAATCCTATGTTACCACAACCTCCACTACGACCACCATTCTTTCCTCCAATGCTAAACATGGTGAGTTACGAACATTTTTGTGACATTTAAATATTGCAAATTTTACAGATGATACCTGTGTGATCAGTTCGTGATTGATTGGCTTAATTGCACTATAAAGAGTGCATCATTATGTCTCAGAAAAATGTTTTTTGTCTTTGACATATATTTTTGTGAAACTTGTTGGATTACAATAATTTTTCTGTGAAATTTACGTAATTCTAGTTTTTATTTTTACTGATGCATGCCTTAAACATCATATGATACCGATATGGGATAATCTGCAATTCAGTAAATGTTTAAAGTCATTTGCTTTATTTTTAGAAACTTGGTTTAGGATCTTCTTTTTCTCACTGTGAAATAGGGTTTTTTCAAGTGGAGAAATAGAGAACACAGGTCTAATGTGCATTGCAGTTCATTAGATTTTACCATTATTTTACTCAAACTGTCTTCTTTTGTTGTGAAGGTTTCATTTGAAATTTTGAATGTTGATGCTGTAGACCATGCCTACTCATGCAATGCCATTTCACTCATTGCCTGGAGCTACGGTGCATACTAGCAGTACATCCACTTCTGTCCCAGTTGGGAGTGCAGCAGCTGCCAGTACCGAGGTGTCGTTGACTCACGCCACCGAACAGAAAGCAACCAGTGAAGAGCTGCCGTTGTGGGTGGAGACCAAGACAGCTGAAGGAAAGGTGAGTGGAGTTGTCTTGATCATTATCATTATCTGACGAGTAACTGCAAAGGTTGAGATTGGATGCTTGTTGTGATCTTTGAATACATTTGAGAGTGTTTGAAGTAGTGACTGTTTGGCATACTTACTTGTAAGTAGGTAGTAAGAAGAACACTGTAGCCATTTGCTTTAGCTGGTAGAACTTGGTCAATGGTCATGGTGCAGCATGCAGATATAGATTATAGATAGATAGACAGACATTATATGGTATTATTCATTTTGTGATCACATATTGACTGCTATTGATTGTCCTTTTTCTTGGTTGTAAGATTTTCTTTAGTGCTTTGATGCAGTTGTTAGGGCAAAGGAAGGGCACCTGGGCTGTCTATAACCAGCTATGGCAGTTTCCATCAGTTCTGCCTAGGACCTGTCCTAACATACCACAAAGAAGTAGTAGACCAGTTAAACAAGGTCCAAAGTAAATAAGCATGTTGCTGTGGATAGGATGCTGAGTTTATCTGAGCACACCGTCTGTTCTTGTCAGCTTGCTAGAGGTCAATGTTGGTCTGAACTCTGGTCATCACACTTTTGTATTATTTTTTCAGGTATTTGCTACAAAACAATGTCTTACTCATTTGAATACAGTACTAAGTATTTTTTTAAAAATTTATTGTAGTTGGCATGACACTAGTGTGATACAGTGTAGAAGTCTGAATGGAGACAAAGCGTAGGAGCTGCAGTTGGTGCAATGTGCTGTTAGGTGTACTACTATGATGCAGTAACACGAGAGACATCGTGGGTCCGGCCTACAGCAGCAAATGTCATCACTCAGCAGGAACTTGAGGCTCTTGCTGCTGCCGAGAAAGCCGAGGCAAGCAACAAGCCAGCTGATGCTGCTTCTAACAACACAGGTGCCTCGTACTATATTGCGTTCATTTCTCTGTTTTTACTGCATTTTTATACGTTGAATGCATGCTCTTTGCTAGTGCTTTTATGTATTAGTGATTTTTAATGTGTGCTGAAAACTTGTGACCCAAACTGGTTGGTGGATAAGGCTCATTCAGACTGTGCACCTAAGTTCCAACATTACAGAAAAAGGAAACAGTTTGCAAAAATGTGCTTTTTTGCTACCAGGTTTATGTGACTTACTGGCACAGTTCTAATTACCCACACATAGAGAAAGCAGGTTTAGTGTGCATTGAATAATATGTAGTGTAAGTTGAAGTTTCTCGGATTTTTTGTTTTAGCGTTTTGATGTTTACTGTGACTGTTAAGTCATGTCTTTCAAGTTTTTTTCACTTTCCTGTTAGTACTTACTTTAGATGTGTTGTAAAAGGGTTGCAGCTGTGAGAGATCTCATGTATATATGTCAGTCTCATATACAGGGTGACTGATAATGTGGTGTGTAATGATTGCAGCAAGTGGTGAGGGTACAGTGAAGACGAGTGATATGCAGCAGTCATCTGATGCTGGTCCAGCAGCAGCAGGCTCAGCTACGTCAGTGATAACTACTGCTAACTCTCAGCCTCAGCAGCAGTCACTAGCAGGTTTGTCAATGCTTTAGTGTTTGTCAGCATCACTGGTTAATTGTTATAATTATGTTAATAATTCCTTGTTTCTTTGCAGTACAATTTACCGTTGGCCTGCAAGACTTTGCAGTGGCAGACGAGGTGGCATGGAACCACTTTTCTGTCGAACCGTAGACTTTCTGACAGCTTGTCAATCATTTACGAAAAACTAAAGCTACGTTCATCGCCTTCTTGTGTTTCCAGTGATCTTTCCTAATGTGTGCTGTATAACTTTACGTACTCAGTTTTGTTTGCTGTGTAACATACTACTTTGGCACTAGTATGGCTTGGTAGTGTAATGGTAGTGGTTCGGACTGGTGATCGAATGGTTTCCGGTTCGATTTTCGCTTGGTGCACTGCCGTGTAACGACTCTGGGCAAGTTGTTCACACACGTGTTGCTTTCACTAAGCAGTATAATTTGGTACCAGTCAAGAGGTGGTAGCGTTTTCTGGCTGGAAATGTAACCGCAAGACTGGTGGAAAGTAATGGCAGCCTACCACTGAGTCTATGACTATGTCACCTGCGGGCTGACTGCATAGAGACTGGGATCAGCTCTGGCTCAGTATGGGATATCTTTACTTTTTTTCTTCGGCACTGAAGCACTGTTGGGTGTTGTTATTTTCTATTTCTAGCAGTGAGTCTGCATTCATCATTAGCGGCAGCAGCAGTAGGCAGTGTGCTTCATTCGTCATCGGTGCCATCAGTATCCGTGCATCATCAGCCGGTGAAAGACGTCTGTGAGTGGTCAGAATACTGCAGCACCGACGGTCGATATTACTACTACAACTCACGCACGATGGAGTCCGTCTGGCATAAACCACCGGAATTCATTGCCTGGCAAGGTTCGGTACTGACTTGTTGTTTTCTGTTCACTGTAGCTTTGACAGGAAATTGTGTTTACTTTTTTACTGTTTATGTAATTTTTTTGCAATATATTTTAATTTATGTTAATTTTTGCAATCTATTGATAATTTATTCAAATTTTATCTACCTGGTAGCTCAAAATTTAGTCAGTATAGCAGGGAGTCAAACGCATGTTGGATGTTAGAAATAGAGATTGGCAGTCTGACACCAAGTTCCAGTTAGAGTATTTATTTCACACACACAAGCCTGCCCTTCCAGAGTCAGGTTAGGCTGGTCCACGGCAACAAACTGAGACTGGTAATTGTTGTGGCACTGGCAGTACTTATTTTGGTTGAATGTCTTGCTTTTCTCTTTGTCAGCATTGTTATAAAGTTAATAATAATGTTGTAGGACTAATGAACGTGCACATTTCGTGAAGTCTCATTTGGTTTGTGAAATAGATTAACAGATAATTGGCATTGTTGACAGCGCGACAGCCTCCTGAGATGGTCAGACCTGTCTTTGTTGACAATGGACAGAAAGCCGTTACAGCCGAGAACAAAGTCGAGCGATCGGCGTCCGTGGAACCGGACGACTTGGTTGTGGATGAGAGTAAAGCTGCTGAAGAACTAGATGGCGTGCAGATGGAAGATGAAGTCACAGACAAAGAGGTCAGTCTCGGATACTATATGGTTGGTGGCATGGCATAGCATAGCGGTAACGCATTGTGTTGACTGTTGAGTCAATGAATTTACTGTTTAGTTGACCCCTGGTCAGTGCTTGGATGGGTGACTGTCTATGGGCAGGTTAACTATGTTGGTCAAAACCAGTCAGCTAGGTCAACTCAACCTTCTACCCTCCATGGGATGGTAAAATAAGTAACAGCTTTGAGCTGAGTAACAATAAATGGCATTGGTGAGTGTAGTACTGCAGCTGCCAGTTTAGGTGGATCTGAGGCTTAGGCTAATTGGCTTGGTCCAAAGCTCGGTGGCCATCCACTGCTTGTGCTGCATTTGACAAATGAACTGGGTGAACTCTCGCATTGGCAGTGCCGTGCTGTCAGCTCCGTAAACATTGTTGTAGCTATTACTGTAGTGTTACTGTTACCATATCTTGGTGTTTAGAGCAGTTATACTGCCAGATGATTTTTATTTGAATGGGTGTAATAAGGTATTGTTTTTGTCTCCGGTTTGAGTGCTAGCATTTAAGATGAGAAATATTTATTGAAGTGCAGTGTGCATAGATTACTTAGTTTTTTATTAAAGTTTCAGCAGTATCATCTGTTTGTGATTATGGTAATATAATAATGGCAATAATTGTAATAGTCGTAATGTGTTCATTTGTATGGTTCAATAGTGCCATGCCTTTTTGTGTCGGGCGGGACATAAAATTTTGCTCACTCACACAAATGTCTTTTAGAGTGATTGTAATTGTTAATTCTGTGGATATTAACTGTCAGATGTCATTAACTGACTGTTAACTGTTTGACAAAACAGGAAGAAATGTCGGAGGAAGATAAAACAGTTGACCAGTCAAAGCCAGTTTCTAGCACTCCTGTGCCTGGCACACCATGGTAACATTTCTGTGCATTTTGTATTAGTGTCTCGATGCTGTTATTTAGCTTGTGAACCGGTGTTCTTCGAGAATTTCTAAAGGTTACTTGCTGGTGAGCCAGGTTATTGTGGAGTGAAGTCAGTGAAAATTTTTGATTAAACAAACATCTGAAAGTTGTTGCGTGTTATTTAACCCTAGAGAATGAATTAAGTTTCTGCAGTTTTCCTCTCAGTGTAGATGGCTCTGTGGTGGCATATCAGTTAATTGCGTGACTTGATGGGTGATTATAGGTAGTGTTGTTTTATGAAATGATCTCAGAATGTGCCTTAGACTTGCAGGTAAACAACTATGATGTGGGGTACCCATTTTATGCTTTTGGCCAACCCTGTGGTGAGGACCTAGTAACGAAGGAGCCATCCTTCTAATCACTGGTGACTATTATACAGCATGGACGTATGTCGATCGTGCCAGGTGTGTGGTGTGGACGGGGGATGAGCGAGTCTTCTTCTACAACCCTAGCCAGAACGTATCCGTCTGGGACTGTCCTGAGGAACTTGAAGACAGAGCCGATGTGAAGAAGCTGGTTCAAACTCCGCCTCGGCTGATGCAGCAGGAAGCAGCAGCAGCAGCTGTGGCAGGTAATGGCCAGTTCACAGTTACAATGTAACAATGCAATGACGTCATTATCATTGTGAAATCATGCTGCTGTGTTGTGCACAAACCATGCGTTGTTTGCTAGCCTGGCTGAGCAGTTGAATTGGGTTGAGTTGTGTCGGTAGTTTGAGTTTACACCTACGAATGCAACTCAACAGTTGAGTTGAGTTGAGTTTCGTCAGCGTCGTAGGTGTGAATTGGCCATAAGTGGTGATTTTATGCGTAATGCATACTGCATAGGTGCTTTTCTCTGATAGAATGCTTTGAGCTAATGTTGAGGCAACAAAATTGGGCCATGGACCAGTGCGTTACGGTGGCCCAACTACGCACTGGTCATTCTCCGTTGCTGGCAGGATATCTGCACCGTATCGGACGCCGGGACTCTGCCACCTGTCCACACTGCAATGGCGCTGATGAGACAGCAGAGCACCTGGTGCTACAGTATCCAGCTCACGCCAGGCACGGTGGGACATCTGGCCAGGAGGAAAGTTTAACACGGATCCTCGACGTCTTTGGGACTTCTTGGAGCGGATTGGGGCGGTGACTTGCCCCCCTGATTGGGAGTGAGAGGGAGAGAGCTAAAATGATGAGTTAATCTAATTAGGCCCCCCTCATGTGACTAATGCCTACTGGATGTCCTGTTTAGTTATACGAGATGGAGTCTTGTTCTATTGTCAGTAGGGCCTCTTAATGTAGATCTTGCCATTTTTTTCTAGAAGTGGCTATTAGTGCTCTGTTAATTTGTTAGATCTCAGTTGTGATCTGTGTCACAGCCTGGAACTTTTTACACTATGTTTCTATTTATATACTGATCTACAAACTGTATTTGTTGCTGTGTGAAGACAACAATGTTGCTCATAATCTGTAATCAGTAACGGTGGATGAGCAGTTGACCAGTGACCACTGACTTATTGTGGTTTTGCTGATGTGATGCAGTGAAAGATACTACAGAAAAGAAGACCACTGATAATGAGCCACCAGCCAAACGCTTCAAGTTAGTTAATTTCTCAGTTTGTAACATTGTTATGATAATCAAACTACACAGAAGCAAAGCTGTCATTTATTATCGTTTCATAATATACAGTCATTCTGCGTGGAAGCACTGGAAAGAGATAAACTTTTGCTTTATTTGAGTTTGTTTTTATCTCCCGTAAATTTATATCAGTCTTATTTTTATTATTGTTCTATTCTGTCCTAATTCATTTACGGCAGTTATCAGTCATAGTTTATGTAGTAGTGACTATAGGGAGAATACGTCACGTCTAGTGCATACTACCATCTTGTATCTCAAAATACCCCAACTACTGAACCTACCTATTACCATGCAGTTTTGCCCCTCCTAGTATAAAAGTTTTTTTTGGTGACCACATTTTAAGAGAGGTGTCTAATGTCTTCAGCTCTTCATGATCCATCTCAGAGCCATGCCCTAATGCCACACACACACACACACATCATCATCATCATCATCTAACAGGTGAACACTGAACATGCCTTGCCTTAAACCTGGCCAGGCTGGCTGGTACCAAAGTCTCGCTTTACTTACCCTGGTGGATGGAAGGCTGAGTCAGCTGTGTAATTGATGGTTTACTTGTTCACAATTAGTCACCCGTTCAGGTAGTAATCACAAGCTAAGTAAGGGGTGACGTTGTTGATCGCAGCCAGTGCACTAGCCACTACAGTAAGCTGTGACACAGCTGTTTGTTGTACAGGCGTGGTGGTGGGAAGGGTCGAGGTGGTAGTGGGGTGAGACACATCGAGGCGGGAAAGGACGCTGCTATTGAAGCTGAGATGCAGGCGTCAAGGGAACGTGCCGTCATTCCACTGGAGTCCAGAGTACAACAGTTCATGGAGATGCTCGCTGAAAAAGAGGTATTGTTCTTATCATTTTCTGTTTTACCCTTCAGTGGTCGGACAGATGCATGCATTGGACGGGGCATCTCTGGTCGGTGAATGTGCTGCAGTCAGAACAATTCCCAAAAGTTTTCTTCTGGGGTTGGCCCAACTTGGAGTAACTTTGGAATAATGAGTGCATATATATTTTTTTATTATGATAATTCTGTAGTGGTCAATTGCACTTCATATTGCACTTATGCTTTCTGCTCTCTGGTTTAGCCATGTTCATTATTATTCATTATCTTGCTGTGTGCTGAGCTTTTGTTGGCTTGTCAGTCAGAAGTGGAGTCGTTTGGAAACCAACTTTCAGGAGGGTGAAGAATGTTGCTGAGTGACTTTGCAGAAGAGGATGAAGACCTGATGTTGACTTTGACCTGTATACTAACAGCTGTCAGAGCTGTTTGAGATTCGTAGAAGTATATGTGACTATGCAGGTGTCGGTTTTCTCAACCTGGGAGAAGGAGCTGCACAAGATTGTGTTTGATCGTCGCTATCTTCTGCTGCCGTCGAAGGAGCGGAAGCAGATCTATGAGCAGTACGTCAAGGAGCGAGCAGACGATGAACGTAAGGAGAAAGTACGCAAACTGCGGCAACGCAAGGATGATTTCAGACAGTTGCTGACAGATGCAAAGCTTCGTGGCCGGTATGTGACCGCATGCTGATTATTGACAAAAACCAGCGCTAATGATCATGTAACAAGTTACTTTTTCTCATCTTTTTACTGTCGTTACTGAAACGTCTACATTAGGCACTGGGCAACTTTACTTTTTGACTTAGACTTTCGCTGAGTCTTTTCGCTGAGCCAAAGCTAAAGCTGAATGCTGAAGTCTGTACTTAGACCAAAGTTCAACTAAACAATTAAAAATGGTGGAAACCCGGTAAACCCAACAGGAAATAAATCAACCAGTTACGCTTGGACTTGCTTATTTAATTGCATTGCGCATGCAAATGACATAATTACGTAACGTCTTACGTCATTGTGTAGCCATGGTGGCATTTATTTTTGGTACCAGACTGTTTTAATTTACTAAACTATCCGTGTTAGTCACCGTGTTTTCGCTCAAAGAAATCACTTCACTTTTTGACTCAAATAGATACTTATACCGAAGTTTAGGCTCAGCGAAAGTCTTAAGTCAAAAAATGAAGTCGCCCTCTGCCTTTTTCCTCTCATGTGTTGTTGTTTAATGGTCACTTCTCATGCATTTTTGTAGCAGATGTACTTTTTGGGGTTTATTGTTGACTGTATATTCACTTCTTCTCGTATCTCAGTGTGGCAGTACTAGTTGTAGAAGAGCTGTAATGTTTGTGGCTTTATTTGAAATTTTCTAGTAATATAAAAATTTCAATGCTTTAAAGCAGTAAGGGCATCCAAGTGTCTTGCTTCAGTAATTTTTTGTATTGCTAATGAAAGGCTTATGTGAAACCATTAACATAACAATTTCTATGTAATACCGGGTGGCGCTAAAAAAACGTCCCAAAATTTGCACAACTATAACGGCGCTTATACTTTGTGGAGATAAATTTCCTTTTGCACATTTGTAGATCAATATGTACTTCTATTTACTTACAAATTTCAGTGATTTTACTAATGACACCAGTGAATGCCGCTTAATGACGTAAGGCAAGGTAAAAATCCAATTATGTAAAGACAGCGTTCCATCACATCGCATCAAAGCAACTCAAAATTTCCGTCCAATTTTTTTAGTTCACATAAGTGAACATCGCATTCAGCAGATTTGAATCCGCTTCATTATTCACTTTGGGATATCTTGCGAGAACTTGTCTATAAGGGAAAGCGTGGACCATTTGCGAACCGCAAAGATCTTCAAACTGTTATCACAGCCAAATGGCATGATGTCGACGACATCAGATAGGCAAAATCAGAACTAAGCAACGCCGCATAACAGTGGAAAAGCGTCTAGCAGCGGTGGCAAAGGAGAATGGAGGACCTATTCATCACATTTTTATTCATCAGCTGACTAGCGATTTGTCTTACTGTGACGTTTTGGCGTAGCCTTCGTATGAGCGGCAACGCAAATGATGAACCGCTTGCAAAAATTGCTTTATGGCGTATGACACTCTTGTGTTTGTATCACGGCTAATACAAAAGCTTTTTAAGCGAAAATTCCCAAATATATTCAAAAATGTTTGGCCATTACATATATGCTTTTATGCTGATTCATTTTGACCACATGGCTGAATAATGCATGCAAATGTTCGGGACGTTTTTTTGCACCACCCGGTATAGTTCACTGTTGGTTATCAGTTCTTCCAAAACTTCAATTTAAATGTTGGGATAAATGTTGGTTTTTTTTGCGTAATTGTTAAATGCTTTATTTGTCTAGTAAATGTTGGCAGGGATTGTTGCATTGGAGTTCAGTTGTATGGACTGTGTGAATGAAACTTTGCATCAGGTCAACATTCAGTGAATTTGCGTCAAAGTCGTCGCGTGACCCGCGGTTTCGGGCAATTGAAAAAATGCGTGAAAGAGAAACTCTTTTCAATGAGTTTATACTCGAGGTTCGACGACAAGAAGAGAGTCAAACCAGAGGACAAATTGAACGGGTCAGCAGTCACTGGATGTTGTCAACTGGCTAAGTCTATTTCTTTCCTTTCATTTGTTTGCCTTATGTTTTGTTTTTGGTTGTTTTTTGCTTTGTTTTTCTTTCTGGGGTCTGAGAGTAGAACACTATAGTCGACAGGGGTTTTGGTGTATGACTCCAGGGAAAGTTACTGAAATTTAGTATACAATGTGGTACGTTATGGTACAGTTTAGTGACGAGTATGTGGCTGTCTCGCTTATACTTTTATGAGCATTTTTTGTCAGTACCAGTACTCACTGGGGGTGTGGGAGGTTGTTCCCATCTAAATGTCAATAGTAGCAATGGTAGAAACAGTCAGAACGAGCATTTTCGTTTCTCAACTGGACTGCAGCAGTACCTGTGATTTTGAGGGACAGGACAGTACCAGCTATATGATGTGATTTTTCAGTGTTTTTATATAGTTATTCAATGTGGCATTGTGGCATTTCTTGCATCGTCGTGTCATATGTGTTGTAGATAGTCAGAGTTCATTCAGATGTTAGGCGAGATGGTATCGCCTGATCATTGTGCGTGTGTTGTAGATAAAGTCCGAGTTCATGCAGATGTTGCGTGAGATCGTGTCTGCTGATCGGCCGCTGACGTGGGACAACATACAGCCAATGGTAGAGATGGACCCGCGGTGTCGTGCAGTAGCCAGCAGTGCCATGAGGGAAGATTGGTTCCGCGAGTTCTGTGCCAACCTTCGCCCGGTACAACCTTAACTTTTGCTGCATGAATGTGCGCGACTTCTGAGTGGCTTTCAAAATGTTTTACAAGTCGATATGTTAGACTGAAAAACTTTTCAGTATCTATACACCAATGAAATGCATACGTCTCTCGAACTCGAATGAGGTTAAAAAGATGTGCGTTGTTGTAACTTCTAACATCATAAAACGTTTTATGTCTGTCCCTTCAGCCAGGCTGTCACCACAGACTTGCGTCATTCATTTGGATAGCGGACACCGCAAAGAAGAGTTTTCAGATTTAGGATGAAATAATACTTACGGTAGGTCTGGTCCGTGGTGTATGTAAGGTGATCTTATTGTATGAAGCCAGAGTCATAAACAACTTGCTGGTTAAATGTAACTTGGGGACTGGACTGCAGTGCCGGATAAAGGGGGAGATCTGCAGGGCTCGCTTCCAGGCCCCCGCACACCAGTGTTCTACAGGTCATACGTTGTAAACTTTGCTTAACCTTTCACAAAGATGATGAATATCACTTACTGTTAACTTTTTAATAACATTTTCTGAGAACGTTAACGTTAAATCTATTCGTGACTTCGTAATTGATAGAAGCATTCTTATTTACGGCCGGCACAGATTTTAGTTATTGAATGTTTATAATTGAAAATGAAAAATTCATGACCGTATGCATCAGGGCTTACACAAAATCACATGCCTTGGAGTCTTACATTGGTAAATCCGGCTGCAGACTGCAGATTTGTTGTGCAACAGGGAGCCTAATTTTACACTGTTTGTGCTGGCACTTCAAATCATTCCTGTTTAACGCTCTGTGACGTCGCACGTTACAATGACATCACATTCGCTTTAGGCTCGTAGGTGTTCTGGAGAACTATGCGTTTTATTAGGGTATCGATATTGAACAGTTTTTCAGTTTAACATACCAGCTTGCAAAACTTTTTGAACGCCCCTCATAGCAGTTAGTTAGCATAAAGTCATATAAAGCCACTCTTTACAATTCAGCCTGGCCATTCCTTTGTATGTAGGCATAATGAGCATTGGCAACTTTTACAGCCACTACTAAATAATAAACTGCAGTATGCTGAGCATACTGACAAGTGACGTTTGTTTGAAGGCGCTTGATATTAGAATCTGCCATCTGGCTGATAGGCTTGGCCCACCATAGCCTGATAGTGCCATAGCCATGGTCATATTTGGTGATCGTAGGATAAGGTCAGGGGAATATTTACCAATAGGGTTACTAACAAAGATAAATACCATCTTAGTTATGGTGGACACATATCATGATTACTCACTGATGGCTGTGGTGGCCGTTGACTGTGTTAGATGTGAACTGTGGCTGGGTTGCTGAAAATGCTTTGAATAAGATGAGATGCCATGCAGTGTACCGCAGTCTACTATTGTCTGATGCAGCATTCGTATGTGGTGCGTGTGAAGTGGCATGCTGCTGGCAGTACGGGTGATGGTGATGACCGGGGTTCAATGGACAAGCAGGAGCGGATGATGGCAAGCATGCGTGAACGCGAGAAGGTCGTCCAGCAGTCACTGTCCATGTCACTGCGTGAGCGTGATCGCGAGCGTGAACAGCATCTCAAGGAGGAAGCCATGCAACATTTCAGCGCTCTGATGGCTGACATGGTGACTGACTGCTGCCTTACTTCCTTTTTCTTTTGATTGAATGAATATGTGAACTTATAGTATCTCAGAGGCAATGGCAGACAAAAAACGAGTTTAGAGTTTTCTGATGCACAAATTGTAAATGCATCAGTGCTTTGATACTGTTGATATATGTAACAATGTAGAAGCAGAGTTACTGCCGGAAAACTCCAGAGGCTTGCTTTTGCAGAAATTAATCTTAACTTGTGATAAACACAAAAAAAGAGTCAGTAAGTCAAAGTGAGTGTATTGTAAAATGTTTTGGAAAGCAAAATAGTTACTATAGATAACATATAGGAATGCAGCTTGCAGCAGTAGACCCTATACAGTTTACTATTTCCGTATGTAAGATGTTTGCAGATGTACCATCTGTTATCAAGTTACCTCAGGCTTTGTTTGTTGTTGTTATTTGATAAATTATGTGTTGTGCTGGCTACAGGTGAAAAACCCGGAGATCTCGTGGCATGACACACGTAAGATGTTGCATGAAGATCATCGCTGGCGACTGACAAAGCTGCTGGACAAAACCGAGAAGCAGCGCCTGTTCGAGGAGCACATAGCGGCTCTGACGAAGCGTAATCGTGAGCTGTTTCATCGTGTTATCGATGAGTTTGTCTCTCCTGTTGATCTCATGACAATCAGCTGGCGAGATACTCGACGACTTATCAAAGATGATCCGAGATTCTCCAAATTTTCCTCCAGTGATCGGGTTGGCATTCGGTTTTGTGTTTTTGTTATTATACCATGCAGTGGACTATTCCATCTCATATGTCTTAGTAGGCTTGCTTTATCTTGGTGTTTTTGATGAACCTGCATATGAAATTCCATAACTCATTAGTTGTATTTGTTTTAGTTATTTGCTTCTTTCTTTGTACAGTAACTTTTATAATGATATTATTCTGAATGATTGCTAAGATTTTGCAGATTTACTGGTGAGATATTTTTATTTGTGCCACCCTGCATATGCCAAAAGCCTATTGATTGCTGTGCTCATCAAGATCTATTGAGTATACCTCTATTGAGTATACCTGGTTATGCCACTTCCTTCTTTCCCATCATTGTGTTAGCTGTAGCTAGTTGAAGTGATGTGTTATTACTCATTGCCAAATTCACAGGATCGGGATTTATAATCCCAGTGAATTTTTAAATTGTAATGTACAGCCAGTAGCATTTTATGTCATTTTGATAACAGTCTGCTGTATTCTGCATAGTGGTGCATCCTGTCTAGGTTTTCAAGTAGGGCCACAGTGTGAAGAGGAGTAAATTTTCTTATTGTGTATTGTGTTTTTCTAGCACATCTGTTAGCTCTGTTTTTGCGTAGCAAGAAAGAACCTGGTACATATGATCTGTATTCTCCTGACAGCCATTATTAGCCATACTACTCTGCTTTCTGATAGCTGCTTGTATTCTAGTTGGTGCTTGTATGTGTTATTGATTTGATGCTGCTGCTGGTGATCCAGAAACGTGAAAAAGAATTTGATGAATACCGGCAAGAAAAAGTCGTTCAGGCGAAGCTTGACTACCGCGAGCTGTTAAAAGAAACGAAGATCATCACATACAAGTGTGTGTCGAGTTTCTTTGAGGGTTTTTTGATTTAAGCGATGTTTTGATCTAGTATAGCTTTTTATTAGCACAGCATAGTCATTGACTGTTACTCCCACTGCTTTGGGATTGTTATTTGGCGTCTACACAATGTCACTTTAGCAGTTGTTTAGCATTCATCATCGGATAGTTGTAGTACATGGCTGAGCCTTTGAGAAGTGCCAGAGAAATGCCTGTCATTGATGTTATAAGTTGTTTTAGCACTTGTCCTGGATAATATGTAATGTTTTCATGATTATCATAATAATATTAATAATAAGAATTATATTTATCTAGTACTTTTGGGATCGGGGTTGTGTATTTTAGAAATGCAGATGATTTTGGCCTGTCTTGTAAAACATTGTGTGCATTTGCTGTACGCAGGTCGGGCAAGTTACTTCGTGAATCTGACCAACACATGAATGACATTGTCCGAGTACTGGAGGTAATATGGCCTGTTTGCATCTGCGTCAATCATACTATGTTAGTAGGCCCTCTTCTAGCAGAGTGAATGACTTTGTCATCACTTAAGCATTCACCTGTCGTTAAAGTGTTTGCATATACTTCAATGTTCAGACGTCGTTCAGTCATAAATGAATGTGATTTCTGGCCTTCATAATGTACCCAAGTGCATTTTAGGAAGGAATCTACAGCACTCCTCCAAACCTAGTTGTATTTAAGGAGGCCACTTAATGGCAGAAAGGCAGGGCAGCAGATGTGAAAGGGAGAGGAAGGAGCACCCCACTAATAGCCCCAAAAGAACAAAATTGTGTGTAATTCTGTTTTAAAGTAAATGTTGCATGGTATGGTTTTACTGAAAGTTGGTGCTGAGTTACGATTACAACATTAATGACAATGAATGATGATGATAAAATTAAAGTATGTTTGTGTATTTGTTGTTGTTGATTAATACGATGATGACACATGTTGTTGTCTGCAGAGAGACCAGCGACATCTGGTGTTGAACTGCGTACCGGAAGAACGACAACAAATTCTGCTCTCGTATGTCGATGACCTTGAGCGTAAAGGTCAACCTCCACCACCGACTGCGTGTGAACCTTCACGCAGACTTGCAAAATGATAGTCTGTCTGTGGCGGCTTTACCATTGACTGTCTAAGGACCGAGCTGTGAAGAGTTGTGGCTTATAAGCTGTAGTCTGTGTAGTGGTGCAGCCTGGCTGGGTTTTCATTGTGAAATGTACATGTACTTATAAGACACATTTATTAAACACTGGATGAGTGATGCTGCTTTATTGACTCCATTGTATTAATTTTAAGTAAGCAGGGTCTCTGTGGGGGCTTGCGTTGGCTGCATTACTACGTCTCGTGTTTGTGCTGATCATGTCTTTTAAGCCAGTAGATACGACCAGGAGCAATCCACCAACCGAGGCTGAACAGATTAAGTTCCACGGCTTCGTACCAAGCATTTATTGGCCAGATCGGCAATGTAGACATGCTGAAGACGTGATCAAAGTGTCCACACTGTGGAATGGGCAGCAGATGGCTGAACATTTATTCTATTTTTTTTTTCAAACGTTGGCGACTCGAGTGACATCACATATGTTCTAGGGTTATGAGAACTTGGTGGAGTTCCTAATATCTTTAGGGCATCTGCTGTCTTCCCATCTTCACCTATAGGCACTGGCTGATGGGCTTAGTCATGACAACACCATCATTTCTGTGACTGATTTTGGTTTGAGATATAGGATCTATTATGCATTACATGTGACAGTTTGCTGTAGACTAACGGGGTACCTATGCTATGGCAGAGTGTAGTCTGTTGTTCATTTCTCATCTGAATTTCGTTTGATTTATTTTTGCATTCAGCAGGTTAAATTTTGTGGTGTATTTTGTTTCATTATAGTTTCAAGGTTTGTTATAGAAGTGAAATCAATCAGATTGAGAGGCTGTGTTGAAGTGTGGAATCATGCATACTGTAACACTGTGTGCTCAAAGCGTTCAGTATAACCTCCAGCATGGTTGCGCATGTTCTGCTGCTAGAGATTTTTACTTTTGTTAGCACATAATTGCCGCAAAATGTCTGCTGGTTTGCACAGCAGAAGCATTACTTTGCTGTCTAACTATCAGTTATAATTCAGAGCTCATAGTGATAACATTGATGTTATTACTACATAAGATTATGCGAGTTTATCAAACTGCTTTGTGCAATAAATCATGATGGTTTTGCTTTCATTTGAGTATTTTGCCTTTTGATCAAAACATTGTGCAGCATATCATTTTCTAAAAATCAAATTAATTACTGTTATAATAGTGTGTGACTTAGGCCTATAATTTTTAGCCAACCGTACTTAAGTAATGGTCGAGCTAACGGGTAGTTCTTAGAGGAAAATTTTTTGCACAGGTAACTAGCTATGTGTCTTAAACCTAGGCATGCAAAATTTCAGCGATCTACTGCAAGGGGAACATTTCCAAATTTGAGGTTGAATGCAGGGGGTAATTGAAAACTGGCCATATCTCGGAAACGGTAAGAGAAAGGGCCAAGCTTACTACTAATCACTAATAGGAAGTGCCCTACGCCTTGTCACATGAGATTGAAATCATCGACCTTGGATGACCTTGCAGGTCGCTGACAGAAGGTACGGTCAGTTATTCTAGTGATAGCAGTCAATGCCTTTTCGCGAATTGTTTTTCGTTTGGGTAGGTTAAGCTAAGAAATGCGAGTTAAAACTTGTTATTAGTTGCGTACATATTTTAGCTACTAGACGTTATAGAATTTGCTGATGTTGGACCTGCTGTCATGATGGTAGCTTACTACATTGTGTCTCAAAAAAAACATCCCCGACATTTTCAATTGTCACTTGAAAACCAGTTATCAGATTTTGATAATTTTTGGTACTAGTATTCCGGACACAACTTGCCATCAAATGACCGTTCATTTTCCCACCTCACCCAATGTATGCTTCAGCACTACCTAGGGAAAACAGATCAAGCAAAATATAGCTTGAAATACACAGAAAACCTGAAAAAACATCTCTGATGTAAGCAACTGTAACTGAAAGAAATACTGGCAGATTTCATTAATTTTTGGCAAAAATACTTCTGATACAACTGGCCATTAAATCATTGTTCAAGTTCCCTCCACACTAACGTGTGCTTCTGCACCACCTGGGGAAAGCAGACCAAGAGTAATACGTGTTGAAATGAATGAAAAAAACGTAAAAAAAATTTATTTATCCAAATCTGTTAGCCCCAACAGCCAGTTTATTACAAAATTTGATTTTCATGCAGCAGTGTCTCTGCCAGATAACGTTCAGGAATGTTTATGAACTCAAGAAGCGACTGGTAAAGCCTGGATTGGTCTAACGCAGAACATTATCAACTACTGTCAATGAATAGAGAAAACATCTCCATGCTTATGTTCACACAATGGGCTGGCATTTCAAGCAGTTTTTCTGTAGGCAGTTGAAAAATGGACAACTGGATAAAATGTCAACCAAAAAGTCAGAAATGTGATCAAAATGTGTTTTATGTGTTGTGTTGATTAAGTAATCATACCGCATTGGATGAAAAAGTAATATTTTGTTGGTTCTGATTTCCTCAGGTAGTGCAGAAACAGACATTAAGCAAGGTGGGAAAATAAATGGTCATTTGATGGCCAGTTGTCTCGGGAATATTCATACCAAAAATTATTAAAATTTGTTAATCTTTATTAAGGTTACAATGGAAAATGTCGGCGATGTTTTTTGAGACACAGTGTATAGCATTTTTATGATCATGTGACGTAAACATTGCTGCAACTTAACGCCTCAGTTGTCACTGTGTTTCATGCACTAGGCATAATCTTGTTAGCTCTGTACTGTATGCAAACAGAAATGAGCATCATCATAATCAGCAGCAGCAGCATGTGAATTAACGCCTGGGCGTCATTAGCGCCGGTGTTGACTGACGGCAAATAGACAAATAGGCCTATGTGTGTAACTGACTAGTAGTGGAAGCATTAAACTCCCACTACTCGCCTTCATGATCCGCCTCTTGCATATACACACAATAATTAACAGGCGATGAGTTAGTGATTTATTACAACGGCGCTGTATAGATTTATACGTAACTTTGTATAAACACATTAAACAGCCGATAGTCGCCCGCTGCAACTTCCATTTTATTCAATTCTGTCGCTTTGTACGCTGCTTTGCCTATCGTGTAAGGTTTCCGTCGGCTGTCACACGCAGTATTTTGTCACCGCGTGTTGCCGGGCGCCCTCTCCGCAGTTTCCTCTGGGTACGCAGTTGCCTTACTTTTTTGTAGGCTGCTTCTTTTTCTATGGTTTAATAGTGTTTGTACTGACTATTTGACCGGCAGCCGGTCAAATAGCCTATAGGTTATGTGACCGGTCAAACCACAAAATCGCAATCAACAGGGGGTGCTTCTCTTTCGCCCCATCGTTCACCCAGTGGCGTGAAATTTTGTCACGAAATACTAGAGACTCTATGCTATCATATGGTGTAAACCCGAAGTCTCTATCTCACCTGGGCTTGAATCGGTACTGGGTCGTGACAGACGGACAGACAGACGAGCAGAATTGCCATAGCTAATACGCGCTATAGCTAGCTATGCTAGCGACTCTCGCACATAATAGGCCTACTCAGTCCTAAATGTAGCTTACTGATGATGCATTCGCTGCCCCGCAAGGTTTTTTCATGCTACGCCACCTCGTTTTGTCTTTTCGTAGGTTGTTTCTTTTTCTTTTTATAGAACGATAAACTTACTTTGGTAGGCCTAATTTCCCGTTCGTTTGTCGCTGCTTGCGAGCTGTGTGCGGCCCCGCGGAGCTATAAGCCTACGTCGATCGAAGACACTTTTCTGTCGGCGTATCTGCGAAAAAAGTCACCTGTCTTGCACGACGGCAGAACGCTGTCGCTGTTATATCTCTTTATTGTTGCAGTTACATTGGTTGTCATATCGAATGGCATCAACTTCAACATCGCCTGCTTCATCAACAATATCAACCACCCAACTTGCTTAACTACACTACACTCAATGCTGAAACATTAGGAGTCACGTGTGTTCTAGTTGTCTTACTCTGCGTTCATAAGATTAACTTGTTGCTGTCCCACGTGTCCGAACATGTTGCGGTTCTCGTGGTTTTGCAGTAGAGCGAACGTTCCCACCATTTGGGATGTTTTTCTGTTTAAGATTTACATTGAAGGGTATAACTTTTTATGGGGAACCCATATAGGCCTATCAGTCTGCAGATATTTTGAAACAGGGGCCTAACTGTCGTCATTTTATTGGTTTGCCGCACTTCTGTCAACCAAAAAGTTGTGTGTCATTAATTTTGTGTCAGAAACAAGTGCGTTCACGCTAGAAAGATGCAGATGGCATAAATACTTCATTCGATCCGGGTACTGCCAGCGTGTCAACCGGGATAATAGGGGCTGTGCCATATTCTCGGTCGCAGCAGGCGGCTGCAGCGATGGCGACAGAAGCGTTCGTGCAGCAACTGAGTGTCTAAGTGGGTGAGTGCGGTTCGATGTTATATAAATCTTGCTGACACTTCATACATCCATTCATAGCTGCTGCACTTGCGCTGCTTGCACTGACCACACGTCAGAATGATGTCACGCCGTCTGATGCTCGCTGTTTTCGCTGTCGTCACTATCTACGTCACAGGTAAGTTAATTGCTGGCTGGCTGCTGCTGCTGCTAGCAGCTACAACCAGGGCCGTATCATCGTCTCTCCGGGCCTTGAGGCTTGAAAGTGACTGCGGGTCCTTCGTGTTATACTTGCAATATTGACTTTAGTTAGTCCGCCCGGAAACGATATTTTTGGAGCGGAATTTATGTTTTACCGCAGAGATTTATCTTTTTCTATCGCCAAATTATCTGCGAGCTCGGTCGGTCGATAGCGGCGAAATTTGCACCGTGGTCGGAGGTAAGCTGAATTTTATAGCGCAAGTCCAAACATTTGAGGAGTTTTCCGTCAAAAAATTTCGGGGCCAAAAACATGCAAAATTTGGCACGATTTCAGACGGCTTCAAACTTCGACGGCAAATATCTCCGGAAGAGATGAAGATATTCAAAATCGGCCAACTACTTGATCTACCGCAATTTCGCTAGCGTTTAGCGAAAAAGAAAAAAATGGGTAAACTTTGAATTAGTAATTTCGGAGATCTGGATGCCAAATCATACCCACCCAAATCGACTGTTTCAGAAGCCCATACATGTATTTCGACCCCTAAAAAGTGCTGTGCCCAGAAATTTTTGCACACGTTTAAATGACCAAGTTTTGCTAGCGAACCCTCTCCCTCTCCGGGAACAGGGGTCCCCATCAAATTTCCACAAAAGTGTCAAAAATTAGCTCTAAATTTAGCTTATTTGCACCTATAACTTTGGGGGTAAAGGAAGTGACTGCACGAAACTTTGCCACGTGACGTGCCATAATCATTTATGTACAAAAACCTTAATCGACAGCGATCACAACGAGGTTTGGCAACAAAAGTTTGGTAAACTTTGGTCCACTAACAAAACAGTTGTAGACGCGAATATGTTGACCCACTCTAAGTGTGCGTTCTGCGTACGGTATGCTAATGCATTTGAGTTCGGACCACGTGACTTTGGTAAGAGGGGATTTCAACTCCTTAAATTTTTCCTTCCCCAATCGGACTTACGGCGCCTGGTAGACTCAAGCTGGACTTTGCCCAAAAATTCTACTTTAGTTTTATTTGTACTGGTATTTTAACTTAAAAATAATTTAAGCAAACAAGGGAGCGCGGAACAAATTTTAAAATGGAGGTAACAATAATCTGCGAGCAAAGCGAACAAAAAATTGAACTGTTGTACACAGAAATTGCAAAAAAATAGTTTAGAAGACCGCAAATTTTTTCTTTAGAAATTTTGGGGCCTGTGATCCGGGCCCCTAGGGGGAGACGGACATTTCCCCCGGATGTTCCCCCACGGACGTCCCTCCGGACACTTTCCCCACCCGGACGTTCCCCCCGTTTTTTGCATACCCGGACATTTCCCAGCACATCAGAAAATTTTTCACACTAAGCCTGAGCTGAAATTCCTTGCAACGCTTAACGCAATTAGTCAATTTTTGCGATCGTCGCCGTTGAGTATATTTCAAACCCATGCAACTCAGTCGGACTTGACACTTCTGCGGCGCAGCAATTAACAACAATTACGTTATTCACGTAGTCAAGTTAGCTGTTTAATTGCTGCCGCGGCGTGTACAATGCTGCTACAGAATGCACGTGGCCAGCCGCCGGCCAAGCGTCTCAAGAAGTCAACTCAGACTTTGCAGCGCCAGCTGTACACCATCTGTGCCTCACGTCGCGATGGACAGAAGTCTGTGGAGGACACTCTGCGTGCGGTCGCGCACACCGTGCGCTTCGAGTAACAGTGACAGTGACAGTGACACACTTTTCTATGAACTTTTGCACTTCAGCTGTACATAATATCGTTCTTTTTTCTTTTAAATTACTTTATAGTAACATTTAAATTACTAGCTGAATATAACTGTATATTTGTTGTGTATATTTTATGTTGAGAAATCAATAGGCCTACATTTGGATATTTGCTATTTGGTCACAAATGTATACGATTGTCACATACATACACTCAGCAGCATAGGGGGAATGTTTGGGTATGCAAAAAGCTGGGGACGTCCGGGTGAGGGAAGTGTCCGGGGGAAACGTCCGGGGAAAAAACTTCCGGGGGGAAATGTCCTACACCCCCTTATGGCCCGGGCCCTGAGGTTTCAGCCTCACCAGTCTCGTGGATGATCCGGCCTTGGCTACAACTAATTAACTGTTTAGTGTTCTCTCGAGCCGCGGTTGCATTAATGTGAAAAAGTCGCATAACATTAATTTTTGCCAATCTTACAACACGTTGACCACCTGTTGAAGAAAGGACGCGGTTACATTCGCATTTTGTAATGTTATACGTCCTATCTGCTGCAACGTGAATGCGTTCAAGGAGATTGTTATGCCAATTTTACAAATATTTTATTTTGACGTAATCACAATTTTAGTCGTTGCTAGAGTTCACCCGGTTCATTGCAGAACAGCGCCGTGCGGCCGTCGACTTTTGCACCAACCCGATCACTTTGAGCTGCTGAGAGCTGATAATAAGCTATCTTGCCATCTCGCGGAGGATAGAAGGTTGAGTCGTTTTGGGTGTCTGGTTACATACCGAAATAGTTTACCTGTCGTCGTAGAATCGTCCATCCCAGTAGACTTAACAGGGCCGACGTAGAGCAACTTTCGTTAGTTGAAACCAAAGCATTGCTGCTAGGCCAAAATTTTAAAGCCGACGGTACTGTGTATTATTGGTGATTAGCAAGATATACAATGTCACAATCCTAATCATAGCTTGCGTCGTTTTGACGCAATAGCATGACGTGCCAGACGGACGGACAAATATACGGACCACATAGCTATAACACTAGATACACTAGTAGGATAATGCCGGTAGTTTTCTGTGCTGATGCAATCTTACCAAGAAAAGACGTCGTCAACACAGAGTGCCGACATGATGTGCGGTCGTCTGTCCATGCGTGTGTTTAAGGTCATGAATATTAAGTCACGCCTACAGCGCAGATATCATATATCATAGAACACCATTCTAGCTAATTAATGACAGCCTGATGTTGCACGCATGCATAGTGATTTCTGCGAACTGAATCCAGGCGCAATTAACGTCAAAACAATGTGCGTAGTGGGCCTGGGCTACGTACTCTGCAACAACGGTCGTTGATCTATCCGACAAGGAAACAAGGGAAAATACGTCCAAAGTCTAGCTTTGACGACGGCTATGGCTCGGTGAAACTTTGTCCAAATGTTTGACAACTGAAAGAAAACGTCTTTAAAGTTGTTTTTTTACCTAAATGGACAAAGAAAACGCGTCATAGGTTAGCTGCAAATTAAGGGAGTTTAGATGGAAAGGGAAGATGAAGATAAAAGGAAATGAAAAAAGTTTTTCCCCTAATTTTTCTCCATGAGGTAGACGCCCTTGCTGTCTAAGCAGATTGGTCGATAGGCTATGCCGTTGCTATGTACGACATAGGTTGTAAAGTCAATGATGTCTGTATTGTTATTAGCCTGTTTGGGGCAAACAAGTTGACAACGCGCCCACGCTTAACAGTCACAGCCAGCTGATCAATAATACGCTGTGATTACTGAGTGTGTATAATTATTTATGAACGCTGTGCGTCAACTCACGTGGGGTAGTGAAGCCCGGTTGTCACAGCCCGATACTTTGTAGTAGGCCTACCGCAACGGACTATTCAGACTAACTGATACACTGGTTATAGGGTGTTTACACGGTCCAACAAACGTCCAGCATTAGCACGCGTATTTTGAATACATTTGCTGGAAGTTTGCTGGACGTTTGCTGGATCGTGTAAACACCCCAATTACTCTGCTCTGGGAAGGCTGGGGATCGAGCGGACCCCCAACACTGTCGAGAATTTCTAGAATTTCGAGAATTTCTACTGGCACTTGACTCCATTGGCTTTAGCTGATAGAAAAGTTTCCACATTAAGATATATTCAGATTGAGTCAGTGTTCATGGGAAAGTTGGGGATAGAGAGTTTCACTCTGTCGATGCAGCACAGATGAAGGTTCGTTGCTGAAAGTAAGTCAGTAGGCAAGCAAACAAGTAAGTAAGTAAACAAAAAAACGTAAGTTTATATAGCTATATAGCGCATAACGTTACATAAATAACGTATAATAAACGTCGTCTGCAGTAGTGGGATGGATGAGAAAAAAAGAACGAAGCATAGATATAAAAACGTTTTTTTCGTTTTTTTAACTTTTGCCACGTTTTTAACGTTTTTTAAAAAAATTTTCCCAACGTTTTTTATTTTTTAAAAAACGTGCATTGAAGTCCTATCAGAAAGTTTGAGAAGCACTTTTAAAACCACAGAAACGAATTAATAAGTCATAGTGATGGTAGTTTACTTAGTTAGTCCAAATATACTAAATAAAAAAAATTTGTGTAGTATATTTCATTACTTTAGGGCGTTGATTTTATGATCACACGGATAAATTAAAATTAAATAAAGTTATTTTTATCTAGACTACAGTTTTAGGTATACTGCACCTACAGCATTAAGCATTAGACAAGAGACTAAACAAATTATGGCCAACGTTTTTTATTCAGCGTTTTTAAACGTTCTTTTTATTTTTTGCAACGTTTTTTTACGTTTTTAACATTTTCTTAAATTTTTTTCTAAAAGGTTTTTTACATCTACGGAACAAAGCGACCGCGTACTATACTGCTTGTTGAACGTCGACTCAGATTATGGTGGAAGCCTTCGTCAGCTTTAACGTTCGTCAGAATGTTGTTAAGTCAACACGGCCAACTTCTTGCTTGTAGGTCCAGTTACAGTTAAAATTTAGAAGCAGATTTGCATAGCTCCATAAAATCCAAGATCGTAAACTAGAGGCGCTTGAGTTGCTGCGCCAACTGCCCATGTAGGCGACGTATACTTCCCAACCGATAGCAATCTAACCATCATCTGCACCGCTGCTTGTCTGTTAGCCTATTTGTTTTTGAAGAGTTAGTTGTTCTGCTGCAGTTTTAGTCATAATGTCAGGTCCAAAAAATTTAATTTACAATTATCAATTTACAATAGATTTCACACGGAATGTCCGTTTGTTGGCTGTAGGCGGCGAGACAGCGGCATTCGTCAGAAGAACAACGAGGTGAGTGGACCTATGCAGTTACCCAAACTCCACTTAATTTGATTTGTTGAGGCTTTTAATTGCTGTACAACAAATCGAAATTCTACATCCTGCTGTAAAATGTATACAATAAATTGTCTAAGTCCATGTAAATTCAAAAGCCGTTTTATTACGAGCTGCCGACACCGATAATTAAAGCCTTCTTTGAATAAAACTTAAATTACATAAAATAGTAAAATAGTAGAAAATATGTCTTTATAG
>Ga0209367_1000328_pt1 | contig 43443 bp, 32 predicted proteins | sample WorMetLIZISLAND2_FD_187412 | JGI IMG/M metagenome (GOLD analysis project Ga0209367, IMG submission 187412) | Marine gutless worms symbiont microbial communities from Max Planck institute for Marine Microbiology, Germany - Olavius geniculatus... ... | reverse complement strand
ACCTCAATATGGACGACGCAGTTGACCTGGCGCAGAACCGTCCACTCTGGAGATTGATGTCTACGTTCGGCGCTATGCACTCTTAGTGGTGCTTGCCAGAAATGATGATGATGATGATGTATTGGTTGAAATATGCCGGTCGCTGTGAGATGAGGTTGTGGGATTGCTGTGAACTGTCAGGGTGCACGAAGGGAATCGGCTCAGAGCTGAGCTGAGTGTGGCGCGGATGGCTGAGAGAGCAGCTCGCGAGAAATATCAGGACTTCATGCGTACTAGCTCCATGTACGGGGTGAGTGTTGATGATGAAGGACGAATTAACTTTAGCGTGGCGTTAAGTCCTAAGACTAAAAGGACACGTAACAATAAGTTTAAACAGTGAAGTCGCGTAATAGTAGTCAGTGCAATGAGACGTTCTTAGTCATGAGCTTTATTACAGCCTCTGAGAGTTCTTTATGATTTCAAAGCGGAACTGAGCTGAAAACAACGTGGTGTAAAATTAAAGTATATGCGGTGTTTCATAAAAAAAGGATCCCTCTTTTGTTTTTTTTTCATAATTTGCTCAAATGATGAGCAATATGGATGAAATTTTTACCAGTTGTAGCTGAAGAACTGGTGCTGGTGAACTGGTGCTGCCAGTTGCTACTCTGCTTCGATGGTGAAAAATCTGCTTCGTTGGTGACAAATATTTGAAGTTTTTCAGTTGCAGCCACAGAAAAAGTGCAAAGCGATCGAGTTTACGTGTCTGTGGGGATAGTTGATCTTTCACATGTTCGAGCAAGACAGTGTACTAGCACACCGAGCTTGCAAGATGTTTGAGTTTTTGGATCACGAGATGCCTGAGTTCATGTTTCCATGTTACTCAGTGCTGACACGATAAGCATTTTTCATTAGCGAACCAGATTAAGTCCACCATCAATACAGGGTAGCAACTGACAGCACCAGTTGAGACTAGCAAGTTTGTACTCGTGACACTTTATGACATCAGCGTTACATCACGACTAGCAAAGAATATTTAATCAACTGCCATATTTTATCAAAATATTTTGAATTAGTATTTCTTCAGCTACAACTGGTAAAAATTTCATCAAATTGCTCATCATTTGAGTGAATTATGAAAAAAACAAAAAGGGGTCCTTTTTTATGAAACAACGTGTATATTTGATAAACTTTTATGTCATTAATGAAAGTGATAAAGGATTTTTTTTATAAATGAGGTTTTTAATGATACAAGTGACAATCCACTGATTCTGGTGAAAGGGAGTCACGACCCTTCCGTGAGGAGCCAGAGACACTTCTCTATTTTAATTATAGCACTTAGTTCTGCACTTGGACATTCTTCATGGTTTTTTTACGCACTCAGCACTGCCGTCATGTCCACAACAACTACTGGTCAGGAGTCTTCAACTTGTTGAAGTTCGACCATACGCCGAAGAAGAAGAGACACTTTTTGTGTGCATTTGTCTGAAAAGGCCGTCTCTGAAATGATCTATGCTGTGTCAGGCTGGACGCCTACTCACTCACTCACTAAAACCTGTAATATTCACAGAAATATTGGCCAGTTTAACAATAATATTTCAGTTAGAAGTGGTCGGTTGTAGATAGTTTTTGCTGATGACATTTTTTGCGTGTTTTGGTAGAACCTTGTTGTTTCTGCGCCGACGTCGGACATCGTCGCCGACATTCGTGCGTCTTCTGCAAACGTGGGAGCAGAGTACCAGCTGCAAGCTAGCGAGCTTCATGACTACGTGCCGACAGATCACACTGAGCTAGGCGAGGTCTTACCGGCAGCCGATGTGGACACCATCTCACAAGCCATCGAGAAAGAACGGTCAGTGCCATGATCATTGTGACAGCGATAACAAACAATTCTCAGTCATTTGCGTCAGCGGCATCATTTGCGGGTTAAAAAAGTTGATCGGATAGGAAGTTGCAATTTTTCGACTGTGCAAATTTTGGACGATTTCTGATAGACGGGCACAGCAAATTTTGGACAGAAAAGATGAGTGCTTAAAATTTCAACTTTGTTTTTTGTTTTTTTCAAAAATGGGTTTTCGGCCTCAAATTTGGCATTTTCTTCACGTAAAATTTCCAATGAGAAGATTTTTTGCAACACTTTTCTTACCGCCCAAAATTTAGGGGTGGGGCAACTGCTTAGCGCCCAGCCTGCCCTTTGCCACAATGTCACTGATTTTTATGCAGATGAACCACAAGGGTTCAGTGTATCTGTGAAGTATAGTAACACGGCATAATTAACTACTGAACTTTAAACCAAATATTTACTTTTTACATCGTTTCGGAAGATACGGCAAGCAAGAGTATACGATATACCGCCAGCGATATGCGGAAATTTTTTGGAAACTTTTGACAATGTATGTGCTAACATGGTAAGATGAGAAATGGCAATTTTAGTGATGTTCATAGCTTTTATGAGAACTTCTTATGTCTATGACTTCTTACTGTCTGAGTTGGTTTGGTGATGCAGCGGTTAAGATGCTGGACTTGCAATCAAGAGGTTGTGGGTTTGACTTTGGGTCGGGTCACTAGCAAGTGGTTAATGCTTAGATGGTGTGCAGGTAAACCATCTTCGTATATAGCCAACACCAAGGTCCACTCAGTTTTTCATCCCTCTAAATGTAAAAGGTAAAGGGAGCCATGCCCCAGCTGGGGCGTAGGCGGGGTGCTCATCTCCCACTCGCGGCCGTTGAGCCCGTAGGAGGATAAACCACTTGAGTCAGTGACACGTGGCCAGTGCGATGCCAGACCTACGGTTACCTTCCCAGCCTCGGGGCATCACCGCCCTTTGACCGGTACCAAATTATACTGCTTGGTGACGGAGGCATATGTGTGTGAACAACTTGCCTAAGGTCGTTACCCGGCAGTGTCCCGGTGTGGAGTCGAACCTGCACCCCTGAGTGACCTCAGGATTACAAGTCCAGCACGTACCGTTAGACTACTGAGCCACAGCATCCCTCTGGGGTAGGTAAATTGACTACTGGCCTGTGTTGAGGCGAGTTGCACTCGCCTGCGTTGGTGATGCACCGTAGCTTTGAGATGGGTTTTCCATGAAAAGCTATGCCCTTACTTAAACCCTTTTAAAATGCTATCATTGAGATTGTGTTGTTGCTTTTCCAGCGTTGAATACTTGGAGAAAAGCAAGCACTTGCAGGAACAGCTGAAGGAGTTGCGGTCCGAGATTGAGGTGCTAAAAGTTGATGAGAAGCAGTCTCGTATGGATGAAATTCACGATCAGAATGTCTTGCATGGCAGCGGCAAATACACAACAATCGGCCGGGTTGGTTTTCTAAAAATTATCTGATATTATTCGCTTCACACCACAGATAAGCTTTATTGTCATAATTATGACATTTATTAGTTATATTGCTGTTGCGTTTTGTTGACTGCTGATGCCTTTACGCAGACTCATCAAAACACAACCTTTTATTTAAATAGTTTGTTGATGTTTTGCTGCCTTCGTCGGAACAACTGTGCACCAGGTGTCGCTGCGGCTGACAGTAAGTAGTCATGGATGTGTGGAAGTTCATCGACTTGTCTTGTTCTTTCATGATGTGTACTGCTTCTTTGATTCACCGTTGGTTGTTGCTTTCTCTGTCGATCACCTTGGCGTGGTCCCAGTCTGTGACGTGGTTGAGAGAGATGGTGTGGTCTGTGACTGCTGTCTTGTTTTGCTCTCTTGCGGCGGATATACTGGTGCTGGGATCATACCCTTCCTTGCCTTGCCTTGGAGTAGTCCGTCGATTACGACGATGACGCTGTGCTAGAGGTCAGTCGGGTGTGGCTTTGGAGGTGGCTACGAAGCCCGAAGTCTGATGCACAGACTCTGCCACAGATGTGACAAGTGGCACCGGAAGAAGAAGTAGATGCTGCGTGTCTACGAGCACGTCGGCTTTCAGCATCAGCAGCATAATTGGAGCGAAAGATGGTCAAACCCTGATTGAACGTGGTACGCCAGGTATCGCGGTCAGAGGCAAGGACTTCTAGTTGCTCGGGCGGTATGCCGCACTTCTTAAGTTGGATCATACCATAAGTCGTATCAATATCCATGTTTTGGAGACCAGTGCAGAATAACAATCGTGGAGCAACCAGCTAATTAGGGTTAGCGGGAAAATATAGGGGAGCACTTTCGAGGCCTGAAGGGCTGCTGTGAACTCCCTCAGCAGGATTCAGGGCCCGGAATAAAGAGACTGTTATTGATTGATCGGTCATCTGTTGTCGTTGTTGATTTTTTTGTTCAGTCTCGGAGCACATCAACCAAAGCTCGCATTCAGTTCTACGAAGACCTCTGAGTTACTGATTCGCCGCAGCCGTTGTCCGTACCAATCAATCCGTGTTCAGCTGAGAGCATCATTGCTGCGTGTCCATCTTATTAACAGTCAGCTGTGCCTTTGTGTCTTGCCAGAGTCGAGCTTTTGTACTAGTTTCGACCGAGTGAGTTTACTGCTGTTTTGTTGTTTCCACTGCTGTTGTTTGCAGTCTGGGTAGGGCAGCTGGCAATCTTTAAACATACCTTAAAACCTTTAGTAGAAGCTGGGTCTTTTATATAAGCTAGGTCTTTAATACAGCCCAGTGGATCTGGATTGCTTGTTTCAACATTAGAACAAGAGGGTGCGGCCGTAGGGGGCCGCCCGCTATGGGGCCGTCCTTGCAGTATCTTTACTATGGGAATTTCATTTTCCGTACGAGTTAAGGCTCACGTACCTAAACGATACGTAAAAAGTAGGCATGGGACAGACGGACAGGATCGATACATGATGTGGCCTCCTTCTAGGAAGGACGGTTCCATAATAAGCCAGGTGTTTAATATAATCTTGGTATCCACCCTCGCACTGTTGGTGACAGTATGTCTTTTAGGCTTAAATCAACATTTTAGGCTGCAGAGATGTTAGTTGTGGGTTTGTAGCACATATTGTTTCAACAAAAATTGAAATATAAACATGTTCTTATAGTGTCCACGTGTGTCTGGAGTTCTAGTTCATTTGTTCTAATCCGATAAAAGTCGGAGGCCTGTAATTTGGGTTTTTTTGTATGCATTCTTGGGGAACCTGTGGGAACATCAGCTAACCCACATAAACTCAGACACAGGCAGCAAATTTTGAGTTATGCATGGCTTTAGTGCTTTCGCACCCGACCTAAATTTTCTGCTCAGCATGTTGATGTTTTTTGTAGGGTTAGAACAATACCAAAAAAGCTACCCAATGTCCAATATTATTGGGTCCTGCCAATACCAATACCCAATGCCAATACCGATATTGGCTTCCTGCCACGTTTCCTGCTACAGTTAGACATGAGAAGTGAAGTGTGTTGTGCTAACCGAACCGTGCTAGCCCAATGCTGTTAACTATGCATTAGGATCTGTTTGATCTGCTTTGCCAGCACCTGCACTCAGCCCACCATTCAAGGGTGCAATGTCCTTTCACTCTCTGTCCATTGCCTCTCAGGCTGTGGCCGTGCCATGACTTAGTACACGCTATATCAGGAATGCCGCAGTGAACAGAGATCGCTGACGTTGATAACAACAGTAGCCCTTCACTTCCAAGTTCCTGCTTCCGAACCAGTGTGAGACGTAATAGTATGCCCGTTTTCCATTAGCTTGTGCACGTGCGGGCGACGGCATTAGGAGGAGGGGGGATAATTTAACAGTGGCATGCTACATGCTGACCACTGTACAATGTCCATGTATAGTGTGCATAGTCTCCCCCCTTCCCTAATGGACGTCGCCATTCTCCTGTAATGGTTGTTGCTTATCTAGTGACGGGTGCAGCGCCAACTACTGCACCACTCAGACAGCAGTCGGTGGCAGGTGGAGGGTGGCCAATGGGCACTTAGAAGTTATTGGGTGGTATGGTATTGGATACCTTAAAAAAACATAAAGTCCTTCCCGAGCCTTACGGCCCATAGGGCGGCGCTGTTTCCTAAGGCCGTCAGCGAGGCACCAGTTTTTACACTGCGAGACCACGGATACGGAGCCACTGTATCACGCAGTGTGCCTGTTTACGTCCCAGCAGTGAAGCCGGTACCAGATTATACTGCTTGGTGACAGAGGCACGTGTGTGAACAACTTGCCTAAGGTCGTTACCCGGCAGTGTCCCGGTGCGAAGTCGAACCTGCGCCTCTGAGTTACCTCAGGATTACAAGTCCGACACGTTACCATTAGACTACAAAGCCACATTGTTGACTACCACAGCCCAGAAAAGTATTGCCCAGTACCCAGTAAAACCCAGTACTAGCGAATATTGGGCAATATCGTTCTAACCCTAATTTTTTGTGACTCGTTTAAGCAAATTGATGTTGAGTCCCAGCTTAGTGCATCACATTGATATTTTTGGCTTGGCATGTTTTCACTGTTTTTTTCTGCTTCACATCTCTTTCTGCTGCGTTTTTTGTTAACTTAACTGAAGTTAACAAGCCAGCTGTATTCGTACCGCCATTTTGCATGATCAAGAGTTCCAGACCCAGCTGTTGTTGACACACTACTGGAATGTGGTTAATTTTTATTACATTTAGCTCATCAGTTTTTATGCCTCTGCCAATGTAGTGGCCAGAGGCATTATTTTGTCAGAGTGTTCGTGCGCGAGTCCCAAACAAACATTGTTAGCAAGATATCTTTGGTATTTGTTGACAGAATTTGACCTAACATTTACTACTAACGGACTTTGGGGCGAAGATGAACGTGTCAAATTTTGGGGTCAAGGGTCAAGGTCATGATCGGGTCAAATATGCCCCAAGATGCACTTTTTGGCCTTGCAGTTGTCATATGTGTTGGTGGAGTTATAACAGTCGACGGAGTCGTACTTGCCATCTAGTTTTTTGCTTTGTTTGTCATTGGCGAACTGTTAACACACTAATCCCTGCGTCAGTCCTCATCTGTTGGAGTGTCGACACTTTGAAAACTGTAGGTACATGTATTCACAGGATCATGCATGTCTTTTGTAATATTTGTAATAAGTGTAATAAGTGTATGCACATAACTTGATATTTAAGGAGTCCAGGGTACTCTACATGGTGTTCAAATAACTCGGGTAAATGACAGTAAATGTGCTAAATTTTGTTCAAATATTTTGAATTAGTATTTCCTTGGCTACAGGTAGTAAAAAATTTAATGCATATTAATTGTCATTCGACTGGGTTATCGAAGAAATATAAAGGATGCATTTTTTTATTTGAACACGATGTATAATTGCTGCTATTGTATAGTCGCTTCTTCGTGTACATTTGTATAGGCTATGCGAATAGTTTTTTTTGTATTTAGTAGTGTGCTACTGAGAGTAAATGATTTTACCTCAGTTATTATTGGTGCTGTAATTATATATACTATGTCCAGTAAAAAATAAACCCCTGAACATTTGTTATTGATATTCAACAATTAATAACTTTGCTAAGAAACAATGTTTTGCAACAAAATTTGGTGGTCGTTTCAGCAATTTATTGCGGATTAAGTGTATGAAGTTATACATAAATTTGTTCAGATTTGACATTTCTATTGTACAATGTCTAGGGGTTTACTTTTTTGCCGGACACAGTGTAGATACTGTCTGTTACCTTCGCTTCCTGCTGCATTTTTTAGGGTGCATTAAACATTGGTGTCTAGCAGATAGCTGAAACTGTTTTTATCATGTTGCATGAGTTGGTCTTTTTGCAGTCAAAGCAGACTAATGCTGATGACACACAGTCAAGAAACTTGTACAAAAACCTGCACAAGTTTCTGCAAGTTTTTTAGATCAAATTTTGGTGCATATTCTTGTAAAGTCAGACTTTTGTCACCTATGTGCATCTGCTACCTTCAAGTTAAACAATTATATGTAACAGGCCTTCCTGGGCATTATGATGTGTTAACAAATTTTTTTGCCCTGTTTTTTCATAACTGGTGGCGTGGCGTAGTTGGTAACACGTTTCGGCTGAAACGAAGTTACTCTACACCGGGCCTGGTTAGTACTGCGATGAGTGACTGCCTGTGGGCAGGTAAACCATCTCGGTGCGAAGCCTGCCAGCTAGGTCGACTCAGCCTTCTACTCTCCGCGGGACGGTAAAATGAGTAGTAACTCATTTACATGGGTTACAGAAGGTGGGGACCTTGGTACAGCTGACTGGGGTTGCCTAGCCGGTCGCTGCGCCAGCCTGTGTCTGCAGGCTGCACACGGTGGCCATGCGGCAGGCAGCTCTGGTTAGTGACGAAAGCGCATTAGAGGCGTGTTTGCGACGATGTGCTATACAAATTGACGACCTTTATCTTTACCTTTTTCCACCTCTTGAAAATCTGTCCTCCGTTTTCTATATTTTCTATCTTCTAAAATTTTGTCTGTTGGTTCTCCATTTTTGGTCCTCCATTTTAAGACCATTTTTGTTCGTGGGTGTGTGCTTTGTTCACACTGTAGACGCAAATGTGTAATTCAGTGTTGTGTTCCTTTGTTAATGCGTTATATCTGCTTGCATAAATTTATGTCCCATTGCTTGTGTAGAGTAAGCATAAATTTATACCGTGTTAGTATTGTTTTTGTTATTTTTCAGACTAACCGTCTGATATTACAGTCAGTGTCTGCGTACACTTGCATGTAAGGTTGGAAATTTTTCTAAAATTTCACATTTATCATGAGTTAAACTTCGATGTGAGTTATTATTTTCAAGTTAAGTATTACAAAATTTTTCTGTGTAGTGTAATTTCGATAAATACAATGTTTTGGTCGCCATTTTGAGTGCGGCAATTTATATAGTTTGACTTCTGTGTTATTTTCATGACTGCTGGATTCTAGTTATTTTGCATTTACGTTATGTCCCAACAGAATGCAGAAAATAACAAAAATAACATTGCCGATACCCAAGTTTCACTACCACTGACCCAGTAATAGCACCATTTATCATTATTATTCACTTTCTGTCTAAACTTTTTGGTGACTTATTATCTCTGGCTATAGCAACGAAGCTAGTCAGAAACTGAGCAATTTGTCAGCCCCATAGCTTAGAGAAATAAGTTTTTGTCAGGGCTGTCATGAAGATTTTTTTACAACATAATGCCTACTGCTGCCTACAAATGCGGTCAAATGTCATATTATAATTGGTCGTCTTTGCCTGCTTTGTCGTCTTCATGGAGTCTCTGCCTTGCTAGGGAAATGAGTCCATAGCTTCAGCCTCGCGTAGCCTACGTCGCTGGACTCACGGATCAATGCGCATGGGGTTCCGTGAGTGACCTTCACGCTTGTGTAGGGTTCCACGGCAGCAAAAAAGTTGAAAAACACTGGCGTAGGTGGTTGGTGTCGACTCGTAACTTTCAGGTTGCGGTTCGATTCTCACTGCCGTCATTTGCAAGCAGTGGCGGATCCAGAAATTTGCATAGTTCTTCAGAAAATTTTTGAAATTTTTATGCAAACATAGTGCATTTTCGTGCAAAATTTTCGCCTGTTTTAAGATGCATTCGGTCAATAGGGGGGACCGCCCCCGCCCCCTTGAATCCGCCACTGTTTGCAAGCAACCTTGAGCAAGTTGCTAACCTACTGTGTGTTCAGGTCAACTCAGCCTTCTACCCTCCGTGGGACGGGAAATGAGTAGAGGCTTACGGCTACGGGGTGAAGTTTTAGTGTGGCTGATAAAGGGCGATGGTATGTCTTCTAGCTAGACCAAAATCTACCATATGACCCTGCTGCACCCCTATACTTTTCTGGTAGGATATACAACATACTTCAAAATGCTGCTTGTCTGCCTCGGATCTGTTGTGGCTTAAGGGAGATAATACAGGGTGGTTCAAAAACACTAGAAAGATCTCCAAAATGTGCTGTAACTCAGCCTGTATATGAGATAGGTCTTAGATTCTTGCAGCAAACAGGGGGTTTTCAGGTTTAAGGAATTAAATGGTAACATTTAAATTTTACACTGACCGACTGCGGTTACCTTGGTAACAAAATTTAGGAAATTTTGACAAAATTGCCATATCTCGGCTTGTATGCGAGATAGGTGCCAGATTCTTGCACAAAATAGGGTGTTTTTAAGATCAGGCAATTGAATGATGTCATTTAAATTTTACACTAATATACCCTGGTTGCCACGGTAACAAAATTTGGGAAATTTTGGCCAAAAAATTGCCATACCTCAGCTTTTATAAAAGATATGTTGCAGATTATTTGCATCAAACAGGGTGTTTCCAAGGTCAAGCACTTCTGAGCAACGGTATTGCGGTAAAACTAAAAAGCGCTATTTTCATATATCGTTGCCTCTCTATTTTAATATTCTTTGAGACATGTGTTTTGTAAACAAATATGTATGGATGTATAAAAATACAGTCTAAAAGTCTGTATTAACATTTTGCTTTAGATTTAGATCTGCATACATTGCGGATTTTGTTGTGAGGGTTTTCATAGGTTCATCTGCAGTTTGCTGAAATTCTGACAAAATGCTAGCGAATATTGGCAAGTTTGCTGGTTTTCTGACCCTCACTAGTGTGACGGTATTGGCTATTTTTCTGCGATATTATCGCAGAAAAACCGGAGTTAAGTCTGTTGCTGTAGATTTTGAGGTAATTCATACATTTACTATTTATATAGTAACATTGGATTTTGATGCATTTTGGTATTAAATTGGTGTACCATAGTAATTATTTTCTGCTCATTAGCAGTGTGTTTTTTATTACGCCGTGTCTAGAGAGCCGACAGTCGGCTCTCTAGGACACAGCCTAGAGAGCCGACTGTCGGCCCTCGTACTAGAGGGCCGACAGTTGACCGTACACTGTATACACTGTCGTAAGAGACTGCCTACAGCAGGCAGTATGGTACTGCCGCTGCAGACAGGCGCCCTCATGGCAGCTAGCCACTGATGAGGTCAACCTTAGCAAGGTACAATGCCAAGGTATCACGCCTTCATACCAGTCAGCCAGTCAAGCCTGGCCTCACTACATTTGAACTCATAACCAATTTGGCAACCTTAATTTGGGTGTACATCTGTGGCTACATAATTGTATGAAATATCCTTAAATTTACATGCTAAAAATTTAATAGCGAACAAAACCGAATAAGCTGCAATAACTAACCATAACCATAACTCTTAACACTAATCCTAACCCCAACACTAGTCTTAAACCCTAATCTATCATAAGGTAAACACTAACCATAAACACTAGCGCCACTTATCTAATCTATGCCTAATGCTGGTAACTGCTGCTGTCGGCTCTCTAGGCTGCGTACTAGAGGGCAATGTGTAAGGCTCTCTAGGACACAGCCTAGAGAGCCGACTGTCGGCTCTCTAGACACTTTGTTTTTATTAACATTATATTATGCAAATCTTCTAGAGAATTTTTTTGTGTATCTTGTATATCTCGTAGATCTGTGGAGCATGTAAGGAAGCTTATCAGCGTAAAATGCTTCATTAAATGAAGACATCACATATGTCAAATTTGTGGGAAGGCACATTGGACAGCTACTTCACATTGCCAACTAGTGTTGTTACGGTTATCGAAATCAGTACCGAAACCGGGTTTTTTTTAGCAATATCGAACCATATCGAAACCACAGTTTTAGGCTGTTTACGGTTTCGGTTTTTTGGTTTTCGAAATGACGCAGCTGTCATGTCTAGTGCCGAGAACGTTAGGCTTAATAGTATGCCGCAGTGAGACGAGCGGCCGCAGCGGTGAGGTGACTCTTCTCACCCGCTTCTCTCTCGCCGCAGGTGTTATCAGCTGTGATCGTCGGTGGCGCTGTACCCCATGTGTGAGGAGGAGGGTGAGGCTTGAATGAATGGAGTAGTGTGCGTACAGGTAAGACAGACGGCCATCTCGTTGGCGACTAGCTAATTAGTGCCAGTGTCACTCAGAGAAGCAGTGTTTGCTTAATACAGTCAAACTGTATTGAGTCTACCTTATTATGTGATGGGGGCTACAGAGCATTTGTGTTTTTTATTTTTGTCCATGTGACGTCATTTATATGGACAACTCCTAAAATGTTTTACTTTTTTGTGCTACATGTGTATTATGCAAGTGATTACAACTTTATAGAGAATTTTATAATTTTTTCCGATCAATAGTTGTTTTGGCATTAATATGCCTTTGATCAACTTAATTGCATTAATTAATAGTCAAAAATAATACATGTTATTATAAAGCGTTTCATTATGGATAATGTACAGCCTGGATTAGCTGGACAGTGGACAGTATAATTGTGAATTGAATGTAGTGCTTTTAAATGAATTTTGTAGCAAACTGTTTGTGATGGAGTTAACGTCGTTGACCAAAAAGTGCATATATCTAGCAGACGACAGCAGAAACCTGGTGTATTGCCCGGGATTTTGCTGACAAAGATTCGTATATTCTTTGCTTCACAGACAGGCACTTCGAAGGTACTTTGACTAAATGCTTAACATGCAGGAAATATTTTTTTATCTGTATTTGTACTGAGCTTTTTATTTGTCAGTACTTTGTACATTATTTATTTTTTTGTTGCTTTGTGGAGAAATAAGTATATTCTGTTGACACCAGTGAAATGATGAAATGTGTGTCAATCATCATCAAGCGTGTGCCCTGAGCTGGAGTGTATCGGTTTCCATGAGGTGCTTCCAGTGTTCTTGATTCTGGGCGTAGCTCCCAGGGTACGATTCTCTGTTAACACTCATGGAAAAGTTATGGCTGTAAAGTTCCCCTGATGTCTAGCCGGGAACATGCAGGGTAGATGGCTGACCGGGTACAGAGTTTATCAAAGCTATCTGTAGCCGCCCATGACTAGCCATCCAGTCCGGTTTGAGGTTGGAGTTCCGATCTCCTAGGTGGATTTGCCTCAATAGGCTAAGCGAGCACCACCTGCCTCGGTTTAAAATCAGAGTTTGCCTAGCTTCTCCTAGGCACTGTTGGTCCGCGACACCTTCTTTATCCGGTGCTACCCTCTTTCGAGGGTGTTCCCCTATCCACCACCTGGGAACGCATGTGGCCGCCGTAGTGCCCCAGCCGGTCAGCTGACTGCCACTAAGCTGACCACCACAATCAAGACTTTGAGTGATCCGGTGTTTCGTATTTTGTACATTTTTGGACACTTGCCACATTTATCATTTTGTATTTCCTAGTTTAGTGTTTTGTGTGCAGCGTTTTGCCGACATTCTTGCTGCGGAGGCAGATAAGCAAAATGTTGAAGTCGAACTTGTTGACCTCAGCAATTGTGAACCCGAAGATGATCTAATTCTTACGGTACATTCAGCATCTCTGGCTACTCCTGTTGTTTTGTGGATAGCAGGGCTGCTTATTAGCGATGCCATTTGTTTTAGGGATTCATTTCTTTAATGTAAGTTATTGCTTTGCTGATTAGATTTTGATAATTTATAAAACCAACTGTATCTCAAGATGGAGCCTTTAAGAGGTGGATATGACAGCTGCATTCAAACGAAGTGGTTGCAAAGTTTGTTGACAGTCGACACCATCCTACCTTCACCATCCTACCGTTTTCGTCTGTTGACCAAGCTACTACAACAACAACAACAACAAACCAAGTGTGTTACTTACATTATAAGTAGGGTTTTCTGTGGTAAATTTTGCCAAGTTCTACGGGCCAGTTTGCAAAGGAAATTATCAATCTTTTTTTCAAAAGTGCAATTTGTAAATTAGTCGCATTGTGTTAATTTACAATTGTGCCATATACGATGGTAATTATTAGTAGGGATGCAGTTGTAGGCAGTTCAGTTTGATTTTTTTGTGATATAGTTAGTTTAAAGCCAACAATAATACTAAGCATCGGTCATTTCTTAATTTTTGTAAAATTCCGTGGAATTCCGTGGCAATATCAAAATTCCACGAAAAAGGGCAAATTCCGCAGCTCAGCTCAAAATTTTGCGGCTCGAAGAAAACTTGGGCCAAATTCACAAAACATCTTAGGACAATTTTTAGGACAATTTTATGACATTTTGCACACACATGCCAATGTGCTAATTCACAAAACACCTTACGACAATTTTACGACAAAAATCTTACGATCACTTTTTAGGTGTCTTATGACATTCCAATTTATACGATTAACTTCTTTGTATCTATTTATAAGACCTTTAATTCAATTATACTCGTAATCTAGAAATGTCACATTTATACTATATCTGTTTTGCGTGTTTTTTTGCTGGATAAATTATTAATGTATAAATAAACAGCACTTTGCATTGGTGGTAGACCGTTGCTATGCCGTAGCCATGTAAACACATATCTGACAACGGACATAGAATAAAAAATAATACAGCGTAGTGTTGTGCGGTGCGAAAAATGAATTAATGATAATGACTCGAATATCGCGATACTTGATAGTAGCACAATACCAAAATAAAACTGCATAGTCCACCGGTGTCCATCGGTGATTGGTGCAGACTGTTTTTCTTTCGTTGTAGGTTCTATACAACTATTTGATGTAGTAGCTAAATGTTAAATAGCTAACGGAATCGCTACCATGCGCTGTCTAGAGAGTGCAGCAGAGCATGCTACGGCCAAGAAATGCTTCAAATAATTCACCTCTTCCACCCTCGTACACCTTTCAACAGGCCTATTGTCTCTAAAAACTAGCAAATGTTAATAAACTATAAAAAAATTTAAAAATCAAAACAGTCAATAAATAAAAATATCTAAACAAATAAAAAAATAAATTAGCACCTATGTTAACGCCTATGTACTCGAAATTGTGTAGTCAGAATATTAAATTTTTTAAAATTAAAACATTACGAATTTAACTCTAAACGACCGCTTTTACTTACTGACTAGTCAGTGGCTCGCAGACGACTATAGTTACCATGACAACAAGATGCCTTTCTGAAAAAAGTTATGATCGTTAAAGATAAATTCTGTGAATTCACTTACGACATGTCGTAAGATAATCTTATGACATCTTAAATGATGAGTTATGATAATTTTATGACATGTCTTACAACAATGTTTGTGAATGGGGCTCAAGGTTCCTAATTTTTGCTCTTTCATTTTGGACTGGACGGAAAGTACCTGGTATTGTGGTTATGTAAACCGTAACAACCATTTGATCTCATATGCAGTGAGGTTACTGCATGGGCTGTTTGGAAGACTGGTCCATATGGCTGAGTGTTGTGTTTGGAATGGTAGATTGATACGGTTTGGACGTGATGAAGCATGAGACCATTGTGTTAACTTGAGTGTATACACCACTGGACTGGCTGGAGGTAATGGAAACCAGGCACAGTCTGAATAAGACTTGCTGCATTGATGTCAGGGAGAGTATACCAGAACATTAGCATGAACATGAACTTAAGTGGCAGTGGTATAATATAGAGCTGCATGGAAAATGTCTATTAGTTTTTTGCTGGTCATTTTTACCTAATGCAGTTTTGTGCATGTTGTTGCTTGCAGCCATTTTTCAAGTTCTACTCCAACATGGTTGAAGCCGAGAAGACAAAACATGATGATGAAAGTGCAGCTGAAAATTACCTTCATTTATACTGGACTGTGTTTAAAAAGGTTTGTAGCTTTAGATGTAGTTGCCATTGTAGTTTGATTTAGATGTGGCATGGAAAGTTATGGTTAGTTTTACTACTGTATTGTATTGCTCGTTGTCAAAATTTGTGTGGAATGCCGCAGCTGTTTTCAGTTTTTTACTTGCCAGCAGTTTGTCTGTAGAGAGTTACCAAAGATTAGGCCTAAAACTTTTGCAATATTGTTGGAGCTGGTATTTTTACAGTCTGGCTGTTCATTCTGTCTTTCTATCTACATCATGACAGTGCTAAAATGTAGAAATTTAAAAAAATATGGCACGGTTTCTTTTGTCTTCTTTTCACTAAAAACATCAACTTCTTGTTTTATGATTATCGTCTAGTAGTCTAGTTGTTTAAAATAGTTCAGTTCTTTGATGGTGATGGTTTTGTGCCACAGAAGGTATTGGTTTTGTGAGAAGTCTTTTAACAGTAGTCTGCAAAGTTTCAATTAGAGATGTGTGTGATGAACAGAACACACTAAGGAGGTCAACTACACATGAATTAACACCGTTGCTTCATGCCGACTGTGTTTGTTTTACTGTAGTGTACCGTGTTTTTATGATGTTTCAGTCATATAGGCATGTTCTTTCAGTGTTCTTTGTGTTCTTCGTGACTCTGACATGCTTTCCTGCCATCTGGGCTGGAGTTGAAAGATCCAGCTGTGATTTCTTCATTCCTGGTGAGTTGCTTTGCTGAAATTTTGAGCTGAGCTATCTTGGCGTTGGATGTCGCGTGATGTCATGTAAATTACTGCAGCGTGGGCATGGCAAAGTGAAGTGACTTGCATTTTGTGTAAGTCGTCCTATAATAGCTAACACCTGTAGGCGCATCAGCCATTTGCTTTGTGACACATGTTGGTAGCAAATGTCTTAGACTGACAACTGCTGTTACCATTAGTTGAAGAATCTTCATTACTTGTGGTAATTAGGATGTGCAGCTGACAGTGGAGGCTGCAACTGTTGAACTGTAAACTGTTTGTCAATACATTGCTGTTAGATATATTATTGTAGAGCAGACTGCTGTTTTCGTTGATGCTTAGACTGGGAGTGTGCCATGCCATCTGATTGAAGACTTATACTGTGGTGCACATTGACTTATTTTAATTGCTAAGATTAACCAGTAGATGTTATCATGTGCGAGAGCCAATACTGAATACTTTTGTGATAGTGAATAAGTAAGTAAGTATGCTTCCAGTGAGTAATTTTTTTCTGGTACATCAGTAGGGGTCAGTTTGTGCAATTAATTGTTTCTTTTGTTGTTGTCAGTTTAATGATTTGTACTTGTTTCTCTGTTCCAGATAAATACTTTACGGGTGTGACATGCTTTCTGTTATTCAACATCTGCGCCATGTGTGGAAGCTTGCTAGCGGCTGTCTTTGAGATGGTAATGACTTTGCATAAAATTTTCCATTCTTTCTTGACAATCATCACTTTAGTGACATTAAAATTTGAAGTCTCCCTGTCCTCCAATAGACAGCATTATCACATTGATGACTGTCTGGAGGATAACAGGGAAGATTATTAGAACTACCATTATGTTAATTACATATGAACACGTATAATGGAGTTCTTACAATTTTAGGTAAACCTCATTTTTGTGTTTTGTGTTTCTGTAAAGGTTAAACTTTCCATTTATTGTAAAGTTTAAACTTACCGTTTCATTATTTTGTGTTTGTGTGCATTCTGCCTGAAAAGGCCATCCCCGAAATGACCTATACTGTGTCGGGTGGGATGTTAAACCCTACTCATTCATTCATTCGTTATAATTTGAAGTACTATTTTTACAGCTGTGCATTATTTATAAATACTGAACCTGCGAAAGTACTGCCTAGCCCATATCTATGGTTTTGCTGAACTTGCATTCTAGGCAGTGTATGCCACATTTTCTGCTGTTTTAGTCCTAGAAAGGTTTCTGTTGGCTAAATTAGCCTGCAGATGTTAGTGTGTTAGTGTCATCAGCAATGCTACTGTTTGTTTAATTATCATTGTTCTATGGTAACTATATCTCTGCCTTGTACTGTTTGTAATTATTCTGGTATGCAGTATGTGTATTTAGCGTGAATACGGTAACAAGTTAATAAACAGTTTAGTGAGGGTTGTCCTGTTTGAATTCTTCCATGATGGTTAGTTAGAGAACTTGGCTGCTCTGGATGATAACTAGTAAAAGAGTATAGCGCTGTGTTTAACATTTCCAGTGCACTTCACAAGTGAGACTGACGAATGTACAGAATTGCACTTTTGTACATATTATGTTGCATTGCGGTAAATTGAATGAAATTGCTGTGGCTATGTTTTTACAGCCGGGACCAAAGTGGACGTGGTTGCCAGTGTTGCTGCGTGCAGTGTTTATTCCATTCTTTATGTTCTGCAACTTCAAGCCAGAAAAGAGAATGCTGCCCGTTCTGTTCAGCAATGATTACTTGTACTGCATCGGAGGAATACTGATGGCGCTGTCCAGTGGCTATTTAAGCAGCCTCACCATGATGTTTGCTCCAAGGTCGTATTCTGTGTTTTATTTTAAGTTATTCACATTTTTTAGCAATCAACAAGAGCCTTATGATTCAAACTGTATGTAGTGGGTGACAGTGAAAACTGTCTGCTTTGCTGATATTGACTTCGGCCAATGGACATACTAATCGAAATTATACTTTGTCATATTGTTAGTTATACAGCAGGTAGCCATTAATATGTCTATTTATTACTTAAGCAATTTTAATATCTGCAAGTCATTGATTTGATGCTGTTTGTTATGTGACGGGACATGGAGTGTATCATGCTGCTATAACAAGGCCTGCTCCACTAATTTCCCAAAGTTCATTCGTAGGGACCTGGTCTAACTTTGAGTATTAAATATGGAAGACTATTATTAGAAATGTTAGTAACTAAAAAGCACTTCAAGAGTTTAAATTTATTCTTAGCATTGATTTTTTAATGTCAGTGGTAAATAGAAAGTAATAGTACCCAGCAAATAAATTCCTGTAGAAAAATTTCTGTATCTGGACCAAGAACCAAAAGCCCATCGTTGTTTCTTGAGCCATGCATATCATTTTGAGAAGTCCGTTGAGTGATGTTCAGTTGGTGACAGACATGTCAGACAGCAAACAGGTAAACAGACACAAATGAAAGGGCAACTTTTTTTCTTCGGCACCTGTAATGATCATATAGTGGCTGTAAACCTATGAAGATGACAGTTGTTTTGTTTTTTATGTTGTTATTGTAGGGATGTCCCAGATAAGCACAAAGGCGTGGCAGGTATGATGGCTGCATTCATGCTGATACTCGGCATATTCTGCGGCATCATCTTTTCATTCCCAATAACCGCCATTGTCGAGAACTTTGGCTCCTCGCACTACGAGCAACTAGTATGTGATCTCCTCCCTGGCATCACAGAGATGACAACAGTCAATGGATCTTCTCTGAGTGGTCTTGATGTTGTCTCGGTTTCTGCGATGTCACCGTAGCCAGTTACTGTTGTACATGGCGTTTTTGTAGTCATTGGTGTGCATGCAGCATGTTTGATTGGCCATCGTCGTCAAACTGTTTTGAAGTGAATCTATTTTAGTGTCATGTGTTTGAGAGTTTCAGCTAATGTATCTGTCAGTTGCTGTGAGGCTTTGATTGTATACAGCTTTGCTTGGTAAAGTTAAAGTTGTAGAAATCTTGTGCTCGACTTGTTTTTTGATGTCTGATTTTTTTGTTATTTGGTTATTGCTAATAGTTAACATCGTATACAGTTGTCAAGTCTTGTAATGCTTTACTTATTATGTTCTGACTTCAGAGTCATAAGACGTCATTTATTGGCTCATTGTGAATGTGCCAACTAGTGGATTGGTGCATGACAGCCACAATAGGAAGAGTATTATGATCGTCATGTAGAGAAGAGTTCATTATCCAGTATCATTGCCGGAGATGACTTAACTGTATTTTGTTTGTTTTACTGTAGCTGTAGTTGTTTTGGTTTTCTTTGTTCTGTGTTTGTTTATGTGTAGTTGTTTCCAGAACCTCTGTTGTAATTTGATTGCTACTTTCTTCACATCATCAGGAAGTTTTGCTGTTATAACTTCTTTCCTGAGCATTTGTTCAAATTAGAAATTTGACTGTTGCATTTTTGTTCTCATCTTTATTAAGTCCTGTTGATATAGTTATGAGTATGGTATGATTTGGATTTGAAATGAATTCTAAACTGTGTATTCAAGATCTCATAGTTCAGTGTTTTCAGTTTGAGGTGACAGTCAGTTTGCTAGCGAGAATTAGCAATTTTTCGTAAACATCATTGTTTTTCTGAACATTTTTTGTTTAGTACTTGGGTTTTGGAAAAAAGTCAGATTGTGCCATTATTGCAATGTTTTGTTCAATAGCTTAAGAAAAGAAACTAGAATATTCTGATATTGTTTCATTGTTGAATTTTCCTCTCAGTTATTTTAAAATGTCGGTATTCTATCAATGTGGTATCCAGTTACTGGCTGTTTTGTAGTCTGTAGGATAGACCTCATCTTTTTTCTAACTAAATGTAGAGAGTAGTCCCTGGTTTTGTTTCTGTAATGTCATTGTTGTAGTTGTTTGTTATACCCAGTAGTAGGAAAATGCTACCATCAGACAATAACACAATTGACGTAATCTCGTCCAGCTAGTGAGCTGGACGAGATTACATCAATTGTGTTTATTGTCTGATGGGTTTTTTTGGAGCATTGCATTGTTTAATTATATCTGTCCATCTTAACTCTGTAGTCTGTAGGCATGATATTGCTGTATTTGTATTGAGAAAGCCATTGTGACAAAACCCATCGCTTCTTGATTTGTATGTGTGCTGCACTGTTTTCTCATTGCATGATGAACTATATGGTACAACTTACAGCTGTTGTTTAGTTCTTTTTTGTGTTCATTTATTCTTCTAAATGTGCCTTATTGGTGTCCTTATGGTGATACCTCATTACATTCTGTTGCTGTTTTGGAATCTGTTGAGTTTATCATCTACTAAGCTGTGGTCAGCAGTACAACATGCCTATTGCGTAGGCATGATATGGCTATAATGTACTATATTATTACTAATTCTTACAGTATTGAGATGAGTTTTACTGCTTAGTTGACTGTCCTGGTGCAGGTTCACTTACAATACAGGTGTCATATTGGTGCTGTACAAGAACCTTACATTTTTGGTATGGGGAAGTGACATGTTAGTTGTGGCTAACTTCTAGATCGTGTGGTCACATCTGTCTGCTACACAGATGTCACATTTGTGAGTTATAATTGTGTGTCAGTTTATCTGCGTCTCAAGATACAATTACAGACATCCTTGACATGTTTTCTGACATTTTGCCTAACCAAAATTTTTTGTGTTGCTCACTTCAAAAGATGACTGTTCAACTGAATACTGGTCCTCTGTGTGTGTGGCTTGTAAGTTTATTTTATGCCTTCGTTTTGTTGAATATTTTTTTCCTTTTCGTGCATAAGTGTACATGTACATAGAGAATAATTCTTAGTCTGATCCTTTGAATGTCTGCAGCACTGATATATGTCTTTGTGTCTAGTTATGTCTTTCGGTTGCTAATAGATCACATCACAAGTTACATTTTATCTGTCCAGCTTTTCCGTCCAGACATATAAGTCAAGTGCAGGGTTTTCTATGCTGTTGTATGTAACACATGATACCTTTTCACTATCAGGTGGTTACAACCTTTTAAACGTCTTGAAGTTTCATTGACTTCTAACCACAAGTGAACATAGCCATAGTATTCTGAAATTAATGACTGTCTGGAGGATAACAGGGAAGATTATGAGAACTACCATTATGGTTAATTACATACGCATGCATACAATGGAGTTCTTACAATTTTAGCTCATTTTGTGTTTTGCGTTTCTGTAAAGCTTAAACTTTCTGTTCCTTTACTGTAAAGGTTAAACTTACCGTTCCATTATTATGTGTTTGTGTGCATTCTGCCTGGAAAGGCTGTCCCCGAAATGACCTATACTGTGTCGGACGGACATTATTTTTCTAAGTAAGATGCACTGATGTGTTTAATGCTGGTTACTTTTTTAATGTGACATATGGGCATGTCACAATTTGTGATGTTGTGTGCGTGAATTTCAGTGTTTTCTACTTTCTGGTGTTTGTGTAATGAAAACTTGCTTGCTCTTGAGTTTTCATTACACAAATTTGAAGCGATATGGAGTAGTGCATTGTGATGGGGCGATATCCCCCCAAATTTTAGTCTGTCTGAAAATTTTTTGTCCATAGATTTTAATTGAAAAGTTCTAAATTTGGGGCTAAAATCCTCTATTTTGGGGAATTTTAGAGGCACAGTTGAAATTTTGGCCACCCATATCTGTTGGAAAATTGCAACTTTCTGTCCCTCATACATTTTTAACCCACATAATGCCAGTGATATAGAGCTTAGCATACGCTGAGTCCCATCAATTACAAAGTGCAGATCACTTACCCATTATATTGCCAATTGTTCTTACGTGTATATTGGTTAGTTATCTGTTGTGGCTGATTTGTGAGTTTTCTGATAGTTTGTGTGATTAGGTAGTTATTAGTCATGAGTTGTTTGTTGTGATGGTTCGAGATACGAATCTGATGGTTGAATGATGTGGTGTAGTTTTAGGATGTGTCTTGCATTTTGAATAACCTTCATTATCCATTTACTTGGGCACAGAAGTGTTAGTTTTATTGTTCATTATTGGTAATTACTGGTATTTTCATCCAAGTAGTCACTTATGTGGAAAAAAATTCTAGCGCTGGTTCTCTTTCCATTGCTGTTAGTGTACATGCAACTCTCAAGCATTATCCATTAAATGGCTTGTGATGTTTTCTTCATGGTTATGATAACAGTAGGCCTATAAGATGTATCATGTATGACTGATTGGTAATGTTTACATGTGCGCACCTGAGATAATGCAGCGAGAAAACGTGGTGTAAATATTTTGTGCACATTTTTTATGCTTGGTACACATTCAATATTGACCTTTATAAGCAATAAAAATTCTTCATTCAGTTGCTATTTATTTCAACATGTGCAAGTGTCTCATGTAAGGGTACTTTTTCACAGTCATTGTTATAATACCAGTTAACGGACGTCCTATTAGTGACTTATTACGCTTAGCTTTCTGTTATGTGCTATATGAAGTAGTAACATTTCAGTGGTTTTGCTATGTATCTTATTTAAGTGAAGCACAGTTTTGGTATGACATTGCAGTGTCTTGGTTGTTTTGGACAATTAAAATGATCAGATTGTTGAATGATTTGTTGGATCATCTTGCAGCCAAAATAAACCAGTAACGACTGTACAAATGCTTTCATCGATTTCAGTTGCATGAAAGTAAAAAACACACAGAGTGGGCCAAATGTGACACCCATTGGAAAAAGTTTCCTCTGTTTTTATGCTAATGAGTTATAACTTTGTCACGATGATTGGATTAACTAAACGATGAATGCTGTTTGTTTCACAATCTGCATGTAGAGAAAGGCTGGGGTTCTGAAAGAAGTATGACAATGTTTTCAAATAAATGAGCACAACTCTTATATTATAAAAGTCTCAGAATGACTAATAGCAAAGGAAATGAAGTTTTACAGTTTAAAGTGAGTGAGTAAGTAAATAGGGTTTAACATTCCACACAGTATGGGTCATTTCAGGGACGGCCTTTCCAGGCAGAATGCACACAAACACATAGTAATGGAATGGTAAGTTTGCCTTTACAAGAAAAAACAGAAAGTTTAACCTTTTCAGAAACACTAAACACAAAAAAATGAACTACACCTACAACTGTAGGAACTACATTATACGTGTGCATATGTAACTAAGAATTATGGTAGTTCTAATAATCTTCCCTGTTGAAACTTGAAAGGGGCGTCACTTTTTCGCCCAGCCATGTGCCCTACACACTCAAATATGATTAATGCAACCAAAAAATAAACGGGTGCCTTCCTGTCGTTGAGCAAACAACATGTGCCATGTACATTAAGTTGATCATTTCTCGTTCAAACTTAGCTGGATTTTGCCTCAGTTAAAGCAACTATTTGGATGCAGTTCTGTGCTTGTGCAGTTAATGCCAACATACGATATACTACCCTGTAGTACATGCAAGCATGCGATTTTCTCAGCTAACAGTGTGTAATTCTGTTTGCTTCTCTGTTTACATACAATGCCTTTACAGTGTAGTTATTTCCAACACAGACAACAGTTATTGCACATTAACTGCAACAGAATGTTTGATGGACCCAAATGCTATACACTTTGAACAGTAAAACAACAAGCAAATGAGATATGTGTAATAAAACTGTATCAGTGGTGCACAACCTTCTTGAGCTGAGGGCCACATAACATGGTCTTGAAGTCACCACATGCCAGACCAATATAAAATGCTATGACAGCTAATAATGGAAGAACAGGAGACAAATATTGTACTATATATATTTCACTTTCACCGAGCTGAGCCATGTGTGTTCATACCTGAAATTGGAGGTATATACAAAAAAGCAGTGGCAAAGCAAAGCAAAATAGTAGTGGATTGGTAGTGTAGTGGTAGCATCTCGAACTTGTAACCTGGAGGTTGCAGGTTCGAGTTCCGCCTGGTGCACTGCCACGTAACAACCTTATGCAAGTTGTTCACACACGTGCCTCTGTCACCAAGCAGTATAAGCTGGTACCGGCTTCACCGCTGGGAAGGTAACGGCAGAACATGGGAGAGGTCTCGCCTCGCCTATGAAGCTGAGCTTCGGCTCACTGCCGGCTCAGGGCCTACGAAATGGAGATTCAGACACTACAGACACATATAATATTTTTGATACTTTTGTCTTGGACATGGCAGTGGGCCGGAAACAACCCATCATGGGCCAGAGGTTGTGCATCACTGCTGTCTGTATATAGTCACACAGTCCTAACAGAAGCATCATTGTGCTTTGAAGGCACTTGTCTAGTCTAGCGATCACATCGTGTTACATTACAAACAATCAAACAGTTCCAACACAGACACAAGCTGAAATAAAAAGCCAGTCCGGTTGCTACTACATTCTCTTCAGACTTCACAAATGTTATTAAATGGGACACCACAAACATCATTTAAAACAGCGAACAACTGGAACACGATGACTGTGTTGAATATGCTGTGAACAAGAGACATCAAATAATGCAAAACTCGATGCATTTATGAAAAATATTATACACATGACTGGTCAGGAAATATAATACTGACATGACGAAATATTCATCAGTTAATTATCAATCAAAACACACAAGAGCCCACCATATGCCTAATAGCAGAAACTACGCCATGCTGTTCGGTGTTCACTATAGGCAATAAATGTACACAGTGTCACAAAATTAGAGCCCCCCTCCTGATTCAAACATGCCTAATTCAGTTTGTAGTTCATGGATTTCAATAAAATAGCATACACTGCACTATCTTAACATTACTTACGGTCACACCCATTATGATGTACTCACCTTACTGTGTGTGCTCAGTGTAACATCATTATGACATCAGTGTTTTTACATTAAGATACATTCAATGCATTGTTATTGACAAAGGGATCAAGCAGCAGCATACCTGCCTCAGACTAAGAGCTTGCATCGAGGCCAAAGGTGGCCATTTTAAGCTCAAGTTTTGAAGACAATTTCAGATTGATTGTCTCCATAATTGTTTCGAATTTTGTGAAAATCTGTCAGGTATTAACAATTTTACACTAATTTTGGGACACGGTGTTCATATAAAGTAGTGCTGAGATTGTAAGAGTTTCACCTTTCATCACTGCACCACCAAGTGTCTCTAGCATCTTCACACTGTCAAGTCTCCAACAAAGGCAGTAACTTGTGCTTACAACGCAACGTGACTTGGATGCTCAACTGAGTTGCCATTACCGTCCAGATCAGGTAATGACCACACCCCGGTACACGCAGACACCGCCATCACCTTCAGTCAACATCGGCCACAGGACACACTTAATGTCCGTTGAGTCGGGGTCAGATGTGTGAAAACGGACGTGCATCGATGGGTCGAACTGGCGACTCTCGTAGTCAACGACGAGTGGTGGGTTCTGTAGTGTAAGTGCCCATGACAGTCGGACACACTCCTCCACGTAATGCAGCAGTCCGGTGCACATTCTCAGTGACGGATAGTCAAATAGTGTCTCCCAGACACGCTCACACACTTCCTGCTCATGCAACCACAGACAATGCATAGATACAGGAATCAACGGCAAATGAAAAATCTATATTCACTCTTGCAGCCAATGGCTGGATAAACAAAAGTATTAAAAGTAGAAAAAACATGTGAAGTTAGCTAAAAATATAGTCTTAAGGATCTCGCATAACAAAGTGTTCATATTAAGGCAGTTCACGTAGCAAACAGCGATGAAATAGTGCACAATCGATTTACTGGCTAGACGTTCAAGCGTAAGATAGCAATATACACGTTATCACTGCTGATTTAGTGTCACTAATGCGATGTCAACAGTATGTGTAACAGATAGCTAATGAACGTGCCAGTTGTTTTTGCACACTAACTTTCATACCCTTCAAAACTGCATGTTTCAAATACATGTAGCCAAAGCACAATGTCTGCTATAATCAACTAAATACTAGGAGGACAAGCCAGTAGGCGAGGTGGCCACTGGCCTGTGATGGCTAGCACAAACTCGAAAAGGCTCATGTATAAACTAGGTCACTTGGCTGGGGTGAATGATGGAGAGAATGAGTGGTTATGACACAGTGCCAGATGGGGACATGAAAGTAACAGTCCTCTGAGGCGATGTGGGCTGTCCAGTGTCCAGACCGTCGACGACAGGAAGAAAGACGGACCACAGCTGCAAGCAAGTTGGGCCACTGGGCTTGGCGAATGACGATGACTCCAGATTTCCATGCCCGCAGATTTTTGGGGGCCTGCTCGACTCTGATCACACTGCAGACAAATGCCGCCATAAATACTGGATGCTGCAAAAAGCCGCCAATTCTTCCCTCTTAAACAGAGCCAGATTAAAGCCCATTTAGACACTGTTCTGTAAAAAATGTGGGGATGCTTACATCAATTTTCTGACATGACTTTAGCACTACAACTGCAGATGCTTTGCTGCTACTGCATGATTTGAGATACGGCCTTCTGAACTCAGAAGCCTTATAAAGCTGTGCATCAGTTTCAATGATAACTAAATACAGGTAAGTAAGTAACGTTGTAAATTTTGGATTTCGCAATATGGTATACATGGCCCTCCCAGACCAGAGAATACCGTGCTGCAATAAGTAAACTTCTGAGAGTTGCAACACATCATTGAGATGCCACTGGCCAGAAAATGTTGCACCGCTGCCCAACATCTTTGCGAGGCTCCTGTTTGCTTGAACATGTGAAACATGCCTAAATCCGCCACAGCTCCATGAAAAGCTCCATGAGAAGAAATTCATAAAAGATAGCGCAGTTATCTTGGAAATGTACCTCGTAGTTTTTTGTGACACTGTGTTTCTCAACAGTTTTTCTCAGGTAGATGGATACGGTGTCCTCGAGTTCCTGGACTAGATGAGTGAAGACTGTGTTGCCACCGCGCAACACCTCGGGAATGTGCAACAGCTCACGAATCTTTGACTTCGTTTCTACCAGCGTCTTCTGAGCCGATCGGAATGCTAACTGAAAACAAATATACAAATATATAAAATTTAGCCACTACAGAGGAGTCTTCCGTCAGTCTTGCATGAGGACTGATGGAAGACTCCTCTGTACTGGTTTCACAACACTGCTGATGTCATGTGACAGAAATATTAGGACAAATATCGAAAATTCAGATTGAAAAAATTAAAATATCGAAAATTCAGATTGAAAAAATTTATATATTGTGCCGTAGTTTAAAAATCAGTAACATTTGCCAGCCCGCACCGTAAAAGACAGACTTCAGAATAGGAAGTCCGTCTCATGACTCCGTTTACAGTGCAGGCTGGCAAACAGACCTGTAAGTGAGAGCAAGAGCGAGCGGCAGTGAAACCGCATATAATGCTTCACACATCTTAGCTTTCATTGAGGCGTCTGTGGGGTCTGTCTGTCTGCCCACCACACTCTGCGACTGTATCAAAACGGTGCAAGCTAGGATCACGGAATCTTCGCTGTCAGCTGCCATAAATTTGACTCTAGTTTCAAAATCTCAAACGGTGCGAGATAAAGCCATTAATGTTACTATTAATCAATTACAGAAAGTTCTATAAGACCTTTCGATCGACACCAAAATCAGCACTTTTGAACCAACTTAAAACACAAAATAAGTGGGTCTACTGGCAAATAACTACTGTTACTGATTCTAAAACTATGGCACAATATGTAAATAGAAAGTTAAAATCTAAAGGTCTCGTGATCTTGACCTTGGATCGGGTCATAATATAAAGCATATGTCATGCATCACTCAGTGACTTCTACCCACAGAATCAGACAAGTAATTTGAGCAAAGCTCACGTGACACACCACAGCAGTGGTCCTGCCACTTTGGCAATCAGTGTAGGCGTACAGCAATAAGATATTAATAGATCTTGAAAGAGTACTTAAAATTGAGACTTCCGTACGGAAGATTCCTTGAATTTAAAAGATCAAAACTTAGATTCTATGCTATGTGTTCTATGCTAAAAATGTCATACGCAGGTTTTCCAGGTCCATCCCCAGCCATATCGGTGCAATTCACTCCTAAAATGTGTCTCACAGCCGAAAATTGCAAAAAAATCACTAAAAACCCCTATTTTAGGGGTTCAAGGTCATTCAAGGTCATCGACGTTAACATTAATAAAAAGCTTGTCACCAGTGCTTGTTATGATAAGCAGCATGTCTGTACCTATCTGCAACCGTTTTCACACTACACGCGATAATTGCGGCAAAATAACCACTTTTCAGGGGGATAGCTGTCTTTGACGCCCGCCTGCGCCGGCCTCCTTGAACCTAGGGGGTCGGGACTTGAACTGCTAAAATCTACGTTGAATGCTGAAAATTTCATATGCAGGTTGTCTTTGTCTATCTCCAGCCATTTCGTCGCAATTCAGTGTTGAAATGTGCGCTGCATCCAAAAATTGCGAAAAATTTACTAAAAACCCCCTTTTGGAAGGTTCAAGATCGTTCAAGGTCATCGATGTTGATAAATCTAAAAATCCCGTTACCAGTGCTTGTTATGATAAGCAGCATGTCTGTACATATCTGCAACCGTTTTTACACTATACGAGCCAATAACAGCAAAATAACGTCATTAAAAAAGAGGGGATACCCCTCTTTGATGCCCTCGTTCGAGGGGAACCCCCACACCCAGAGGCACGAAATTTTGTCACAAAAAACTAGAGACCTTGAGGCAGCCCATGGTAAAGATTTTGTTATTTTAGCTTGCACCGTTTTGACACAGTGCCAGAGTGTTACGGACGGATGGACAGACAGACGAACGGACAAACAGATGGATGCCCAGATGATGGCTAAGACGCGCGAAGCATTCTGCTATCGCGCGTAAAAATCAGAAAAAATATAGTGGACAGCTGGATGAACGGACATACAGAGGATGGACAATGTAAAATGAATTGACCTAACAAACATGTATGAGTTGCTGCAACTGATAGCAGCCATGTCTCTAAAATTTGCTTCTGCCTTTGACTATTGCCTCAGTGTGGCTTAACATTTGTTGTCTGTCATAAACATGAAAGCTGATTAAATTACACATTCTGAGGGAGGAAAGCTGAAGATTTGACTGCTGGGACTTAACATCTTTGGTGGTAGAAAGCAGCAGAAACGAGACTGACCACGACAATGGAGAGCAGAAGCTTGACTTTGAGGTCATCGGCATCGGCCATGTCAGGCAGCTCATCAAGAGCATCCATTGCATCAAGCCGAGCTTCACTGTACAGGTTGCCATATCGCTTCACCAGCTGTGTCGGTCGATTCTCACCCAGACTGATGTCTTCAAACTTTGATGCCCCTCGCTCCAGCTGGCGCTGGGCCTGCTCTGACAACCTGCCACATAACCATTCAGATGCAATCACATGCAGTTATGAATACTAACATTAATGTGCCTTGGTGCTACTGGTTGGATGCAAAAACAGCATTCAGACTGTAACAAGTCCTGCTGTAACAACCCACAAAAAATTACTTTTGGAGATTAGCCTAACCTGAAAACCTGAAAATAATCCAAAAACAAGACGGTTAAAAAACAGAGTATGTAATTCTCTGCTGTAAGTGCACAAATGCGTGGCCTAGTTTTAAGCACCCGAGACTGGGGAGACAAAAGTTTGGGTAACTTCATTAAGTACTGTTCTTCTAAGAAAAAATACACATAAAACTACTTAACACCAATACTGCATGAAACATACTGGGCCCCTGCAGATAAACAAAGTAGTAAGTAAATATTTATATTAATGCGACACAATGTGCTGTAAAGCTGTAAAAAACTTTGGACCACCTGCTGACTAACCATGAGTACACATCTCATGCTGACTCAGGCCACTAGAGACAGCAGATACCTACCTCACCCAGTCACGCGGTAATGGGGTACTTGACCTAAATATCAATGCTACTGTACTGCAATCTGCGCTCTATCAACTGTGTTTGTCACAGCTGCGTCAGCACACAGAGCTGCTCTGCTATGTCTTGCAGTTGGCCATTGTTCTGCAGTCAAGGCCAGCATCTGCAGTTGCTGTAACATTAGCCTATCACATACCTGCTACATCTGATAAATGACCGACATCTACTGCACAGAACCACACCAGCCTCAAGTATGGGTACCTAGGCCGGCCAACAGACAGTCAGTGAACAGTCACACTATCATCAATGAATTCTTCCAGATGTCTCCAGCTGGCCTGTCACAATGATGTGGAACTGCATCTGTTCACAGTTCACACCACCTCCATCTTTGGACGATTAATAAAGACATTTTACTTTTCAGGGTACTCAATGTGAACAAAGCATTAGAACAAAGCATTAGTGGCTGTACCAGCATAAACTGACGTTTTACTTACTTGCTTAGCTACAGACTATGAAATGCAAAGCGTGCTATGCATTGCAGGTACGGTGGTACCTCTCACCTCTCGCGCAGCTGTCGTTCTCGATCCTGCAGTTTGTCCATCAGATCCTGTTTCTTGACGAGCTCCTTCCTCAGTGCCTGTACTTCGGTCTGCAGGGCGTCTACGTCTAGCGTGGCGTCACCGTGCAGACTCTGAGCGACATGGGACGACGAATTCAGGCCGTTGCTGGCCACGAGGCACTGCCGCACGCCGACACCTACATCTGCTGAGGACGAACTCGCCGACGACTCCATCAAGTGCTTACCTATAGTACACACAGCAGCACACAAGAGCTCACTGCTAGACCCAGTGATGCCACTCCAATGTTCAGGCACCTTGTAGTCTGTACCCCTCAGACCTCTGTACCCCTCCTACAAACAGCTGACAGCTCGGTTGCAACAGGCACGTTTTCTACTCGAGGTCAGGCAGGTGCCAAAAAAAAGCTTCTAAAATTTGATGTGACAGTAGTGGACCAGATGCATTCCTGTTCACAACAGTGTCAAAGCATTGCACTAAAAGACGAGCGACCCCGTACCGGCTAGATTTTGACTGCGGCCTTGTCATTTCCCATTCTACATTATGTAAACCAAGACGCTGACTGGTTCCGTTCTCATTAGGTTTCTAGTCATTGAATTACACTGGCCTATAGAACGTGGTGCAGCGTGCAGAGAACACACTCAAGCAAACAGTCAGTGAGCATAGTAAGGCCAACCACTGCAAATATCCAGTCTCGTTCTTTGCTGATTCCAGCACCAGTGTAATACTGACGCCGGTCAGATTGTTTTCATCAGTCCTAGCTGCCCGCATCCAGTGCACAATTCATCATTCCGTCATCTATCTATCATTGATGCCACTTCCGTCAGCCACGCTGTTAAAAGCCAATTCTTCTTCCTATCTCCTGCATGATCTGACCCCAAGCCATGATCCGGCACCACGTATGCAAGCAACACAATCCACGTCACTATGACGTCAAAGACTGGAGGCTGCTGAAAATTGGCACAGCTTGGCTAACCTATGGCGTACGTTTCAGCTATACTGGCTGAGTCGGTAACACAAACCAGTAATAAAACGTAACGTTGTATACAAAAGCAAGCGACCGCCGCCATGCCGAACCAGCTACGCCTTCAGTTCTGCTGTGACACCCAAGAAGTAACACATAATAGCACTGCACCACGTGCCCGCAGGCACACTGCAAAAAGTCCGCCGGCGGCACCAGCGCCGACCTCAGCGTCAGTGAGTGGATGAAAGATATATGACCACAGAGAATAGAATGGCCGCGCAGCAGAACATAATAACAACGCGGGCGGGCGAAAGACAGCAGACTTATACATGCATACCTTGCTTTGCAGCAGTAGACGTGGTATCGGTGCCAACAGACGCAAGGCAGACGGCGCCTGAAGTTGAACTGTTGGACTTGTAAACGTCAACGCCGCCAGCCTTCGCTTCAGCAACGACCCCTGTAAAACAGCATCACATCGCACAGCATCACAGACCAACCGCCACTCTCATTTCATGGCAATTCATACAGCTTCACATGTCGCCAGCGAATCTGGTGACAAGAATATAGAGTACACTCAGAACGTTATGACGGAATATTCTAGAAGTGTGAAATGTTACCCAAGGACCAATCAACTAGACGTTGGTGGCGATCTGAACCATGATCTGAACAGTGACCAGTGTGCATAATAGCTCCAACATATAATCGACGACTACCTGGGAATGAAAAGTTTTAGCAGAGGTCCGTGCTGCACTGCTGCCCAAGGATTCCAGTTTATTGTACAGGGTAGGCCAAAAAACGTGGCACTTTTTTATTGTCCATATCTTCGCCAAATGTTAACAGATTTTCAAAATTCTTTCACTGCCCAATTCAGTGGACAATTAGTAATAAGACGGTTATTGAATATCCCACCACACCTTAACTGTGTCGCTACACTATCGTGTGAAATATAAATGAACGGAAAACCAGCAATATTAAGCAGCTTACACGCTGGTAAACGAAAAACACCGCAGACAAAAAAAACACACAGTGAATGATTTGTATGATGCTACACTGTGTTAGATCCGTTCCTTTGGATATCTGGCTAGTTGAACGATGTGTTTGTTTCTGGCATTCCTGCCTTAGCGGGGCTACCAGTTCTTTCACAGTGGTCATGTTCTCTTCATTGTGTGCATGTATCAGTCTGTTGTCAGACTCGAAATTTTGGTCGGTGTTTTGTGTTTGCCAAATCTTTTTCAATAACACGCCCAGTCTTTCTTTTTTGCAGTTTGTTTTTAGAAATTTTGTCAGTATCCTCTGAAAGTTACATTTTTGGACTGGTACACGTTCTTAATAAAAGCCTTGTCTCCACTGTTAAATGGCATGTTACATTACTAGTATGCTGTCACTGCATTAACAAGAAATTTGAGCTAATGCTCACGAGATGCGCGAAAGCCTATAGCAGTTCCGGTTCGGTAGTTTAGCTGAAAATTGGGGTGTTCACGCTACGTTAATATACAAATACCAAATTCTCTATCTGGATCGCAAACGATAGTTCCATGGCGACACCTTGTGAATGATATAGACTTGTGTTGCAGCCCAAAATCACCAAAAAATCCATAAAATCTCCTATTTTGGCGTTCAACGTCATTGAATTTGGCGCCAATCGAGAGCCAGTGTACGACTTCCTATTAGTGACTAATCCTAGGCCCTATCTCGCACCGTTTCTGAGACACAGCGACTTATTGGCCAAAAATCGCAAATTTTATCCACCACCCTCTCATTTAGCGCCCTCGTTCGGGGTGACCCCCTTCGAATTTGAAAAAATTTTACAGTTCCTGAAACTAGAGTTTTCCAGGCAGCCGACGGTGAAGATTTAGTAATCCTAGCTTGGACCATTTTTGACTGATCCACCCGTGTGACAGACAGACAGACGGACAGACAGAATTGCGATGGCTAAGACGTGCAAAAAGCAGTAGCTGCTTTCGCGTGTAAAAAGTAATATTGAAAACAAAATTCTCTGTTTTTGTTTACAAAAATCAAAAATGTATCTGGTACTAAATATAATTTAATTTTCATATAAAAATTGGTACAACTTTTTTTCAAAAATATAATTTTTGTATATGCATTACGGTATAATAATTTTGGTCCTTTTGAAAATTTATGTTTTACACGGTAGTGTAGCAACGCAGTTGGAGCGTGGTGAGATATATAATAATCACATTATTGCAAATTGTCCGCAAAGTGCGCCAGTGAAAGAATTTTGAAAATTGGTCAATTATTGGCGAAGATATTGACAAAAGTAAAGTGCCACGTTTTTTATGGCCCACGGTGTATTTTCACCTGTATTTAGACGAAGAAATACTGCTCCTCCCCATGGCTTTCACGTTTCACCTGCACGGCATAATGCCACACGGCCACGGTGATGGACGTTCATTTATCATCATAACTGTTCCAGCAGCAAAACGTGCAAAACTAGTAACTCAACAGCTGCCACCATCGATAACAACGAAAGCTGTTTTTTCCGTTAATCCGCGAGGGCTCAGACGCCAAAAGCAATTAGTACTAGCATGCATCATTTCGTTGTGAACAAATAGACACAGCGAGCAGCACATCAACTGTCACACCTGATCCAAGCAACACCTTGAGCACTCGCCGGGCTGGTAAAAAATCAGTGCAAACAGATGCTCCATCAGCATAATAGGCTGCAGCCTAAGGTCGGCTTATATACAATGCAGATGGCCCTCGATTCGTTCCGTACTCTTATAGCAGAAACAGAGCTTCTCGGCAGCGTTGTGCGCTCTACTGTTACTGTGATTACCATATACCTTACCTTACCTTCAGGGTGACCAGTTACTACTAGCTCATCGCCGAGGCTGTATAATATACGACCCAGTAAGCATTCCAGATGCACCTTATAGCAGTGGCGTATCCAGAAGTATGGAATAGGGGATAAGCAGAGGTGGGGTCTGGAGATCCCCCTCCCTAAAAAATTTTTGAGAAATTTTATGCAAAATAATACATTTTTGTACAAAATTTTTAATTGTTTTAAAATACATCCAGTCAATACGGGGCGGGGGAGGAGGCCGCCCCCTCCCTTGAATCCGCCACCGATAGCATACTAAAAGATCTTCAGCGGTTCTTGCAAACCACAAGAGTCACTGGTTTTAGCATGCACACCTCCAGAAACGAAGTACAGCTAGCACATTAGCATTTAGCATAGCATTTGTACAGAAATTGGCGTATTATTACAACAACGTCTGGCAGCTGTAACTGTAATCAACAACAGCGCATATCGGAACTGATGCAGCAAGACCCGAAACTGCAGTACTTAATGCAGCAACAGTGCAGTTTCAGTAAGTGCAATCGCCTGTTGGTCACTTCTTCTCGTTAAGCTTATCCGCTTCTCAACACAAGAATAGGCCAAAGCCACACAATACAGCTTCCGCACAAGATACGAATAGAGAATACCTAATAATATACGAAGCACCTCGAACAACGTGGATCGTTCAGAAGTGTAAATTAAATTTCAAAAACATGACCAATCCACGACGAAAATCCTCATAGAACGGCGTCTATCTGTCACACGTATAGGCTTACTCACGTGCCAGCACACTGCTCAAATGTACACAAGCTACCGCCAATACAGTGTCGAACCACCAAGCTCGGTAATACCATCTCTTCCAGTACAGTATACGACCAAACCGTTGCAGTATAGCAGTCAGGGATATTGCTGTTGATATCAATTGCAGAGACACGTACTAGGCATATATACTAGGCTGCTGTGGCGATAGAGTCTGCAGCTGCAATCTGCCTAGCTTCCAGACAGACCACCCAGCACAGCACGTAATACAATCAGCTATTATCCACGCCACACCAAGTTCACCTGGTTCAGTTCACAGAAACTCGGTTGGTTTAACATTCATAGAGAGCGTTCCTGGCTGTATATTATGCTGACTGTGACTAAACGTGGAAGTTATGTCGGCATTCCACTAATCAACCATCTATCATGCTCTGTAACCAGTCGGCAGAGGGCGTCCCACCGTGACAGCCACGTGACCCGTAAATTAAATCCCGGAAGTCAAGCTGGAAAGCGCAGTCAGAATCTACTACTACCGGCTATGGACACTCCCCTTCCTCTAGTAGTTGCCAGTTTACAGTCACTACTGACCATCGCCGACAGTCACTGCCAACTAGCGTTAAGCCGCAGCCGCAGGCAGTCTTCATATTCTGACCGACTGCTCCACAGGACACCCAGCATGCTATGCTGTGCCTGGACATGAGGCTGCAACAAAGAAATGCCACTTGGAAGCAGCTGCAACTCTGGTCTGGCTGGCAGTATATTATACTGGAAACCATCCCTACAACCTCCGACGACCTACACATGTGCAAAATTGTTACTTTCATAACCCAAAACCCAAATTAATTTTGCATCGCTGACGATGATGACCATCAGAATTTTGCCATGTTGTTTGATGATTCAACCAAATCCAAATTTTGTGCAATTATTTTGAGATTTTAAAAAGCTGTCTATAGCTCTTAATGACAACTCATCTCACCCCTCCAAGTAGTAATCACTTGACAACAACGTCGGTCAACCTGACCGGGAGACGAATCCAAGATCTTGTGATCATTGAGTCCAACGTCTTGATCATTACACTGACAGACAGATCTACCAAAAGTTTAGTTTAAATTAACTGCTATTCGACTGAGTTACGCAAAAAACATTTATTTATTTGAACACTGTGTACCAAATTTAGCCTATATTATTTAAGGTCTTTTATGTCCATCGTCATTATAAAAAAAAAGAAAAAATACTGGTAGTGCCTTTTTATGAAACACCATGTATATCACCAGAAACTATGAGCTGCATTTATGGTGCTGACAGTAAATATGTATATTTATTCACTTTCATGAAGTCATCTCCAAAAAGCCAGCCAGCCAAAAAAATAAAGTCAACCCAATGCAGAAAAATTTCTTCAGTAGAAAATGGCATCTGGAAGTCATTTGAGGTCACACATTTAGGCTCACTGGAAAGCAGACAAGGTACTTTATGTCACTGTGTAGTACAATATAGGCCTTATCTCTAAAGGTTTCAAAGATAATGCACACAGAATCATTAGGGTTGTTCAAGGTCAGCAATGTTGATAAATTGATAAAGCACATCACTAGTGCTTGTTGAAATAAGCAGCATGTGTGTAGTAATGATTGCAATCCCAGGATTGAATTCTCAACCTGGGATTCGAGACTGAGAAATTTGAAGTCCCAGGATCGAATCTTGGGATTAGGCTTTTAGATTGGTCATCATTTTGGTATCCCCAATTGACTTATTTCATGCATAAGATGTTGTGTAGGCCCTTATGGAAAATATGGCCAAACTGTACGAAGTGACGATGACTGTCAAAAATACACATTACAGTACGCAGCATGGAGTAGTACTCTGGTGCTCATAAAATACTTTATTCACCGGACAGTTAAAATACTTATTTCTATCATTTGACATGCAAAAAAGTACAATTTTAACGAATATTTATAATCCCAAAATCCCGAAACTGGGATGCCGCCAATCCTCGAACTCGGGATTGGTGAAAACAGCTGGGATATTGGGATCCCGGGATTGCAATCCCTAGTGTGTAACTATCTGCAATTTTCACAATAGATGAGCCAATAGTGGCAAAATAATGTTTTTTCAGTGAGTACCTCTCTTTGACGCCTTTGTTCGAGGGGCACGTAATTTTGTCACAAAAAACTAGAGTCCTTGTGGCAGCCCACAGCGCAAATTTTGTAATTCTGGCTTGCACCATTTTGATACAATGCAGCAGTGTGACAGACAAATGGACAGGCAGAGAGACAGATGCCCAGGCGATGGCTAAGACGTGGGAAGCATTCTGCTGTCGCACTTAAAAATGGGATGAATTGTTTCACTAAAACAAGATAACTAGGTTCGGAAACTGTACTTTATTTTAAATTATTCAGACTGCACACGAGATGTTACTGTGCCATTGCTGTCATCTTACTTGTCCCCCAAATTCTGCTGTGCAAAAAGTGAGGTGAAAAAGTCAGTCTGTGGGTATTTTGTGTATTTTGTATTTTGTGGATTACGTAATGGAATGCAGAATGCGGAATTTTGAAAATGTGCAGTTTGCGGAATTTTTGTTGCAGAAAAAGCAATGTGGAATTAAGTACACTATTTTGCAGAGTTAAAATTGTGGAACGGAAGCAACAGACACCACACACACAGAGCATAATAAATGCAACAGGTAACGTATGCAACGCAATGCATGCTGCAGATGCAACGAACGGAATGCATCAGACGAACGCTATGCACACAATGCAATGCAACGAACGCTTTGGACAAGACTTGTGTCATTGAGTTTGTTCACTGTTGCATATTTGCTTATGTATTTTCTTGTCTTGCCTCAATAGCTGATGCAAGCAATGCAATGACCAAAATGTGAGGATACACACGTTGTCTTTTGCCTTGCATTGCTCTGATGAGTCGCATCTGTTGCATTTGTTGCACTGCCTAGGTAGCATCCGTTTCGTGCGTTGCATTCATGATGTTAGCATGGACCAGAAACCATGTCTGTTGCGACCTACCGTAACTTGATTATTTGTGAATTCTGCTGATTGCGGAAAATCTGTCAAGAGAAATTTGCAAACGTTCCGCAGCCGAAATTCCGTAAAATACACCAACCATCAGCCAGCTGTAAAAATGTTGGGGACATGTCCCACCCCTCCCCGCGGTGGTTGCCCACTGGTACATCACACCAGATAAAAGAGGTACATGTAAATTGCGTCCAGTAGATGAACTATTCGAATGCATTTTTGTGATTTTGTGATTTTACCAGACGCAAAAGCATTTTATCAACACCGGCCTGCAGGTGCAACATGTATCTCCGCAGTTCGCAATGAAATCAGTTTTACAGAGTAAGTACAACTATTTCTTACACAACCACAATCTAAGCAACAACTGTGAACGATAGCAGGTTGCTGAAACCTAGCCTTTTGTCGTACAAAATGAAGAAATTAACAACCAAACACTTCACTTCACTCTGCTACTCCACAGTCGTTGCCACGCCCACTAACGTAACGTAATATCCGCGCACTACCAGCAGCAGCTGCTGCAGCAGGCAAAGCCTGCGTCCAAACGAAGCGCTCACTAGATTCATGTTCCATCTTTCCGCGCGGCAAGTACCTGCTAACGTTCATACAGTCAAAGTCTTCGGCCATAATCCATTTGTCATCTAACCCAATGCTCGATTTAATGGTCGGCAGGGCCGGATTTAGGGGGGGGGGACCCAGAGGGCCCCGGGCCTCCCACCAACAGGGGGCCTCCCACAAAACCCCTCGATTTTTAAAACCCTGTAATTCGATACCCAATCCCTTTCTGAAATCCCAAATACGCCACTGGGCCCAGGCCTCCCACCAGGGGCCCCAGGCCTCCCACTAGCTAAATCCGGCCCTGATGGTCGGCCGTCAGGAATCTTAGCGTTTTTCCATTCGTATTTTTTTCTGCTTCTTTTCTCGTGCTTTGTCTGGAAATTTTCTGCCAATTTTATCACTAACCGACTGTAGAAGACGCTGCAGCTGCGAGATCTTTGGTGACGTCAGATGGTCGAGCGACGCGCTTCACGGCCGGACTAGCCGCTGTTGCTCCCGCCGACCCTGCTGCCGTCGGACCCTTCTTGATCAGCGACGTCCGAAACGACGAACGAATCCGCCTGGACCGGCGGAAGCGCGTCCGCTTGAAGAAGTTTTCGACCATCCGTGGACTGAACATCGTCGTCAGTATGTTGAGATGTGACTGCACTTGAATGCACTAACAAACACGTCTGGCGGAAACGAGTTGCCGGAAACTCCCACCTGCGGCTAAAGTTACCTGCTCGCCAGTGGTTACGACGGACGCGTGATTGCCGATTAATTACTCAGCCGAGAGCCTCGCAGCCACACTACACGCTGCAGCTGGCGGTGTCTAATGGAGAAGTCACACGTCAGTCACTGACCGCTGGTGGACAGACCAGATCGGCAACGAAATACGATCGCTTCTCCTCCCTAGTGGTAGTGACAGGCTCGCGCTGCGATCCGCGTCAACGTCGCAAAGTCGTGCTGATAGTACGGTATTCGAATTATTCGTGAATATCGGGCATTCTATCTGCCAATTCCTCTGCCCTTTTCCGCCGCTGCCCTAACAAATTCGTACAAATGAATTTGAGTGCTTTCGTCAATCGGGTGAGGATGTATTAGCGATCACCGCACCGCACAAAGACTGCACAGTAGTCGATCGACGGTCGACGACAAGAAACAAGCGACTTAGCAAGTCTACAAAGTGCTAACTGCAGCCTGACAGCACTGCATCCACAGACCGAATACACCAAGCAGCGAGCGTAGCTGCAGCAGTCGAACCGACCGAAGAATGTTTTATTAGCGCAAGCGCTCACATAAACAACGTTGGTCTGCCTGCCGCGGTTCAAATTGACGCAAGTCTGCGATGACGAGTCGTGCCCTACAACGACGATCGAGTACACCGCCCTATCAGCCAGCCAGTCAGTCTGTCTCTCCCCGGCGTACTGCACTGTCGTCGATTCGACTGGTGTATGCCTCATTCCCCCACGTTCTGACGTTGTCTGGCGTTTCGGCCATGTGGCATCACAGCGGCATTGCATTGCAGTATATGGCGGACGTTGAAACAGCGCTAGGAGTAAGACAGACAGCCTAGAGCAACAGCTGACCGCCTGCTGTGTCAATGCTAACAAACGCCATTTCACTGCAAGCTCGGCAGCGCGGTGTCGGGTTGCGCACGCAGAATGCTGTAGCCATCCAGCTGACCAGTTCAGTTCACTCAGTTCAGTTGAACGAGTCAGTCATCCGCGCTCGTTGTCATGCGAACCGCACTGACGCCCGTCAGGATCGCTCAGTGAACGCCCGTGATGCCAACCCACCGACTGCTTCCTCCTTCCAGCGTTGGTATCAGATCTGGACGGCTAGCCGCTAACAAGCTGTCAAGTGTCCCTCGACAAACTCTAAAATTAGTCATCAGTCAAATTTGAAATTTCTTTATAGTGCCGCCGCCGCATATGCCTAATCATACGGATTTCGAGGCTATTCAGCACAGTCAGCAGCCAGCTGACTGACACAGTCAATTGCAGTAGATGATAAAATAGTATCCTTTGTTCGAGATCGCTTTCCAAGAAATCTGTCTGTAAGAGGAATAAGATGAGCAAAATGTCTTGCTGTCTTGAAATAAACGAGTAGCATGCCGACTGCGGTTGTGCAAATAGCGGTTTGACGTGGTAGCGCCAGCAGCTTTCACGTCGGGTTACACTAGACGTAATTAGATCTATAAACATCAGAGCGGCCGAACTGCTGTGAGGTCACTGGCGTCATTACTGCGGTACGGGAGGAGCGTGAGACGTAATGCAAACCAGCGTGCTGTCCACTACTTAACGCCGCGCATGCCATGACGCCATCGCTCCGCAGCAAGTCGGCAATGAAACCCTGTGGCGATGTAGCAGACGGCTGGATCAGACTGCTGGCTTTGGACGCCGCCACACGATACCTAAATTGTGTCCAGCTGCTGACCTAGGTATACATGTATTCCGTAATGCCTTTTCATCATCTTTAAATCGAGGATGAGTCTGACACTTTCATGACGTGCTTCATAAACCAGTGATATCGCATGTTCGTTGACTGGAGCAACAACAGCAGTGAAACCACACTGTGTCTCAGAAAAAGTGCATGTAACAAATTTAGATACTCTAATGCCTGATCATGCAACAAAAGGCCTGTGAAGACGGACGTATGGGCGGGGGAGGCGTTCAACGAGTATGATCAATTAAACTGCCCCCATTAGTAGGGACCAACCAAATTCACGGAAAAAAATGCATGATTTCACGGCAGAATTTTTAAAATGTGTCAAATTTCACGGAAAATTCACGGAAAGAGTTTTGCAAATTCACGGGCCCCACAGACCTTATTTCGAGGTGCTGCGCTATTGCAAACGAAGAAATTTCAGAACAACGAATATTTACTACACTAAGTCAAGACTCAAGACAGTCAATGTCAACTACTTAGTGCTGAAGTGCAACACGTAGCTAACAGCAACATTCGTACAAAAGCTGCTGATAAAACTCTGGAATTGTCATAAATTAAACTAAAAGCGCTAAAATTCACGAAAAATCACGGATTTCATGGAAATCGGCGTTTTTCACGGAAGAAGGCCAATTTCACGGAAAATGTCACGGCCGTGAAATCGTGAATTTAGTTGGTCCCTACCCATTAGTTGGAATCAGGAAACGAAAACGTTGCATAAAAATAACCAGAAACGTGACCACCAGATGTGACTTTCGATCTTGAAATGCTCAAGTGTTTGCAGCTGGGGCTTTGCCCCAAACCCCTCTGGGAGAACTTAATGGAAGGCCGCAAAGTGGCCCTGCAGGAAGCTAAACTAGTGAAGTCAAACCCCAATATGTAAGTCTGGCTAAAGGCTTAAACACTCAGCATCACTGTGGGTTAAAAAGTAAGTGGGGCAAAAACTTGCAATTTTTCGACAGACACCGAAGATTGCCGACAGAATTACAATGGACATGGTGCTCAAAATTTTAATTTTGCATATATGTATATCCTCAAAATGGGGGTTTTCAGCCCCAAATTTTGCATTTTTGAATGACAATTTTTGGAAACAAGATTTTCCAACAGTCCAAATTTAGGAGGAAGCACCCCTGCCCCAGCCTCAATGCCACTGTAAACACCGAACAAACGGTTATTGGTTACTTTTTAACACTCAAATAATCACGATGAACAATGGATTTAGGAAAGCTCTAAGTAGCAAACCCAATTAAGGTAACTGACAAAAAGAGAAATTTACTGAAATTACAACCAATATACCCACAAGCCAGTTTGCACCAACAAAAAAAAATGGCACACGACCTCAGCAAGATCATTTAAACACAATTTCTGTTATACCAATATCATTACTAGATCAATGATCATGCACATTAACTCCTTGAATATATTACTAATCAGCTGCATATGTATTTAATTACGAGTTTACCAAGTAATTGACTCATATTTTTGTCTTTTGTATGCAAATTAAATGACTCGGTGTCTAATATCAACTGCAGATTAATTCAAAGCAGCAAACATTCAGGCTACAGCACAAACTGAAAATGTAATCAGTGCTGAAGTGCTCAAGCAGTTTGCACAAGCAAGCAGTTTTTATTTCCACATCAAAAGATAGTGTAATCTATTACAGCACCCCTAAATATTATCAGTGCAAAACATTCTAATGAAACTTAGTGCATGTCAATTATACACAGCATTCATTGCATGAATTCACATTAATGCACACAGCATTTCATACAATCCTTAGTCAATTCCCAGCAGTCCCAATTCTCTAAATACAAATGTAAACAAGGTTATATGTAAAATTAGGAACAGCAGTGATTAGAGCTCTGCACATTTCTCGTGACTTCTGTATCCTTTAGCATGCACTACTAACTAATGACTCGTGAACGACTTACCATCGCTAATATTCACAAGTTGTATTGTAGAGAGTTTAAAACAGAATTTTTGTATCAACTGAAAATAGAATAGTTATAATCATATGTCAATAATTAATGTCAACTTTTCTTAGGACGGACAGCTGGCGGTTCGGTGAAGTCCAACTTATTAAAATGCCTGTTAGTTTCATCAAGATACTGAGTTCCCCTACATCGGCGACCAGTCACTGGATCTACAATATTTCCGATAGGAAATACAGTCTCTGCCACAAAGTGATTCACATCTTTCATCAGTGGTTCATCCAGCTTTTTAACAATAACAAGATCACCAACGTTGTACTTCAGATCAGGGTCAGCAGCCCACAGCTGTTCTTCCTTGTTGAAATACTACAACACAACAGCAACCAAACAGTTATCATAAATGCAAGCTCACAATATTAAGGGACTGTGGTCAGTGGCAGATCTAGGCCTCAGCCAGGGGGGGCGGATTATCCCCCTTGCCCGTCCCCCTCCTACCTCCC
>Ga0209367_1000327_pt1 | contig 43467 bp, 27 predicted proteins | sample WorMetLIZISLAND2_FD_187412 | JGI IMG/M metagenome (GOLD analysis project Ga0209367, IMG submission 187412) | Marine gutless worms symbiont microbial communities from Max Planck institute for Marine Microbiology, Germany - Olavius geniculatus... ... | reverse complement strand
CATTTTCATTGATGTCTCTTAGCAACCGGACTAACTGGTGGTCCACTCCATATGACTCTAGCACAGCCCAGGTCACCGTCTGATCTATGCTGTCAAATGCCTTCTTGAAGTCGACGAAGCAGTTGATTGGCAATGTATAACGGAATGTATAACGACGCTTATTCTTAGCCTACATTTATACTTAGTTCACATGCATTTTCAAGCCTCAGGCAGCAAACTTTACAAGATTTTTGGCCCACCGTTAGGTCAAATCTTTTGTACGATGTGTCGTCTATCGTCTGTTTGTCTGTTGTCATCGTCAGTAACGCATGCAATGTGGCTAAACAGCATGACTTATCTGACAAAATATTACGCGTGTGACGGCTCTTTGCACGGAAAATTTCAGCCATCCAGTGCAAAGAAAATATTTTCAAATTTGGGGTTGAACAGAGGTGGAGCAAAAAAATGTGCGTTTTTTTTTCAAAAAATAAGTCATCGTATCTGAAAAACGGAGAGGCCCAAGATTGCTGTATAAATCAGTAATAGGAAGTCACATAAGCCCTTTCAGATGACACGAAAACCCTCGACCTTTGATGACGTTGAAAAGTCATTATGCACTCTGCTATGCTAGTCGTGCAGTATTGTGGCTAAATGGTACGTCATTTGGGGTCGGCGATGGTACCATTGGATAAGGCGATGACCAGTTTCTGCAGGTTGTCAATAGTAGCCATTTTTCTATCTGCAGCGATTTACCTCCAAAACGGGAATTCCCGCTAGCCCTGGCCTCACCCTGGCCCCTGAGCACAGTGAGCAGGGTTAGATTAAAATATTGACGGTTAAATATCTGATACTTTCTCAGCTGTTAATGCCCATATTCTTTCAATTTTTGTTTTGTCAATTTTTGAATATATTCTTGCAGTTAAAAAAATTGAATATTTGCAATTTTGCAGGACAGAAAATGAGCCAGTAGTTGATCGTCTCGGTTGTTGGTTGTAAATTTGATGCTGTCTTCAACTGCTGAGGCATGTTTATTTCAGTAATCTGTGTTTGTACGTAAAAGCTGCAAAAATAAAGTTTATTGTTTGATTAAGTGAGCTAATTCGTTTTTTTTCGAGAAAATTATTCACGATACTGCATTTGTAACGTAACACGCCGAAGGAATATTCGATTGTAACAACTTTGCATTTCGCACGCCTCTGCATCGTGACATTCACCGTGCATTTGTAAACTTCCGGTTTGTTCTGGTGGTTGCTGAAAATTTTTCTCTATATTGGACCTGGAAAAAATTCGTAAGAAGCTGAAAATTACATGATTCAAACTAGCAGACCACAGATATATACCTAGCAGACACTGAATGTACTTCGCTTAAAAATCCACCAAAATCCATTTTGTGGAAACTTCAGGAATTTGACATTTGTGCTGAACTCGCGGAGTGTTGATAAGAAAACAGTTTTTAAAAAGTTTTATTGTTTTTTTAGACCGTGATGACTCACAAGACGATTACCAGGACTTGTCGGGCCGTTTTTAATTAGTTTATAATAAAATCAGAGCGTAGTCATTTCGGCTCGATGTCGTCTGCACACTCGACGACGGCAGAACTGTGTGCTGAGATAGAACGCCTACAGAGCGAGCTAGATGAGACGAGTAGGCAGAAGATCCAGGCGGCGGAGTACGGGCTTGCCGTGCTGGAAGAGAAGACACAGTTACAGCAGCAATGTGAAGAATTGGAGGCGCTCTATGACACTACCAGACTCGAGCTGGACTGCGCGAAACAGGTCCGACTCTTAACTACTAGCTATAACCCTAACCATCAACCCTAACCCTTATATTAACTTAGGTTAAAGGTGGTGTTATAGCTCCTAATGGAAGCCCATTCCAGAGCTACGGAGCGTCACCTGCCATATGGGATCACACAGCGTTACCAGCCACCCGACATGTGAAGTTGTGAACGCACCCCACCTAAACCCAGCCAGATAGGCCGGTATTCGATTTATTTAGCCTGGAGGGATGGAAGGCTGAGTTGACCTAGGCGGCTGGTTACATACCGAGATGGTTTATTTGCCCACAGGCAATCCAATTACTAACTCGGCTTGGTATAGAGTAACTCCCTTGATCTGATGAAACATGTTACCACTACGCCACACCACCAACCCGGATTCTACTCTGTTACTCATAATGCTAGCGCCTCCTTGCACATCTAATGCTTAATAGCATTCTGGATCTCCCACTAAAAGTAGAATTTTGTTCAGTGTGTATATCCACTAAACAACAGTCTCTTTAGTGTCACACTGCAGATAGATTTTCTTTCAGTGGATATCCACTGAAAATAGATTACGATCTGGGATGTTCAATGTAGCTTGGCCTAATTAATACAAACTACTATTAGGTGTATTGGAGATAGGGCATAGTCAGAGTACAGTCTGGAAAAAGGAATTTGTGAACATGTATGTAAGTCACTGACGGAAGCTCGATAATGACTTAGCAGACGTCATGTAGTTCGACAAGTTGTTTTAGGTTCTTGGGCCGACAACTGGGAAAAACTGGTCAGTGGCAGTTATCAGCGGCAATTGTAAACATTTTACAGGATCATTAAAAACTCATCATATTTTGGACTTTTGAAAATAACTCTAGCGTAAGTAACTCCTGAACTCAACAAAAGCCCATTATTTGTTCTGTTTACAAACTGGGCACTTTTCTGAATACAGGTCCTAAATTATTCCTATCCCTAAGTTTAACCCTATCCTTAACTTTAACCCTTATTCGTGCATTTTTCCAGTTGAAAATGCTACTAAAATCATATTAATAACAATGGTGATAGGGATAATTTGGGATTGGTATTCAGAGAAGTGTTTTTGAACCATGTGTGTTATGTTATCAGGCGCTGACAGAGAGCCATCAGACACACAGGCGAGTGAGTGCGATCGGCGTACGTCAGGAGGAAACTCTGCTGCAGGAGTCGGCGTCACGGGAGGCTGAACTCCTGTGCAGTATCTCCGACCTAGAGACTGAACTGCGTGGCACCAGGCAGACCCTGGATCAATATAGGACTGAGGCTGAACGAGCTAATGCGCTTTCCACGGACCTCGCTTTACAGGTATATCAAAAAATCTTTCTCTGACTAGGGTTGTTAAATGAAGTTCGGATTTGCGAACTTTAAATTTCAAGTTTGAATTTGTATTCGTTTTTCAGTTTTTCGATATTTGAATCCAAGCATCACTAATTAGACGCAGAGGGTTTTGCCTTGAAAGTGGAGCGCTGTTACTTCAGCAGTGCACTGTGTGACGATTTCTTTGTTCTCTGCCGGCTGTCAATTCAAGTGACACGTTTATGTTTATATTTCACAAGGTAGTGTAGAGACACATTTATGGTGTGGTGGGATATATAATAATCACATTATTGCAAATTGTCTGCACAGTGTGCTAGCAAAAGTATTTTAAAAATCTGTCAATAATTGGCTAAGATATATGGACGAAAGTAAAGTGCCAGGTTTTTTTTATGGACCGCGGTGTATAAGTTATTATTATGTGTGTGCGTGTTTGTAGGTCGAGCAGTTAGAGGCACAGAACCGTCAGGTCCGGAAGGATTTGAAAGAGCTGAAAATCCGTGAGTCTCGGACAATGTCTGACTACTCGGAGCTGGAGGAGGAGAACGTTACGCTACAGAAACAACTCGCTGGACTCAGGCATGCTCAGGTCGGTCCAACTAATGTACGGTTTACGATCCTACGATTAGGAATCTTAGAATCCTCCAGGCCGTCTTAGTTGTGGGAAGTACGATAATTGGAAGGTTTGATAGTCCGAAAGTTCGATAAGGCGGCATACCATTGTGGGGTGATTAAATTGCTCTTTTATAAGAAATTTTTAACCACTTTTATTTTTTAAAAATGCCACTAAAATTTATTAGACATGTGCTTTAATTTTAGACCATGTTGTTTTCAGGGTTTAATTCCCCTTTAACCAATTTTCTAAGTGAAAGTACCAACTGCGGCAGGTGTGTATTTCTAGGTTGACTACGAAGCGGTAAAGCACGAGAACCGGCGGCTCAAAGAAGACGTCGAAGACATGAACAGCGAACTCGAAGAACTATCAAAACTCAAGAAAATAGTTGAAAACAACCTGGAAGAGGCTCTGGCAACTATAGTCCAGGAACGCGAGCAGAAGCACTCGCTTAAGAAAGAACTGGATCAAAGACTTAAGACGGATTCGCTTTATGCGCTACAGTCGCTGTCGCTGGTCAACTTTGGACTGACAGATGGACGGCGGGGGGTCCACGACGTGTCCGAAGACAGTCCCACTGTATTGAAGAAGATTGAAGGAGAATTTTCATCAGGTAAAGAAAAGGTTCTCACTTTTTCTGAGAACTTACTTTTATCCAGATGTTTTAATGATTTTAAAGTGACATTTTTAGTGCACTCCCGGTTTGGTCTGAAGTAGGGATGGCACTATAATTTTGCCTGCTACTTACTGCTACTGCTATTACTAGAGATAGACCAAAACAACTAAGACAGTACATTTTAACTTTCTGAGTTTCGACCTTTTAGGTTCAAGGAGTTCTGCAAATGGAGGCCTCTGATTTGGGTACTCCTTCAAAAGGCGTCAATTGTTATTTTGTTGCTTATTGTACACTGATTCCCCAGGTGGCAGCACTAATGCTGCCGCACGTCATGTGAGCTTTGCTCGTATTATTTGAGACTAGATGGATCTGTGTGGTTCACTATTTTTCAGGCGATGGGCCAACCGTGACTGCCATGGAGTCCACGATTCCAGAAACACGGAGCGTCGTGGGGGATCTTTTTTCTGAGATCCACGTCACTGAGGTGCAGAATACTTGAAAAATACTACTATTATTAATTATCTGAACGAATTATTGCTTAGTTGACACAGATTAGATAAAGCCGCTTTAGAGAATGCATATCTTCGCAAAGTATGCAGAGTGACATGATAATTAGCGCCCACAGTTTTTCATTGTAAATTTTGCCAAGTTCCGCAGGCCAGTTTACAAAATTCTGCAACTTATCATGGCAAAATCGTCCAAGTTCTGTGGCTCTCTGTGGTGCCTTTCGTTTGCAGGTAAACTGGGCTTTATCCTGTTAAGAACTTGTGTTATTGAAGGCTGTCATTGTGCTAAGTTAAGCTAGCAGCATACAAAAAAAATATCAATGTTTTTTGCTTTTTAAAAGTGCAATTTGTCAAGTTGCATTACATTTATTTACGATTGTGCCATATTGTGAGAGCTAGAGTTAACTGTTTGGTTTTTTTGCAGTAAAATTACATCATCAAGCCAACAATCACACTAATTGCCGGTCATTTCTCAACTTCTGCAAAATTCTGTCAAATTATTTGGCGGAAATGTCAAAATTTTGCGAAAGAGGGCAAATTCCGAGGCTCGGCTTAAAATTCCACGGCCCACGGTAAACTGTGGGCCCTAGTCATAATGATAATGACGTTAATAGGTCACCAGCAGATTATGCATTGTCTGTGACGTCACCAGCTGCAACGGCCAGTAACAGTGGCAGTTGCGAGTAAATAAGTAAACAAGTTATCTATATAGTGCATTAGCTGTAACAACCTTGAATGCGCTCAATGTGCTAGTAATGCGAAAAGTGCAAATGTTTCCGGTGACGTCTGAAAGTAGGTAAACAGTGTGAACTGCATTTGAGAGTGTTCAGCAGAGCCTTCCAAGTAGATTGATCAGCTATTGTCCATAGGCTGTTAACATTAAAGAGGTAAAAAATAGTTATTTATTATAAGTAAAAAATTAACAGTAATGCAATACTGCATTATACTATTGCTTTCGGTAAAAACTCGGTGTTTTAGGTGCGGAAGCTGGAAAAGTTGCTGGAAGATGTGGAGATGGAGAAAAGCGAGCTTCAGGCGATACTGGATGAGGTTAGGGAAAGACTGCGGGTGTTGGAGGCGGAGCTTGGGACAAGGGACGAGATGATAGAACAGCTGAGAACTCAGCTTGTTAACTCAGCGGTCACTCAACCAACGGCTGCTGGGCAAGAAAACGTCCCTGAACAGGCAGTAAGTGTTTATGATTGGGCGTCTGTAATTCAAAGGTGCATTTTCACTAACTCCAACCTTTAGCCTCCTAACTTTAACCCTGACTGTACTCTTAGTTGAGACGAACTGTGGAGATTACATTAACGTCTTTAGCCGTAGGAAAGAACCCTAAACCTTTTGCATTAATGGGCTGCCGCCAGTGTTTACAAACTTGATGTTATGTTACTCAGGGGCACAGGTTTTACTCTGCTGAAAACAATTTCTGTCCTGTCGAAAATTTTTTCCAAAAATGCGAATTTCCCGGGGCTTGAAGTCCTCCATTTTGGTGAGTTTAGCGATGGAATTGAGATTTTAAACTCCACCCACTCGACCCTGTGAGAAATTTGCAGCATTGCTCAGTATTCCTGTAGCAGTTTGTGAAGCAGACGCTGTCAGCTCGTTCAATTGGAAACTGAAAACTTACTTTTATTCTACATGTTTTTAGGATTTTTAATTTTGACATATGTAATGCGCTCCTGGTCTGGGTTCATGTAGGGAAGGTAGAATAACACTTTATTACTACTACTACGGTTGCTGGATGGAAAGTTACAACTTCATGTTCCCCCGAATTTTTAACCCGCTACACTGTTTTTTCACCGGTTTGAAATGTGTGCAGACGGGTAGCAAAGCAGACACTGATGATGGATTATTATCAGAATCACAACAGGACAGCACGAATGCTGCCACAGAAGAAGAATTGATCCGCCGTGCCACGGCAGATGAAGAACGGGAATCGCGGATCCGCCGGCTCGAAGCGGATCTGACGGTGATGTCCGGCCTGGCGTCGGAGTCCCAGTCGACCCTCAGTTCCACACAGGACAGTCTGATCCAGGTCACGGAAGAGATAGCAAGCCTCTACCATCTCGTTTGTGAGGTCAATGGGGAAACCCCGAACAGGCTTACGCTGGAGCACGTCCGCCAGGATGATAAACATATCGACAGGCTAAAGGCCAGAGTTCGTAGTAGTCATGGAGATAGGACAAGGATGGAGGCAGTAGAAAAGTGCCCTCCAGTGGACAGTTTGACAGACACGCTCACTAGTGGCATAGAAACAAGCGATGAAGGACGATCAACAGAGTCCTCCAATATGAACGTAGTAGAAGAGCCACAGATGGACATCTCAACAGAGGCGTCACCTGGTGGTGGTTCCACTAAACAAGGAACGCTAGCACCAGAAGGTGTGTCCACAATTGAGCCGGTCGAAGAGGTTAGTATCATTATTGTTACCAGTAGTAATAGTTAGCGTGTATATTATCAAATGAAATTGATGCAGTATGTGTCTAATTTAGCCAGTTGGCTTTCCATAATTATGTTAACCATTGGATCAATCCAGGATATCTACAGTGGCCTTATTTGGCCCGAATAATGCAAACTAATGCTTACTGCTCCAGAGGTGTGTTAATAATGGGTTATTATTAGTACTAATACTAACAAGCCGAAAGTAATTTGGAAAGAGATGAAATCGCTTTCTCCGGTCTGTGCAGCTCCTCATTTCTGTTCACAAGGTGGCAGCAGCAATTTGCATTTGAGCTATATCAGCGATTTCTAACCCCCTTTGGGTTCTCTGTTAAGCAGTATGCCATTTACAATGCAGTGGACCAGTAGTTGCAGAAATGAGACTAACTGGCAAATTTAGTTTATACACCATGTCTCAAAATCAGATGCCTCCCTACAGATAAGTTAGTGCAAAATCGTTAATACCTGACAGATTTTTACAAAATTTGAATATGGAGACAATCATTCTGAAGTAGCACTTGAAAGTTTGAGCTCAAAGTGGCCACCTTTGGCTTTGACGCAAGCTCTTAGTCTAAGGCGGCTACGCTGCTGCTTGATCCCTTTGTCAGTAACAACGTATTGAATGTAACCTTAATGTAAACAAACTCTGGCATCATAATGACGTTACATCGAGAACACACGGTAAAGTGTCAAACGTCATAATAGAAGTGATCGTAAGTGATGTTAAGATAGTGCAGTGTACGATATTTCATTCAAATCCATGAACTACAAAGTGAATTAGGCGTGTTTGAAGTGGGGGGGGGCTAATTTTGGGAACGATGTAGATTATGTTGTATCATTTGTGGCCGGCTGTTACAGGGGGAGTGTCAGGATGGTTCCACTGCTGATCGTGAGCGGTCGCCCGTGGAGACGACATCCTTGCGGCCTGTCGGTGATCCGGTCGGATGCATCAAACTGGTTGAAACAATCCATGATCAGGTGCGGTTTCTGCGCTCTGCCGTGGAGCGCGGGGTGGAGCTAAGACAACAGACCAGTGCTGCCACCCGGGGCAACAGCGCTGACGAGACTGTAGAGCTCACAGAGCAAATAATCAAACTGAAGGCGATGCTTTCCGCTAAACGCGAACAGGTAACATGAAGGCTGTAGCCAGAATTTTTACTTGAGGGGTTGACCTTCCTCTCCCTTTCTACGTTCTTCCCCCTTTTTTCCCTTTCCACTATTTTCCTTTCTCTTCTTTTTGTTTCTCTCCCCTTTTATCCTTTCCCTTCTTGTCCTGGTCTTCTTTTTCTCTCTCTCCATATCCTGTCTTTTCTCTGTTTTTTTTCCTTTCATCTTTTTTCCTTTCTTCTTTTTTCCTTTCTTTTTTTTTCCTTTCTTTTTTTTCTTCTCTTCCCTTGTTTTAGAAGTAGAACCCTTCAAATCCAGCTAGGATTGTCGCATTGAGTAACTTTGAAATTTCCAACATTTCAGAGTTGGCATTAAACCGATTAACCCTTCCCCTCCTTAAATACTGCCATGAGTATATCATTTTCTCATGTGAACTCAACCTCCTACCCTCAGCAGGACCTAGCTCTTATACCCTCTGTCCAACCATAGACTGCAGAGCTCATGGAACAAGTCATCAAACCGAAAGCTAGTTGTATGTGGTCCGCTAAATGTGAACAGCTTTCTCATTTTCTCTTTTGGGTTAACTCCTATTCCCAGCTGTTTTCGGTCGTTCCTACCCCAGACAGCAATTTGGTAATGGATTGTCAAACTGATGGTCGTGCTTTTTGCATTATGCGGCCATCCATTGCCCGCAAGGGCGAACCATTTATTGGACCCGGTGTTTGCAGCTAGCAGACATACCACTGCCCTAATCAGCCACACTACGCTTTCACCCTGTAGATCACAAGCTACTACTCATTTCCCATCCCATGCAGGGTAGGAGGCTGAGTTGGCCTGAGCATACAGTAAGTTAGCAACTTGCTCAAGGTTGCTTTTAAATTACTGGCAGTGAGAATTGAATCTTAACCTGAAATTTATGAGTCGATGCTAACCACTAGACCACTTGCACCTACACGGGCATGTAAGTGCGAACAACTTGCCCAGGGTTGTTACTTGGTAGTGCACCGGCTGGGAATTGAACCGTGGACCTTTGGGTCTCGTATCCAATGCCCCAACCGCTGAGCCACCAAGCTATCTATCTTGTCTCTTGCTCAGTCTCTTACCCTCAGTGGCTTATGGGTGACGGCCCGCCCTCTAGTGTGGCTGGTTTGAGTGGTGTGGTATGTCTTATAGGGGTTAAACATGAACAGGTCAACTCTGAGCAGAAGCAAGCTGCTATGCTCTTAATCCCAGAAGCCAACATTGGTTATTGATGTAGCGCAACGTTACATCGTGTGCGTGTACAGATAGCAACACTGCGTAGCGTGCTGAAAGCTAATAAGCTGACTGCGGAGACTGCGCTGGCTTCGCTGAAGCAGAAATACGACAATGAAAAGGTGGTTGTCACGGAGACGATGCAGCGACTCCGAGTTGAGCTGAAAGCACTGAAGGAAGATGCGGTCAGTGACGTTACTTGTTTGTCTCTGTATCATTTAGGGTTAAGTGTTGCACTCATTTAGTCACTCATTCATTCGTTTATTCATTCATTAATTTATTTACTCCTTTATTTATTTATTTACACCTTCATTCATTCACTCACTCATTTTTCCTTCAATCATTCATTTATTCATTTACTTATTTACTCAATCATTTACTCATTCATTTTTTAATTGTTTTTTTTCCAGTCATTCATTCATTTATTCGTTCATTTAATCACTCGTTAACTCACCTTTCACTGTCTCCTTCATTTATGCATTTATTCTCTCATTTACTCACACATTTGTAGGCCTTGAAGTGAGCGAAATTTTCAGCCACATTTGTCGGTGCAGAGGATGAGCTGTCTGGAGATGGATCTGTGCTTTCTCAGCGGAAAATTGTTGAAATTTTGACACTGAAACGATGTACATTCTGATATGTTGTTTTAGTGCAAAAATGCCATGCAAAGGCTAGGATCTACTGGGTCTGCTGTGAAGCTGCTTCTGTGATTCTGTGACCAAAACACACCAAAGCATTAAAGCCTCCTGTCTCTTTACTGGGACCCTTTTTCCTTCCTTCCTTCTAGTTTGAGGTTATTTAAAGTTAACGCGCTGTCTGAATTACTGGCTGCTGCTGCCATTAATACAACTACACTGTGTCGGAACATTTTTGAAACATCTCGATTTGCCAGATGTTCAAATAGACGGACCGTCTGATATAGTGTAGCACTGTAGGGATAATTTTGCCTGATTCTCGTCTGGAGTGTATTTCATTTTCTAACACGTTTTTGCCTATGTTATTGCTAGTTTTTTCTGGCACTTGTATTTCACGAGGTAGTGTAGTGATGCAGTTAAAGTGCGGTGGGATGTTCAATATCATCTTTATTGCCAGTTGTACAGAGAATGTGCCTGTGAAAAAATTTTGAAGATTGCTTAATATTTGGCAAAGATATGGACAGTAAAAAACTGGGAAGTTTTTTCGGACTCAGTGAATAAATTATTGTTTGTTTTTTCAGGTGATGTTTGCATCTTTGCGGGCAATGTTTGCCCAGCGTTGTGACGAGTACGCGACTCAACTGGAGGAACAGCGTAGAGTCCTGAACGCAGCCGAAGAAGAAAAGAAAACACTTAATTCGCTTCTACGAATGGCCATTCAGCAGAAGCTTGCATTGACGCAGAAACTGGAGGACTTGGAGTGTGATCGGGAGCGTCGAAACATCCGATCCGCGCAGCAGCCAGCGTCAGCATCGCGGAATGCTGCACGGAGCGTTGGTCCGCGGCTGGGAAAAGTAAGTGCCGGCAGCGGCAATGGTGGTGGTGGTGGTATGTCTGCTTCACGCATGTTTACTCGCCATCGTGACTACTGACATGTAGTGACACAACATTTCCAACTGTTTTTGAATGCATGGTGATCACTTGCGGGGGGCAGCTCGATAGTCCAAAAGTTTGATAGCGTGAAAATTTTAGGGTTTATGTAGTCAAATTTTTGCTTGCACTGCTGGAAAGTCAGATAAAGTTGAGTAATTTTCTTTGGTCTGGAAAGTGGTCAACTTTTTGCTTATGTGCTACTAAAAAGCTTACTTACTCGCTATAGGAAATTACCCAGTTTTGGATGAAAATTAGAAATGTTGGTGATTTTTGGATGAAATTTGTAATTGGCGAAAACTGTTTTTTGGAGGACATATATTTGTTATGTCCTTACTTATATAACAATAGTTATTATGCACGCAGTTTGGTTCACACGATAGACTAACAACTAACACACAGATACACTGTTGTTGTTATTAACTGCTTGCTTCTGCTGTTAAGTAACTGACGCAGATACAGCCACAGGCCAAATCTGGTAGCCGAATGTGCCTCGGAATTTTTGCATGTTGGAAATTTGCCGAAAAAATTTATGGCCATGGGTAATTTTTAAGCAGGTTTTTCTGCTAACAATTTGCCCCAAAATAGCGACATCTGAATTGTTTTTCATTTTTTACTTACAGAAAATCACAGCCACATCTGTGTACCAGACAGACGGACCACATTGTTTGTAGTGGCTTTAGGTCTGCCATGATGATTGCATCTTCTTTTTTATTGACTAACTACAGCATGCTAATATACTGGGTGGCGCTGAAAAAACGTCCCGAAATTTGCCAAAATATCAACCAACGATAGTCTGCACTGTATTTCGACAGTTGGATAATTAATTTGGTCAGTGGTCGATTAATTAAAAGTCGCATTAAGTACTTACTAACTGACATACAGAAATAGTGTTGCTTTTATTTCTTTTCTAATTCGTCTAGCAGATATTGTTTGGCTGAGTCACGTGCTGAATTTTGCATCAAAACTTGGACTTTGCATAATTTGGCTCTCTCTCTCTTTCTATTCTCCCTCGCCTTATATTTATGCTTTTTTTCAATTTAGCAATGTAGCCCCGCACCAGTACTGTTAGATGTAATCTGGCTGCAGGATGCATTTTTTGCATTTCTTGTTTCCTAACCAACATACGGAATATTGCAAAATACTAGATGAATTGGGTACAGAAAGAGATATATAGATTTGCATGTTTCAGTAAAAACAGCGTGCTGTTAGATTTGTTTTGTCTTCAGTCTTGAGTCTGTGATTTTGAATTTCCCAAATCCACCGTCTGCTTATGCTACTGGCTTTGGTATATTTTTATTCATTTGGTCGCGTTCTTAATGTTAATGGCGGCTTGTACAGAGTGATGTAACTGAACTGAACTGACATGGTTTAGTTTTTGACGAACTGACCAATGTGCATGCAGTAATGCATTACAGTAGGCACCTTCCCCTTTCTTCCCTGTTTTTCTCCCTTTCTCCCTTAGAAGTATTACCCCCTAAAATCCAGTTATAGGGTCTGGGGAGTGCTATGAGCTCCCCCAGCAGAGTCTGGGGTGGACCCTCTGCCAAAGTCGAATTTGGTGCATTTTAGCTTTAAAAGATGAGGTCTGGTGGCAACGATTTTAATTATTTTCCCAAAAATAAACTGACCACATTGGCAAATTTGGTAGAGTTTAAATGTATGCTAATGTTTTTTCTGCCCCCCCTTGTCTACGGCACTGCCTTTTCATTGCACAATGGAATGATTTTACAGTTGACATATCATATCAGAGCGTGTGAGTTCTAGTCGGAATCTGCAACTGTTTTGTGTTTATTGCTACTAAGTAACTGTTTAACCTGTTGTTTACTATTAATGTCTACAAAACTTATAGTTAGACAGTTCATACTCTGACTAACGATGTTAATGCTTTTACATTGTTATTCTTCAGTTTTGTTCTAACAAAATAATGTTTATATGCTAACTAATAAAGTTGATTAAGTTGATTCGGAATTTGAATTTAAAGCAGTTGTCCAGTAAATTGTACATAGTTCTGTCGTGTCACAATTTGACATAATTATGTACATAATGCTGATGTCCAGTACAATTGTTATAACCATTCTTGTGAGTTGATTCTTTCTTAAATAATGTGATTAAATAATTAATAATTACTTAGTGTGATTTCACACTGAGCTCTTGTCATTTTTAACTGTTTATGATTATACATGTCATTTGACGTGACAAATAACTGAATTTAGTTGAAATTTTGTCCAAATTTCAATTAACTTGGATGAAATTCTGTAATAAAAAAATGTCGGTACTGTACAGTGTGTGCCAAAAAAGTAAGCTATTGCACTTTGTCCATATCTTTGCTAAATATTGATCAATTTTTCAACACTGGACTCTGCAAGAAATTTGCTACTTAGTGGCATGCACACCACACTTATTATGTCGCTACACTACTTTGTAAAATATAAATATCCAATAACGTACAATATCTACAGATGGACAAAATTTTTAATGGTAAATTTTTGAAGTATTGAACTTAAGTGTTAAAATATGAGTTATAGTAAGTGTCAAAAACATTGGACGACATCTTAAATATTTTTTCAAATAATTTGAACGATTTTACACTGCACTAATTTTCAATGTACACTAATGCTGGTTGATGGCTGCAATGTTGCTCAGTTAACTGCATGAGCATACAGAGCAATGCATTTCAATTGTACAGCCCAACAAGCTGTGCACTATTTTTTGAAACATGAAAACTTACTCCATAGCTACTCCTAAATCTCTTTGACACTTATTATAACTTATATCTAATATTTTACCTAGATACTTTAAAAATTTACCACTCGATCTTATTACCATCTGTAAATATTGTACGTTTTTGGACATTTGTATTTTACAAGGTAATGTAGCGACATAATAGGTGTGGTGTGCATGTCACTGAGTAGCCAATTTTTTCCGGAGTCTATTGCTGAAAAAATTGTGAAAATTTGTCAATATTTAGCCTTGCCTTCAGCCATTTCCAATCGAGGGTAGGCCGCACTATGAATCATCTTTCTCCATGCAGATCTGTTGTCCACTTTTCGAATTGCCTCTTCAAGCTTCAGCCCTGTCCATGAAGTGACACTGTCCATCCACGCTGGTCTTGGTCTTCCTCTTTTCCTACTGCCAGGCAGGGTCCCTTTGATGATACTCTAATCAAGAGATTTGTCTTCGCCTCTCATGATATGACCAAAGTGTCTCAACTTTCTGCTTTCAACATTTGCCAGTAAACTTCTGTTGACACCTGCCTGCTCCAAGACCCACGAATTTGTCCTCTTTGCCGTCCACGATACTCGCAAAATCCGTCTTAGTGCTTTCATCTCAGACGCTTCCAACCTATCTTCGTGCGATCTTTTCAAAGTCCAACTCTCACATCCGTAAGTAGTCACAGGCTGTACTAGTGTCTGTGAGAGCCGTACTTTGGTATCTGTAGTGGTGTCATGACTTTTCCAAATTTTCCTCAAAGATGACACAATGAATGCCCTGTCCTTTATTCAATCTAGCACGAATGTCTGCTGTACACTCTGCATCTGATCCAAGGTATGGAAATGTTTATTTAGCAAAGATACGGAAAAAGTACAATAGCTTATTTTTTGGCCTATCCTGAAAATATATGTCCACACTAATACTGTCACTGATTAGGTCATGCTTTACCAGATTAAATCTAGATGTAGCCGTTTACAACTAGACCAGTGATAGAAAGTTGCAAGGTTAGATCATCCAGACAGCTCTGGTGGCAAGTAAGTAACAAGATGAATTATAGTGTGTCCAAAACAATCGAGCGTCAGTCAGTCTGGGTGGTGGAATAAGACATGAAGGAAGGGTGGTGACTTGGCACGAAGATGCAGTTACTTGAACAAATATAACTGGGCTTTTATCTGTAGCAATAGACGCATAATTCACTGATACTGTCTGGAGGGCATATAATAACTGTGAAACTGTTTTTGTGAAAAGTTTTCTTGCGTAACATTTTTTTAATTTTTACTGCTGCATCCTGTTGTTAGTCGCATTTGGTGACTGATCAACAGGCAGGTATTATCTGATTGTTTTATATTATCTGTCTTCGAGTTTTTTTTTGTGAAGAATAAGTACGTGAAATATGATGTTAAATGCATAGGAGCGTCAAGTACTTTGGTACGATACCGTAAATGGATTTGCTGTGCACTACCAAAAGTTTTGCTACGGTAATTTACAATGTTTTCACATAGTGGTTGCAGGCACACTGTTGAAATGTTGTCAAAAAATCATGTGGTAAAATAAGATTGCTGATGAAATTTCAACAACAAGATTCTTTTTTTGGCGGAAGATGTGGAAGATTTAAGAGATGATTTGGTCTGCTGGTTGCAGTGATTTGGTGATGTGCAACGATGGCATTCGTCGTGGGTGTTGCTGACGTCATGGAGCATGTGTTTGGTTCCACCAAGTCTTTCGGCTGTGCTTCAATGAATGCTTGCAGTTGCATCGATCCTTCTTCAATATTTGGGAACCCAAAGGTTGAACCAGGCCTCAGTGGGGTGGGAACAAGGAGGGGGTGGCCCAGGGTTGAGACATTTCCACAGATACCAAAAAAATTCAGTGGGTTTGTTTGGATAAACCCACTTAAAAGCGTGCTAAAATCCACCCAAAACGTATCACAAACCAAATATAATGGAAGTATTTGATTATGGCTAGGTTTTTGAAATATTTAAATCTTTGAATCTGTCAATGTTGGTATATTTTTAGCCGTGGGGAGCAAACAGAAACTTATATGAATCAATAAACTGAAAACCCAACAACATAATTTATCAAATTGGGCTTTTTTGGTAACCTAAAAATATTCCAAACCCACCAGGTTGGGCTTCCAAAGAACCCAGTTTTGCAACCTTGGGGTAGCTCCTTTCCCATCCAACTACGGGGTGGGCAGCGTCATGAGCTTCCGGTCCAGGGGGCGTGCACGGTTGGAAAATCTGCCTGACTGAGAACTTGTGGTGTAGCGAGCAAGTGAAAGAATTTTGGGCTTTTTCTCGTTTTTCCCTCTGATACGGTTTTCATTGAAACGCTTGTGACATTGGTGGCTACAATGTATACCGTACATCTGGGGACATGTCCAGATAGCCTACTAGGGGGGACCCGGCCCCACCCCTCCACCAACCCTCCCCCCTAAAGGCTTTTAATTGAGTTTAGTGCTGGCATATCATTGAGTGATCTCATCTCAGTTAATTATGTTGAGTTAAAAATGACTGATTGCGCGATTACAGGATGTCAGATCACAGGCTGAAATGTCTGTCGCATACAGTAATATTAACACATTGTAAAACGTGTGCCGTTCGTTTTTTTTGATCAGTGGCTTCTATCCCTATACATGGTGGGCGCAGCTTGCACCTAGTGAAAAATAGGGGAGGCGAAGTTTTGTTAAGGGTGTAGATCAAAATTCCTTCCTATTTTTCACTGGGCAGTGGGCAATCATCACCCTTGACAAAACTTTTCCCCCCATTTTTAGAGTGAAAAATAGTGGGAGTTTTAAGCGCACAGACCAAAACTTTCCCCGTTTTTCACGGGGCAATCTACACCTTCAACAAGAAGCGTGAAATTAGAGGTTTGAGCCCAAATGTGGAGAGGAAGTTGAGCCTTAAAGTGGAGGGGGGCAACTTGCTCCCAATTTCGTCTCCAGATTTGGGGAATAGAAGCCACTGGTTTTGACTGCTATGTGTGCAACTGCAGAACGCATCTGACTTTTAATATAGAATTAGACATTTTATTCTTCACCATTGGCTGGGTATCACTGCAATTCATAGTTTTAGGTTTTTTTTCTAAGAATTTGTTTCATTTTCAAGTATCAGTGATTTTTCCAGTGCAGGCTGTGGGATAAGTTTTTAGTTTTGAATTAGAATTTTAGAAACTTTACTATTCCGCCATTAGGTGGATAGACTATCATTGCAATTGGTAGTTTTAGTTCTTTTAATAATTTGCTTCGTTTTTGGTTATCAGTGCAAGCTTCAGAATGCGTTTTACTTTTTGAAGTAGAATTGGAAAGTTTTCCGCCAAGGTTCGTCATAGCGCATGTGCACTTTGAACTTTCATTTTTTCAAGAACTATTCCACTAATGTTATTGTTTTTTCTGATCACACAGCTCTAAGATTTAAGCAAACCGAATGTTTTTATTATAAGGTTTAATTCTTTTTAGTCAGTGTAGTGAAAACCATTTGGTGCTATGATGTGAGCAATGGCGAAGCTAGGATCTGAATGTCGAAGGGGGCGACCCTCCCCTGTGCAGAATTTTGTTTCAGATTTTTTTTGGTGTGATAATGATGTGTTTTGGTGCATTTTGGCACTATTTTGTGTAACTTGAGTTGGCTTTTGGGGGGAAAGGGGAACACGTGAACCCCCCCTGTGTTCCCCATGGCTACGCCATTGGCTGCATATTTAGCTTGTTTCAGCTAATCTGCTGTCAATACTGCAAAATGTTTTGTAGTCAGAATCGGTTTATTGTTGACTTCTTTTTTAACAATAATTGAAATCATTGTATTAACGTTGACATGGTTGTATGATATGATTTGTAATTTCTTGATTACGGAACACACACTGTTGCAGGGCCGCATAAATTGGTGATTAATTAATCAACTAATCATTATAATATTATGTAATTAAATTTTTTAGCTGTAGTTTTATACTGGTTGTATGGCGTTAGATTTGCAAGTTTGCCTTTTGTGAATCGACCGCACTAATAATTTCATTTTTTCGATTTTGCTTTAGTTGATGAAAGATAACACCTACCATCAGTTGAATTTTGTAATTTCCATGGTCTTTCTGATTGACCACAAAAATTATTTGAAATTAATTAACTGAAGTTAATTTTTTGTTGATTAATCGACTAATATTTTTTCCGTAGGCCCTACCAGTCGTGGTAATTTTTTTATCATTTTGAGCACATCATTGCTTGAGATGGTATAAGCTGTGGTTTGTATGTCTGTCTATCTGAATATGGGATCTGGGGGTAATTTTTCAGGTAGCTAATAAACAGCATATCTGTTGAAAATATTGCTGTGGCCCAAGAAATTACTAAATTAAACAAGAAAAAAGCAATCGTACTGTTAGTTTGGATTTGGGGATAACTCCCGTCCTATTCTCCATCCTTGGATCCTTTTTCGCTTCTCCTCCCCTTAGAAGTAAGAACCCCTAAATTCCAGCTGTGAGGTCTGGGGGAGCGCTGACTCCCCCAGCGGGGTCTGGGTGGAACCCCAGCCAGAATTGAATTTGATGCATTTATGGCCTTAGAATGTGGCATCTCGTGGCAACAACTTTAATTATTTTCCTGATATCTATTTTTAACAGAAATTTGAGATTGGGGGCTGGGCCCCAGAGCCCCCTTGTCTACGCTACGGTTATATAGACTTTTAATAATAATAATAATAAAGTGGATTTATACACGGCGCCTAGAAGCAGAAGTCACTAGGCGCCACAGTTTCAATCAGTTAAACAAATGTGTCTTTAGTTGCGCTTTGAACTGTTCGTACTCCTCTGCAGATGTTTTTGACATTGAAACGGTTGTATGATTTGTAGGATTATGTTCCGTTAATTCTGTTAGTGTAATTGTTAATGTGGTGACCTTGAGCGAGCTTTCAAGGTCATTAGAATGTTTCTTTGTGCACTTATTGCTGTAATATTGAAAATTGTATTATAATAAATATTATGTATATTAATACAACTGTTACTATTTGAACTTGTATATTACAGTTTGACTTTCGGTGCCTCTTGAAGGTCGCGGCAGGAAAATAGCTGAAATCTTTAGTGTATCAATTTATCAAATATACTGAAACATCCAGGGTGACACTTATAAGTGATAATGTACATATGTACGTATTTGCTCATTGTACAAGGGTCATCCCAAAAGTTTCCGGCTTCGACATATTAGACAATATTTTATACAATCTATACATCAGTGAAACGTACATCCTTTACGAACTCTAATCAGTCGGTTGCAGATATGATGTCGTGGTAATTTATGACGTCATATAGCTCTAAACCAAAACGATTTGGAGCGCTAACGCAAACAGCATAGAATCAGGCTCACTGTTGCATGACAATTTTCCAGTCTGTCGCTAGGTTTACCAAAGTGGAGCCCCGTGGCATCTGATGTTGTGAAAGCCCTATCAAATACGTTTCTGAATTTCTCATCTACATATGTGAATATACAATAGCCTACATTTGCGCTAGCCACAAATAATAGCATTTGAGTCAATTAGGACTTCATGCAAATACGAGGGGCATTCCAAAATTTTTCAGCCTCATTATATTGGACAAAAATTTTTTTATTTGTTCTGAAATTTATTACAATATGTCATAATTTATGCATTAATCGTAATTTCTGATATGAGTTATGACTTCAATTATGTCGTTATATATCGTTTACTCAAAAAAATGGTGTATCCGGTATAACAGGTTTTTCCTCGGTCGTAATTTTGTGCACGGTGTTCATTGGACACTAAACCGAACAAAAAAACTTCAAAAGCCTTTTTTAAAACCTTAAAACACCTAAAACCTAAACATTTTTTAAAACCTAGATTTTTTCCAGCCAGGTCCGCCACTGACACACGCCATTAATTTACAATGTTCATTGTCGATTTCGACCACGCTGAGAGTTAATTCACAGCACAGTTCATTGTTGACTGGGTGCGTTCGGTGACCAGTCTTTTGGCGCCAGTTCAAACCCGGCAAACTGGAATGCCGGAGCGACCACACAGCCTACAAGACTGAACGCACCCAGCGGCTCAGCCGTCTGCCATATACCCGCCGGTATCACTACCTGGGGACGCTCTCCTGCAGATAAGTCGCTGCCTAGACGATACTTTTTCACTTGGTCTCCTTCCGCCCAGATAGATAGTTCCACAGGTGAACCTGCATGATGACACCACACCTGTAAAACGCACACAGTGCAAGCGTCATTTCAGTAAATCAATGGGGATCGAGGTGGTCTCAGTTTCACTTTTTCCCTTCCCTTCTTCCCCTTCTTATCCCCTTCCTCCTACTCTTTCCCTCCCCTTCCCTTTCTTTAGAAATAGGGCCCCTTAAGTCCGGCTACAGAATCTGGGGACGCAGTGGCTTTTATCCGCCCAAATTTGAAGTCAAAATCGGGCGCAAATTTTCCCCCACTTTTGGGCTCATGTTTCCCCTACTTTGGGCTCAAGCCCCCCTCCCCTTCGGGCTCCGTTCCTTCAGTGCCTACACTCTATGGCTGCATCCACCCCTTTTTCCTTTCCCTTTCTCTCTACTTCGCTTCCCTATGCTTTATCCCCTTTCCCTCCCCGTTCTCTCCTCCCATTCTCGTTCTCAATTTCCTCTCCCCTTTCCCGAGGGGCCCCACACCCAGCTAGAGGGTCTAGCCAGCCAAGTTCTGTAAGCTCCCCAGGAAATCCGGGCGTAGCCCGGCCGACAAATAATTGAAAAAAAAAGGAAAAGTAAAAATAGCGGAAAAGTTTTGTTAGAGTGTAGTTTGCCCAGCGAAAAATACGGGGAAGTAAAAAATTAGGGGGAGGTTTTGTTAAGGGTATAGTTTGCTCAGTGAAAATAAGGGGAGTTTTGATCTGCAACTTTATCAAAACTCCCCCCCCCTATTATTCACTGAGCGCAAGCTGCGCACAACAGGTATAGGCATAGAAGCCACTGTGGGGAAGCGCTGTGAGCTCCTACAGTGCCACAGCGGGGTTTGGGGCAGAGCCCCAACCGACATCGAATCTGGTGCATTTTAGCCTTAAAATACGAGATCTGGTCGCAAGAATTTGAATGATTTTCTTGAAAATCAGCTGAACAAGTTTCAAGTGGCATATATGCCTACTCTGTAGCCTAATTTGAAACACTGAAACTGTTTGTGCAAGCATTGCTAAAGTTTATTAGCCTACGGTTTAATATAAATAAAATAGAGGCTGTCTAAAATTGCCATACTTACTTTATTTCACTCGTTTACTTACTTAATTAGGCCTATTAGTAACCTTGGCCTTGGCCTTGCAACGAAAATGCTGGTTTTGAAACCATCCGTGCCTTAAGGGTGAATAGAGCGACGTAACTGAACTGAACGGATACGGTTTTGTTTCTGACGAACTGACTAATGGGCAAACAGTACAGCATTACAGTTGGCACCGTCTAGCATCGTCGGTGGCCTACGCGACTACGCGCGCGTAAGCGTCAACTAATGAGCAATAAGCTTGCCCTGCTCGCTTAGGCTTATTGCTCAGTTCTTCAAGAACTAAACTATAGGCCTACGTCGCTCTGCACTCGCCTTAAAAGAATCTACAGTGCTTCGTTCTATTTTCTGTCCAAAAATCTAGCTGATGCAGTTGCTGCTATGCTCAAAATGTGTTGTGATTTAAAATGATTTCAAATCAAGTCATAAAATTTGAAATGTATAATTTACAAAATCAAATGGCGCGTTTTGTAAATGTTCTTGAAATAAAAAAAGTTTTACTTACGTACTTATTTATTTACATACTTATTTACTATAGTATAGCTTTGCCATTGGCCTCGACGTCGCTTTTTAGCCTTGGCCTTGAAAATGCTGGCCTCGAATCTATCTTGCCTAATACTATAATCGCGGTCGTGATTACTGGCCTCCTGAGCGTCGAAGCGGTGCCAATGGCTACGTTGTCCTGCGCGCAGTAGAAAGTACATGCTGGTTAGCAGGCCACGCCCACCGTCTGACCCAGGGTCACGGTAGATCTCACGGTAATAGCCGCCCTCAGGGTGTCGCTCCAAGCCCAGGATTCGAATTATGTCCTCGGCAGAAGTCGTCGGCGTCGACATCGCCCCGTGTTAGCTACAGATCAATCAATCAATCTATCTATCAATAGTCAATCAGTCAGTCAGAAGCCCAGCTATCGCTGGAGTGTGCCGACCGTGCCGCTTAGCTTATCTGATAGCCAGCGTCTGATTTCCCATACGGAACGCTACAATAGCATACTGTGTAGTAATTCGGCGCACGTGGGTGATGACTGCAGGAAAAATCTTGCATTCAAAACTGCGGCCAAACCGCTGCAGACATTGACATGGTTACTACTGACAGCCGATAGGAACTCGTCATCGCCCTATCCAATAGTTCCGTCGCCGACCCCCTACGATGTACGGTTTAGCTACAATACAATGTCATGCGTTACAGACGACGGACATACAGACAGACGACACATTGTACCCAAGGCTCTACCTATAACGGTCGGCCGAAAACTGAAATAGGCCTATTGCAAAGTGAAACGATCCCTAGCGCGCAGGAGTAGCCTATAGCTGGTGTGATAATTTTTAGTTCAGAAAGCAGATCAAGGTTAGTGCTTTGCAGCTCTGACAAGACGGACGGCCGCATTAGATATGGCGTTACCTGGTTGACACATTTTTATTAGGCTACGCAGCGCCACGTCTACGTCCATGCAGGTAATTTACGAAAATGCTTTAAAGCACGTAGACCTACGAAGCACCTACTCTAGCAAAATAAAATCACATAACTTGATAGACAGATGGTTTGGCTGATAATGGACGGAACAACTTGGATTGTGCAAGCTGAAAGAACGCAGCTGGACTCGGAGCAGAGTCATCATGATGTACAGGGTAGTTCATAGTCAAGTTGCGATACCTGCATCAATCTACCTCACTCCAAACACGCAGAGCACAAGAGGACATAGCAGCAGATTCTGCATTCCAACTGGGTCTGTTGATGCCTTCAGACACACACAGCTTCTTTCCTGCGAAATTATTCGAATAAGGAATACTCTGCCATCATTCTGTTGTCATCATGTTCATGTCTTCTTCTATCGAGGTGTTCAAGTCCCGATTGGAAAGCGTCACAGTGACGCGGAAGGCAGATTAGATCCATTCTGTTTTTATCAGCACTTTTTGCACGTTTTTATCTGTTCTGTTATTGGAGTTTATTGCTTTCATCACTTAATGCACATCTGCCATGTAGGCTATGACAATATTCGCAAGAGGATCTATACATTGTGGAAAAAGAAGAAAAATGCTAGAGGCCTACTTCGTCGTAGCTATACGATAGGCCTAGTGTTTTGTCGGCCATAGCATAAGGCATAGCCTATACGCTGTAGGCCTATGGTCTTGTAACAATGTAGGCCTAGGCTTAACAACCATGCCCGAAATGAGCAGCTTATTCGCACAAACAGCGTCATGTTTTCATGCATGATTTTCTATCCGTTAATATATGTGCTAATTTTTCTAAGCTGACTAAACGCTTCAGTTACCTCGACCAGCGCAGTGGCTGGAAAAGACGTGTCGCGTCAGTAGCACGGTAGGCCTATGCTATGTTCACTCTCGGTTTCTTGACTGCGCATGCAGGTAAACACCCGGCGTCTCATACAGCGCGTATTGGACATAGTATGTAGACCTAAATCATTCGTCGTCATACACGACGTGTCTGTCTATGTCTAGGCCTATATTGTGCACGTCCGCCACAGTCTATTGAGGAGGGGAACGGAAGGGTTGGTTCGACGCACGTCTGAGCCAATAAACGTATCAGTGTCTCGATTGTGTAGTAAGAGCCGTTCCGCAAGAAAAAACGCCTCAGATTCAGTGAATTTCTCGTTGACATTGTGCGCTTTATAAATTAAATTTACTTACTTACTTACTTAACAACGTGACAAGAATGAAAACGTTTAAAAACGTTGAATAAATGCGTTAGCTTTAGTTTGGTCTACTTTTTGCCTAATGCCTAATGCTGTAATTAAGTGTAGTGTAGCTGGAACTAGACAGATCGAGTCTGAGAGAACCTTAGGCCCTGTTCAATTTCAATTCAACCATGAAGTCATATTAAGACCAAGTATAGGCCTATCACTATAGGGCCTACAGATAGACTGAGTAGGCCTAAGTAATTAAAACTACGATCATTTTTCGTGTCTTTTGATGTTTTCAATAATGCTTCTTGAGTTATTGGTGAAATTTTAAATAAACGTTAAAAAAGATTAAGAAAACGTTTTACATCTGGATCTGGTCTCGCGAATATGAAATTTTACGCTAGGCCTATAGCCTAAGCTATAGGTCTACAGCCGACCTCCCTATCTCTTTTATCCCTCACTATGCATAGGCTGGTATGGCACGCCCGTTCTAGCGACGTCCTTTTGATACAGAGCGAGAGCGTTCGGTCTGAGGCCTACGACGCTAGCATATTTTTATTTAGCCTATGATAAGGACCTATGTAACAGGCATAGGCCTAATGATTATGCATACTAGGCCACATTCACAATTCAGCTAAAACAAGTCAGAGTTGCACGAATTTCATGATGAAAATTTTCGTCGGTTAGATCAGTTGCTACCACTTTGTGGCGACGCTAAAACATCATGTTTGCCACGGCTTGCACAGCCAAGTTCCTTCGAAACAAGTTTCTGGCACGTCTATCATCGGCCTAATGTCTGACTGTCCATTTAATTGTCACGTGCTACGGCGTGTTCCATCTGCTAAATGTGGGGTGGTACTTTTGTTAGTACGACAAAACTGCGTCTATAGCTTGTGCCACTTTTTGACAAAAATGTGATAAGCGCTTAAACAATAAGTGTATTTTACTTGTAACGTCATCAAGGCTTATTATAATTAAATAGTGAAGTAAACGTTATTAGTTATTTTCTTAAATGCCAAACCTGCTACCCCCTGCAAGTATTACGTCATGGGCGGGTCCATTGTGAGTTGTGACGTTTGAATAGTAACTTTGTTGACCTATTTCGACGAAAAGCTGAAAAAAGCGATTAGAACTGCGTGTAACAAGTGAGGAAGCATGCGCTTGTTTTACAACAGATATCACACTATTTTGTTTGCCGTAGTTTATGTAAATTTGTACTTTGGAGTGCGCACAAAAGTGCATTTAGTGCGATTGCACGTGCGCATTGCAGCCAGTTGCGAAGCCGCGGGTGTGCACTTTTGTGCAGATTTTTGAGTGCCAGGAGGGGAGGAGGGGGTAATCGCTGGGTGGCTTAGATGATTTCAACCCCTTCATTATTAGACAGAGGTTGTCAGTGCATTCCAAGCCTCATAATTTGAAGGAAAGTTGTCATAACGTGACAGTTTTGCCAGTAGCAAGGGGTCAGCTGCCCATTTGCCCCGCCCACTAGCTCAGTACAAAGTAAGAATAGTCACAGTTGTATCTAGTGTAGTTTAGGTTGTTAGAAAATTTTCTTTTTTTGCCAGAGAAGTTTTGTGCAAAAATGCAATATTTGGCCTGAAAACCTCCATTTTCTGTATTTTCAGGGAAAAATTGCAATTTTGAGCACCCATGCATTCTCTGTAGGACATTTGCACCTGTTTTTCGGAAAATTGCAACTTTCTGCTTTGCCTGTTTTCTAACCAATGTTGCCTGTACGGGGGATTAGATGCTGTTACGTAATGCTGTTTTGTCAAAATAATGCAGTGCTGTAGTAGTACTGTAGATTGTCATAGTGGTTCCCTGGACCGACAAAACTGGACCGTCAAAACTAGCCCACTACACGAACCTCAACCCTATCATCCCTATTCCTAACTCTATTTGTTACCTTAATCCCTTAACTTTATTTCCTAAACCTAAGTCTATATCACTGTGTCCAGGTTCTGTCAGGACACTGACATAGTACACTTTGTCCCCCAAAGAAACATCCCTGACATTTTCAACTGTAGCTTGAAAATCAATTATCAGATTTTGATAATTTTTGGTACGAATATTCGTACACAACTTGCCATCAAATGACCATCCAGTTTCCCACCTCACCTAATGTGTGCTTCTGCACTGCCAAGGGAAATCAGATCAAGCGAAGTATGTGTTGAAATAAGCAGAAAACTTGAAAAAACATTCCCGACATTATCAGTCGTAACTTGAAAAATATCAGCAGATTTTAATAATATTTCGCAACAATATTTCTGACACAACTGGCTATTAAATAAGTGCTTTAGTTTCCACCTCTTCCAACATCTGCTTTTGCACTACCTGGGGAAAGTAGACCAAGCATAATATGTGTTAATATGATAGAAAAAACGTCAACAAATTCCATCTATCCTAATCTATGGGCCCCAACAGCAGTTCCATTGCAAGGTTTGACTGTCATGCAGCAGTGTGTTTACCAGTTGAAGTTTAGGAAGTTTGTGAAGTCAAGAAGCGACTGGTACAGCCTGCATTGGTCTGGAGCAGAATGTTATCTATTCGATACTGCTGTCAATGAATGGAGAAAGTGTCTCCTTGCCTGTGTTTGCATAGTGGACCAACATTTCAAGCAATTTTATTGCAAGCAGTTGAAAAATGGACAACTGGATGAATTATCAGTCACAGTGTCAGAAATGTGAACATAATGTGTTTTTATGTGTTATGTTAATTAAGCAATCATATTGCTTTGGATAAAAAAGTGATATTTCGCTGGTTGTGTTTTCCCCAGGTAGTGCAGAAACAAAATGTTGGGTGAGGTGGGAAACTGAATGGTCATTTAATGGCAAGTTGTGTCAGGAATATTTGAACCATAAATTATCAGAATCTGATAATTGGTTGTCAAGTTACAGTCAAAAATGTCGGGGATGTTTTTTGGGACACAGTGTATGTACTAATGTAGAGTACGAATGTCTGCAGCATGGATCAGGATGGTGTAGGAGATGTGGAAGTTGATGTAGACAGTTTGTCTGATGCTGAACTCTCACTGAAACTACGACAGCTTGGTGCTAACATTGGACCCATCACTGGTATGTTTTATACGGGGGCAGCTTGATAATCTGAAGGTTCGATAGTCTGAAAGTTATATTCTTCTTTTCTATTATACATTTCTACAGACGTTGACACAATCTCCACATTTCCTCTCAACTAAGATAAGGGTTAGGGTGAGTGTTAGAGTTAAGCGAAAATGCATGTTGCAGTATATAATACACCTTCAGTCCATCAAACCTTCGGACCATTGAATTTTTGGATGATAGACATACCAGTAAACATTTTAAAATTTACTTTAAAACTTCAAATGGAAGCTCCCAGCTTCTGGTAGTACAAGTTGCCTTGACCCCTAGCCTATATCCAGAACCCGTAATTTTTTGGGACTCAATATTTACAAGTTATTTTGATCTACCGACACTTTGCCAATTTGGAAAATAAGGCAATGTATTGGATACTAGTGGCTTAATCATAATAATGTCCTGTATCAGATCTATCGAGAGGGTGGTGTAGGGGGGTAAGCTGCCTTGGACTCCTTGACGTTTAATGGGCCCCCTCATCACTCAGAAATATACAGCACACCATAATGCACCATTTTGTATAGAAAAATTTGCAAATTTTCTCCTCAGAGGGGCCCTGCAAGAATGTTTTCTCTTGGCCCTGCTGTGGCTCTTGACGGGCCTGGTTTGTATATGGGACCTGGCTAGTTACTGAGACCTGACTTCTATAAGAATAAATTATCTTGACGTTTATTCGAAACCTGGCATTTATTCTGGTCATAACTTCAAGACAGCTTTGCACTTTGGACAAAGTGATTGATTGGATGATTTGATTGTTCTGTTGTTTGATTAATCAACTGAATATTAAATATTTTGCACAACAGACTGATAACTGAGCGATTGATTTATTATTGTATCTTATCTTAAGTTATTTTATCTTGTATAATTTTATATCTTGATTAATTAAATGATTCTTAGACATTTTGAACAATAGACTGATAACTGCCTGATGATTGCTTTATTTACCGTGTCTTTTCTTAACTTATTCTGTTTTTTTAACTTAGATTTTCTTATCGACTGGTGTCTTGTGGTGTGTAATAACTAGGGTCAACATGGTTGGTTGTTTTGAACAGTAGATAGGGTGACTGGTTACAGTATGTTCTATCTTAATTTGTAGCTGACCGTATTGTCGTGGTTGTTGTCCGTTTGTCCATCTGTCTGTCATGGATGTACCCTGGCTAACGGGTAGGGTGTTGGGGAAAACTTTTGACATGAATAATTAGCCATGGGTGTCAAACTCAGGCATGCAAAATTCCAGCCGTCTACTTCAAGGTTAACATTTTAAAATTAGGGGTTAAATGAAGGGGCAGGAAAAATGTGCGTTTATTTAACGGAAAACTGACGATATCTCGGAAATGGTGAGAAATATGGCTAAAGTTATATTAATCGCTAATAGCAAGTTGCATATTGGCTTTTAAAATACCTGCAAATCATCGACTTTCGATGACCTTATAGGTCACTGACAAGTAGTACAGTCGGTTACCTAGCAACAGCTGGACTTCTTGTTATTTTATGTCATTATCATACCAGTAATACATTTGTTATCTGGTGGCGTGTAATGTCAGAATCAACACGGTCGGTGTACCAGCGCAAGCTGCGCCGATGGCTGCAGTACGGCCCTACAGTCGACCCGAACACTTCACTGGACTCTAGCCTGGTGGAGCCTCATGTTGACGTCCCAGTCAGATCACCGAACAATATCCCAACTTCACCGATCCACAATCCAAGTAGCAACAGCGTTGAAAATGGCCGACTGCCTGCTGCGGCGAAAAACCCCGACATAGTGGCCACGATGGATACGACGGCGATGGCGATGCATCCGGAAACCCCCATCAAAAAATCCTTGCAGGATACTGTTGCATGCAGCCTGAAAAACCCGGGGGACAAATTATCGTCAGATACAGCAGCGATGCATGGGAAACTCGAGGACTTTTTACCATCAGCCAGAGTGTCAAAGAGTGACAGCTTGCCAGCACAGGTTAACTAGCTAGTCATAAGTGACTTGAGTTATTTGTTAACGATTTTTCCATTTTATGGCCCTCTTGTTCCATGAAATCTATACTTGTATAGTGCATTAAAAGTAGCATTATTTGGACGTAAGTTTGTAGAGAGAATTCTCAGCTTATTTGATTCAAGATTCATTTTTCTGGCTTCTGAGCACAAAATTGAGTCTGCGGCATTTTGTGCATAACTTTAAAAAACTTATTTTTAAATTGATAAATTTTGACAAAAATCATGCTGCAGCTCCACTTCTCAGTATCAAAAGCATTGAAAAACTTGTCCCCAAAATATATATATTTTTGGATGCTGTGCATATGGTAAAGATAAAACTCATTTGCACTATATTCATAATAAAAGAGTGTATCATTTCTGTCATATGTTCTTCCATAGAGCATGACCTGTGCTAAATGTGGCTGTATAGCAATAGAATACTTGTTGTCCATAGCAGCTCTCTGGCTTAGTCGTTGATGTCATGGGTCGCATCTGCAAGGTTAATTAACACCGGGCCCGGTTAGTATTTGGATGGGTGACCGTCAGTACGCAGCTAACCCATCTCGGTACCTAATTAGCCACCCCAGGTCAACTCAGCCTGGCCATCCCTCTCTGGGTAGGTGCACTGAGTACCGGCGAAGCTGGGATGTAAAGAGGCACACCACGCGATGCACTAGCCCCATGTCCGTGGTCTTGCAGTGTAAACTGGTGTCTGACTGAGGGCTAAGGGACATGAGCTCTACTTTGTGGGTCTTGTCGTTTGAGAAGGAGCTTACATTTGTGTTTGCATATATCGTAGGCTTGCTGCCCATACAGTTTCATGTATGCCGAGTCTGGCTGCATGGTCATTGAATATTTATCATCCTGGTTGTAGGCTGTATAAATGTGGTGAATAGCTCTTTATAGGAAAGCCATCAAAGAAGTGTCTCGCTTCTTATGACAAACCCATTGCAGAGCTACGGAGCATCACCTGCCATATGGTATCACACAGTGTTACCTGCCACTCTACAGGTGAACTTGCCACAGCCTTAATCCCATCGAGATAGGCTGGTACTCGATTTGCCTACCCCTGAAGGATGGAAGGCTGAGTTGACCTAGGTGGCTGGTTACATACCGAGATGGTTTACCTGCCCGTAGACAGTCACCCATCCAAGCAGTAACTCAGCCCGGCGTATAGCAACTTTGTTGATCGGATACAGAACGCTGTAGCTACATTACAACACCAACCCTATAGTCTTAGAATATTTTTTGTTCTTGTCATACGTAGAATATTAATTGTTGGTGTTGTAGGTTTGCCCGAACTGCTTCATCTCAGTTGAATGTAGCTGTGGAGTCAAAGAATATTTATTGTTCTTGTCATACATAGAATATTTATTGTCTTTATCACAGGTTCATTCGTACAGTTTCACTTTCGTGGAGTTTGACTGCATAGTCGAGGAATATTTATTGTCGTTGTCGCAGGTGCGCCCGTACAGCTTCACGTACGCTGAGTGTGGTTCTGGGGGTTCGCTGAATGAATCGGACATGGGATGGGTTGTCGTTGATCAACTGCGCATGACTCCGAGGCATAAACCGAAAGCAGCTGCTGCTGCTGCTAGACAGCCGCCAGTCGTTGATGCCGGTTAGTCCAATTTGTCATATTTATACACGCATCTAGTGTTTACAGTAACATTGGCCACATGACCCGGCGATGGCCAATCACTAAGAGTGGTGAGATATGCCAACAAAACTATAAACACTGGATGCATTGCATGTACGTATTAATAAGTTACATAAATACAAATTCACCAAAATACAAAATTTTATTTTTACGCAGATTGTTGAGGTTTTGGTTGCAACCGCTGCTGCCTTCGTCAGAACGACTGTCCACCAGTTGTTGCTGCGATGGACAGTAAGTAATCATGGATGTGTGGAAGTTGGTAGGACCCCTCATTCATTGTCCTGTTCATTGACTTGTCTTGTTGTTTCCTGATGTGTATCGCTTCCCTGATCCACCTGTTGCTTTCTCTGTTGATCTTTTGTGTCGATGTTTCGACCTATTAGTCTGTTCAAAGATACTTGTCATTTCTGTTGTTTAGCTATTGCTAGCTAATCTTGTCTGAGTTGTGTTAAGTAAGTAAGTAAACCATGTTACTGCATAAAAGAAATGTAAATACAAACCATAAAAGATAAACATCCAATGCCAATCAGTCACCGGTTGTAATTCAGGTTATTCTGAGTCTGATTTGTCATTTCTGTTATTTAAAGCCTAAATTCCATTACACCGACTTTGCAATTATGCTGACTTTGTCACGTCTATGACAGAGAATGGGAAGAGTCTGCTTTGTCGCAGACACAAATCATCAAAGTGCACGGACTTTGTCGGCGACAAATTTGCAGACTTTTATGATTTGTGTTTGCAACAAAGTTCGTCGTGTCGCAGACAAAAATCGTGAAAGTTTGTGGACTTTTTTGCCGACAGAGTCCGCGGACTTGTTGTCTGCGACAAAGCAGACTTTATCAGTGCATTGTCACGGAGTACATTCTGTTAGTGCGACACAAATAGGTTGGTCATGGACTCAGGTGTCGCAGACTTTGTCCAAACATCTTGAGATGTCACGATGGTTTGTGTCTGCACTCTGCAACTTTCATGATTCGTGTCTATGACTTTAACTGACATTTTATGGTTTCACGATTATTGCCCACATATTTCCTAGCGGGGAAGTTTTGGCATAATGGAATTTGGGCTTAACCATTGCTAGTTAATGTTGTCTGACTTGTGTTGACTGTTGACTAAGGCCAATGACACACGATTCAATTTTCTGGTGACCAGCTTCTGGTACCAGAAACATGGCGTCTCCAAATTCATCAGTGCACCTCGTCGGTTAAAATGCCACAGGTCCAGCGTTAAAATAAGATTCCAGTCACGACGATCAATCATTATTAATCTATTCTAATCAAAAGTTTATACTGTGGCATCCAAGTGTTTAGTGAGTAAATGAAATAGAATATTTCATATCAATACTTGATATGATACGATTCGTTGCTATGGCAACGTTTACCGGGATGCTGCAATCGCTCGTAAGGCATAATGGGTACGGTATTTACTGTTGTGGAAACTTTTTTCACGTTGTAATTACGGTGCTTTAGCTTTGTTGCACTTATTCGCTTGGTGGCAGTTGAGAAGCATAGGCCTATAATTTAAACTTCATTTTCTGATGTTCACTCTATTAATAAATGCAGTAAAAATCTTGGTGAAAATTAATGCAGTAAATAGTAGTGAATAAATAAGTACCACTATTTAATTTGCAGATGATGCACTGCATAATGATGTAGGCACATCTCAGCGGCCAATGGTAGCGCTGCATCTGAGTCACGTGATCCCAAGTTTCTGGTGAGGAACAGAACATGTTTTACCGGGGCCTCAATTTCTGGCGCCAGAAAAATCTGGTACCAGAATGCATGGCAGACGAGCCAAGTTACTGGTACCAGTGTCTGGTCACCAGAACTTGGGCGCCGAACTTGGATCGTGTGTCATGAGCCTAAGTAAGTAAGACAATGTTATTGTGTAAAACAAATGTAAATATACCTACATATAAGATAAGCATCCAGTGCTAGTCAGCCACCAGTTTTGCACACAGGTCAGTCCGATCTGTCAGTTTTTGTTTAATTAAAAATTTGCTAGATAATGTTATTTATTGCAGTCAAACAATTGTAGAATTGTTGTAGTTAAGTAACGTCATTGTAGGGCGAAGCTAGAGACATTTGCTTTTTCCCCTAAATTTTAGCTTTTTGCGTAAGTTTCTTTTTGTTGGAACATTGTGTTTTAGAGTCCCCACTCCCTTTTCTCTATTTGTTATCTTTCTTCAGTTGTTTTACTGTCTTTTCTTTCCACCATTTTTTCCTTTGCATCATTTTTCTGAGATAGAAGTCCTGCTTGCCCCTTCCTTGATTAATGAATTATTATTCAATTATTAACTGTTAATTATTAGTTGTTACTGATGAATTGATTGTGCAGAAGACATGGAGCTGATGGACAGAGTGATGCGTGGTCATTCGTCCCGTACTTCAACCCCAGCACCATCCTCCGCAGCTTCTCTCAACAATCTTGCAAACCAAGGTATATTATCAATCATCATTGACACCAAAATGAGTCAAATAAGTGACAGATTTTATCTGAGAATGCAACAGAATCATTCATTATATCACACTCAGTAGTTTTTGCGGTCCCTTCAACGCTGAAGCACTCAGCGTCACGATTGAGACCCCCGTAAAAGTTGAGGGGGTGTATAGCTTTTTGTTGAAAACTCATTGCAGAGCTATGGAGCATCACCTGCCATATGGGATTAGACCGTGATACCTGCCACCTGACGCAGGTGAACACTTTAACCTCAGTACTCAAACATGATTTACATACCCAGGATGGATGAAAGGCTGAGTTGGTCTTGGTCTTGGTGATGGTTTACCTATCTGCAGACAGTCAGTCATCCAAGTAGTAAGCGCTAACCACTTGATGGCCACTGGTAGATACTTAGATCCGGTTTTTCCATCGCTAATCAAATCAAATTTGATCTCCAATTTACTGATCTCCGATCAACTTGATGTTCAGAATTGATCGTTGATCAACTGTGATTCGTTTTTCCATGCATTTTCGATCTCCAATTACGTGATCAGCGATTATCTGATCTGCCCTCAACTGAGCCTACTTTATGCCAGTCTGATTGGCTGACAGCTGACCTCGATCTGCAAGTCGACGCCATAGCCAGTAAACGTCGTCATAGCAACGTCAATGATATTGTCCATATCGTCTGCTGTCAAAAATACGTTCTATCACGTCTATCCATTTTATTTCTTCACAAAACACCATGCACGGTATAAATTAATCGGTAGTGATTGATTGCCATGCCTGGAACTTTATTTTAATGCGTGAATTGCCGTTCTGACCAGCGAAGTGAAGCGACGTTTCTGGTGCGAATAAGCAACGAAATGCAGATCGCCACGTTTAATCGTCAATTATCTGACTTGATCCGCCAATATTCGGCCATCAACTTGATGGGAGATTTGATGGACGATTAGTCGCTAATTGGCGATGGAAAAACGATCATTGCGATGATCTCTGGTCAAGTCCCAAAGTTGATCAGAGATCAATTTGATTGGTCATCAAATGTGCATGGAAAAATGGGACCTTAGTGCTTTCTGCAGGCTGAACCAGGCTGGAAATTTGGGGCAAAGCCCAACGTGAGGCTGCCTGACATCGTAGGTCCATGTGGGAGAAAAATTTAAGGCCCTCCTAAATGTTAAAATCTAAATTATAAAGCACACTTATACTCTAACCAGTGACCACGTGGCAGAATTTTGACAATGATGGGCTGACGGATGTTGGAGATCTCGTTGCACCCTCTTGCTAATGTCAATACAGTGCAGCATCTGATGCTATTGTGTGTTTTAGAATATAAATGTAGTGAAATAACTCTCTCCAAAACCTCATAACGGACGTTGCTGAATTTTGGCTTCAATTCCTTACGAGTAAGGCTTGACCTTTCCCCCAATTTTGGTGTTAATCTGCTGTCTGGTTTTGGAGGAGAAATGGAAAATAAAAAAGAAAAAGACAGAAAGAAGGTCAGAAAAAAGACAAAGCAACTTGCATAAGGCAATAATGTTAATAAGATCCATCCGGTGGCCAAAAATGTCCACCACAAAAATCGCTCTTGTGCAATACAGGAATATTTTTTGCACCAAATTTTTCTTATTCATTTAGCTTGTATTTCTTAGTAAACCTGTTTAGTTTTGCTACATTTACATTGATTTAATATTTAGCATAATGTTTCTGCGTTAAAATCTGTGTTTGATATTGCTTGTCAGGTTTTATTATTAGACACCCATATATTATTTCTAGCTCCTTTTTTTTTCACACCAAAATTTGTCGTGTCACAAATCTGCCATTTCTCGTCGTGCAAAATATGGTTAAAATCTGTTCAAAGGTGCTGATATTACATGAAATAAATGTTTTTTAAAATTTTTATTACGTTTTTTCAGTGCTAGACCAGTTTAAATGTGTGATGGCTCATACATGCTGCTAGAGTGGTATGATTATAGCTGTTAGCATTAGAAAAGCAAGAATTTGACTTAATATTTATGTCTCCGCTTAGAAATTCATGGGATAGATTTAAGTTGCTACTTTGTACAAATTTGTTTGATAGAGCTATGCACTCTCGTGCATGCCTTCTACTTATTTTTGGGGATTTAAGCTCTTCTTGGAAACAAATCTTGGAAAACCTACAGTTTGGACTAATGCTGGTTGTTATGCCATCAGATGAGGCTGGATCGGTACGTCGTCGTTACTCCACGTACAACATCACGCCGAGACCGTCGCTGCACGAATACAGGAGCTGCACGGATGACGGTATGTAGTGTCCATAGTCCGAAGGTTTGATATTGTCAGTTGTTTGCTAGCATTCGTTACCATGGCAACAGGGGTCTTTTGTGGCAAAGTTTAAATGAAGTTATTCAGTTGCAGTGATCTTGGTGAAGGTTCAGTCGTTTGAATGCGTATACTGCAACATGCATTTTCATTAACCTAACCCCCACCCTAACCTACCCTTAACCCTAACTCTAACCCTTCTCTTAGTTGAGAGGAAATGTGGAGATTGAGTCAACGTTTGTACAAGGGTATAGGAAAGAATCTCTTAACTTTTGGGCTAATGAGCGTTCCGACTCTTGGACCTTCAGATTACGTGTTTGTGTTGACATTTGTCGATTAATTCAGCATTTCCAGATTCGGCAAAAAAGCACCAGTCCATTTGGACGACTATTGGTGCCCTAAGTGATTTGGCTTTGGCACTTAATTGCTTGTTACACTTGGGTGATTTTTAGAATCTCTTGCTTCCATTGGTTTATATTCATATATATAAAAAAATGAGCTACATTTTGCTAGCATTTGTCTCTATTCTAGAAGCTTTCTTTAGAATTTTCCCAAGTCTTTAGTCAGATTTTCCTAAGAAAGATCACTTAGAATTTTCTCAGAACACTTTTTATTGGACTTCTTAGCTTTTATTGCGTTTTCTAAACAGTTACTTTTTTCAAGTCTGAAACTAGTTTAAGCAATGAGGTAAGCTTTCATGACCAGGTGATAAAGCTTTTTAGAAAAATCTTATATTGCACTGACTAGTGGAAACCATGTAATATTAGCACTGGTCTGGCTGATTTTCTGACCTTTCTATTTCACAGAGTAGTGTAGCAACACATTTAACGTGTGGTGGGATCATTGGTGAAATCAAAGTTCTCATTTTGTCCAGCATATGCCAGTGAAAGAATTTTGAGCATTTGTTTCATCGTTGAGTTTTTGCCATTTCTTACTTAATTCCTGGTGTTAGAAAAGTAGTTTGAGGTAATGCCATAAGTTCACAAAATACGGAGCACCAATTTTCAAAACTACGTCGCTGTCACAGTCTGCAGAAAATGTGCATTGAATAAAGTAATTGCTAAAGATTCCACCACACCTATATCATGTGACTACACGACCTTGTGAAGTATGGAATTCAGAAAATTAGAGCATGTTGTATAACTTTAGGAAAGCTGTAGTTATAAGTGAATAATTATAGATAAATAAATGTGGATTATAGCATTGCATTTGTTGTAGTTATTTTGCCACATGATATTTACAGTGTAATAATTTGTCTTATTTGTTTTTTTTGCATTTGCACTATATAGTCCAATTTCCCCCTGAAGTTCATTATCGGAGCAGGGTAACAACTGACAGCACTAGTTGAAAGAAGCGCGTTTGTACTCACATCACGACTAGCAAAGAATGTTTAAGTAACAGCCACATTTGTGTTCAACTATATTGAATTTGTAACTTCTTAGCTACAGCATGTAGAAAATGTTGTGTAAATTTGTTACCATTCGACTGAGTTATGAAAGAGAGAAAAAAAGTGCCTTTTTATGAAACATCTTGTAGATTATAGCATTATATTTGGTGTATTTGTCTATCGTGATGATATCTGAAGTTTATTAATTCATGTTTCATTTGTTTGTATGTTTGTTTTAGGATCAAGTTACTTGCCAGACTTGTGAGTAAAATCTGTAAACATGATTTACTTTTTATCTTAATCACTTTATCTTATCTCAGTCAAAGTCTTAAGATTTGTACAGAGTGATGTAACTTATTTGAACTGACACGGTTTAGCAAGCAAGCAGGGCAAGCCCATTGGTCATTGGTTGATGCGTAGTCAGACATTTATGCCATTAGATGGTGTCTACTGTAATGCATTACTGCTTTCTCATTGGTCAGTTCATCAAAAATTAAACCTGGTTAGTTCAGTTCAATTACGTCGCTGTGTACGTGCTATTATTTTGTTGTCTTTTATACATCTTTGCGGTACAGCAATTACGTGATTTATTATGGAGGGGTTATTTACTTATGCATTGGTTTGTTGGTAGGATTGCTGAAAAAGCTTCTGTAAAGGGTCTTCTGCTAACTTGTTGCCATTCAAAAAATATGTCACAGGTGGAGAGGGGGTGAGATGGTGTATCACAAAATGTGACAGGGTGGAGTTCAGAAACGTGGTTTCACACCCTTATGAGAAATTATCAGATAAAAACTGCGATTAATCAAAGGCAAACTTTTTTAGCTAAGGTTTGAGTTACATTTTTATCTCCTCGCCTCCCCCCCCAAAAAAAAAACACCCAGAACAATATACTTACCAGACGGGGTTTTTTTATATTAATGATTATATTTACCGTATGCATGCACGGTCCGCATGTGGTCACAAAGTGTTACCGTGCGCAGATCGCACACGCTTACCGATGGCGTATGAATGAAGAGTTGCATGGCCGCTTTTTTTGTTAATGTTGCTGCTATTAATTAGTTAACTTAACTTTAGAAATATTTGAGGCTGTTTCTACAGCAGTGTCGACAACTGATAAATTCTGCTCAGCTGATATTTCAGTTTCAAATCATGTCAACCTTTAGGCCTTTACGGCAAAAAACCTGCCGCCCAAGGAACCATCCAGGCCTCCAGGGTGTCCTGAGTTGATGTAATACCACCCAAGATGTCATGCAATCCACTTCAGAAGCTGAGACCGTACACTCGTGATGGAAATTAGATCTAATCGTGACTTATGGTCAGTGTCATTTTCTGCGCCACATTCGACGATGCATGCGTATGGTCAATAAAACCATGCTCTATTAGACCTTTTTTAATACTCTGAGCAAGGTGCAACAGTCTTGTATCTTCGAATAGACTCTTACTTAGAAACGTTAACTTAATAAGTTTATTAACAAGTTCATCAATAGACAACCTGTATGCAAAATAAAGGTTTTTATATTGTTGAATTTGTATGACTTCTTATTAAGTTTTGTTTTGTGCTGTCATAGGGAGCAGTATCGTTCAATGATGTCACAGAGTTCGTTCTCCATGTCATCCTCCAGAGCATCACCTGCCACACCAAAGCCATCGTCTACTGAGCTGGCTACGGCAGGCGGTGCTATGCCACGCCCACGCAGCTACTGCGACTGCTACACCGCACTGGCTGCTTGCTTCCTATTGGTCTTCGTCATCTGGGCCGTTGTCAACAACATGGAACCAGCCTTCGTCAATCCCATGATTCACCACTGAGTCAGGAAGAAATGCGGACTTATGCACGGAACTCGCTCTGTCCGAAGATTCTAAACTTTTTCACCTTGGAAACTTATTTGTGCTGATTTTAAGTTTTTTTGGCCAATATTTGAGCTTATCATCTAGGCCACTATCTGAAACATTTTTCAGTGGTCATAGGACTGAAATGCAGACTGATGCTTGAAATTTGGTTGGGAGATTTTGAGTTTGGAAAGTGATGAGAACTCATTTCAATTTTTTGTGTAATTTTAGTTTATTATTTGGACCATTATTTGCAGTATATTTGCCATTTTTGTGGTCCAAGTAATGCGGACTTAAGCCCAGAACTTGCTCCGTCTGTAGATTTCGACCTTAAAAGTTAATTGGTTTGAGCTGATTTTAATTTTCCTTGCAGATTTTTGAGTTTATCATTTGGACACTTATTTGCAATATGTTCATCAATCCCATGATTCAATGAGTGTGCGCATAGAGGAAGAAATGCAGACTTATGCGCAGAAGATTTTGTGCTTGGAAATTGATTACATCTGATTTTAATTTTCGAATTCAATTTTTTGTGGGCTATCTGTTTATCATCTAGTCTATTATCCAATAATTCCATTATCCAGCATTCTAATAATTGTACGAAATTTACTCAGAGATCAGTTTGACCTTGGAAATTGATTTGGGCTAATTTTAATTTCTGCAGGTTTTTATGAAGATTGTCATTTGGAGCACTAAAGTTTTTGACTTTACAAATTAATCTAACTTTTTCTGTATTTTGAGTTTATCATTTTATATCATTTGTGCAGTTATTATCTGCAGTATGTAACAGCATTTGTTGATCCTGTGATTTGCTGAACACTTGGCTAAAAGCAGACTTTTGCTTGGAACTTACTGCATTACCAGCCTACTAGCGTTCCAAATAAATTTTCTTTAAAAAATATTTCATAAACTATTAATAAATTTGAAAGTAAAGTTGTGAACTTGACCACGAACTTAACGTTATCCATACATTTGACAGCTGTCTAATCTGCTTAGTTTTCAGAATTATTAGTGCTCGGAATATGTGGCGTTATTTGGAATAATAACTGAGATAATTGTTGCCATAGCTTTGTGACATATTTTGGTCATAGAAGTCATTTATTTTTGTCGATTTTTAACTTTTCAGTAACCAAACAAGTGCTAAAATGAGGTACATTATTTGCATCAAGTGTGACTGATATTCCAAACTTATTTTGAGTGACAAATGACACCAGCCCTCTGCAAAAGCCTTCTTGCTTATACTTTCCTTTTGAGAGTTGTTTTTACCAGAAATTAAAATCGGAACAGTTATAAGCAAAGAAGTATTGTGTTTGAAAAATTTTATGTGCAAGAATTTTTAAATGCAAACTTTGAACTGTGATTTGCTGTTAGTTTACTACCAAATTTTTGCAGTTGCATCAAATTTTTTTTTGTTTCTGTGATAGTTTTTTGGAGTTTCTCTTCATATTGTGGTATTGTGGTCTTAAAAGTTTTATTAGATAGAAGTACAGAGTGGTGAATTATTCTATGCTTTTCTGTGCGAATTTGAGAACTTCATACTCTGGTATTTAGTGTTTTTATCACACATTTGATGCTAATTTACTTCAAAATATTCTCATATAATATTTTGGCTATAGAAGTCTAAGTATAGGCTCATGTTTGGAACTGTTTTATGAGCTTTTGAGATGGTGAATTCATCAATGTCGCTGCTCATTGACAGATATATGCTACTTATGTACAGTATACACGACATTATTTGCCGTCAGAATTTTAAAATTCTTGCCATTTATTTCCTGTTACATTGTTAGTGCTGGTGAATCTGATTCTCTGTCGAATGTTTGTAACGTGCACAGATTTATGATTGTAATTTGTCACATTTTTACGTTTGGTGATGGCAGTAATTGATAAACAGTAATCATATACCAGACAGGAAGAAATTTTTAACTTATTTACCAGAGTTTACCACATAATTTTAAGTAATTGATGTATACCGTAGAGCACTGCTAATTGAGGTCATAGAAGGTCAGGGGTGATGTGTCATGTTTGTGAATTGTCTGTGTGCATATTAAGCATAATTCATAATTCTGTTACTTTTAATTTTTTCTATGTTAAAATTCCAGCCTACGTAATTGTCAAGAAAACACAACAGAAACTTTAAGTCTTTGTATTTTTGTCATTTGTCAGTTCAGTTTGTCAGTTTTGTATTTGATTTCAGCTGTGTTCCAACTTGACTGAACATAAGTCATATTGTGCATTTTCAGAATTGATTTTAACTCAAATAAATGAATCTTTTTTATTTGGTGATTGGTTGATGTTGATATCTACAGTGGCTTCTATCCCCTAAATCTGGATTTGAAATCGGGCTCCCCTCTGCTTTGGCTCAAGTCTCCCCTTTCTAATGGAAGGTTTTGTTTGTACATTGCCCACTGAAAAATAGGAGGATTAAGTTTTGTTAAGGGTGCAGAATGCAGATTTCTCAATGAAAACCATGGGAAGTTTTGTTAGGGGTAAGATCTCATCTGTTAAGGGTTAGGGTTCAGATCTACCAGATCTCATACCTTTAACAACCCACCGCTTGTTTTTCACTGATTGCAGGCTGCGCCCCCACCAGGCATAGAGATAACAATTTCTGTGACCCCAGGCTTATAAAAAAACCTTTAAAAACTCCCCACAAAACTTACACTTTTAATTAAAGTTCTTCTAGTTCTGATATACTCTCTTCACTACTCAGCACTATCGTGAATATCCACAAAAATCTTAAATTGCCGGAAAGTATTCAGAGTGGACCTACAATTTAGCACATACTATTCTTATTTAGTTTTTGATCAGCTTCAAATCTCAGTGTGTAACGGTTGCTTAAGGTCGCCCAAGATCGACTCCGGTATCTATCGAATGGACGCCGCGAAAAAATTTCTAGAAGCAATCGAGGCGCACAAGCGTCAAATAAGTGAGGAATGACCGTGGCCGATCCAGAAGTTTGGAACGGTGTAGGGGCGGAAGGGTAGCAGGTAGGTTCTGGGAAAAAGGCACAGTCGCCTTCGTGAAACTTTTTTCAAAAATTTATGCAAAAAAGCTCTAATGCATTTGAGTGCAAAATTTTTACATCTTTCAAGATGCATCCAGTAAACTGGGTGAGCCGCTCCCCTCCCCCATTTTGATTCCGCCACTGGGCAATGGTAAGGGGTTATCTCCCTTCACATCCAATTACGTGTTATAGTCTTTGATGCGCGCTGTTACTTATTTACTCGAGTAAGATTTCCGTGTGAGTCTACTTTTATTGCATTCATGTTTTGATGCGTGATTCGATTTCCGTTTGTTGAGAAATTTTTCTGTGCTTTTTTGTAAATAATCAGATAATCAGTACATAATTAGTGAAGTTTGTGTGTTAGATGGTAAAGAAAGATTATATTGTTGTAAGTGAATGACTATCAATGTGTGATAATTTAGCAAAAGTGACTTGTGGCGGACTTGAGTTTGTGCAGTTCTCATTTCGTCTGTCGGGTGCAGCAACCCTGCGATAGCGCTGCTGCAGATTTCGAGAAAAACGCGAAAAAAATTTCATATATTTTTAATTTTTGTACACGCCCAGCGCCATTCCTATTGATGCCGTTTAATAGATTATGCTTTTCCTGGTTGTTCTGTACTATTTTGTAAATTTTACTTCTCGAATCGCAGAAGTTTAGGAAATATCACTGATTTATTTACTAGTATTGCAGTTACAGGATTGCTGCACTGCAGAAAGACCGTTGGTGGACACTGACGCAGCTGTGCTGCAACGACCCTTTATAGTTTTTTAGTTGCTTGTGTTTTGAATTTCCGTATTTTAATAATGTTTGTAGCAAGTAAATTTTTTACAGCTTATGCCTAAATGCAGAACGAAAATTATATCTGTTGATTTTTTTTGTGCAGCAACTTGGCAACTGCAAGACAGAGAGAAATTTTTGCACTTACAGGGTTTGCACCCAACAGATGATTTCTTCTAACCCAGTCATTGAGTTATAGATTAGCAGTAGGTTGAAATTTTATTCGTAACTATAGTTACTTACATTACAGTTAATGGAACATTATTGTTTTTAATTACTATATTTTTTTGTTACTCACACATGGGACGAGTATAAGTAATGGTTTATAAGTAATAACGTGGCTGTTTAACCGGTGTCTGGCTTTTTCGCCCCTTTGCCGGTTCACTCCCTGGCTTGTTCACCCCCTGGCTTTTTTGCCGCCTTGCTGATTCGCCTCCTGGCTCTTTTGCCCCCTGGCTTTTTTGCCCCCTGGCTCGGTTGCCTCCTGGCTCTTTCGCCCCCTGGCTGATTCGCCCTCTGTGCCTGGCTGATTCGCCCCCTGGCTTGTTCACCCCCTGGCTTGTTCGCCACCTGGCTTGTTCGCCCCCTGGCTCATTCGCCCCTGGCTTGTTTGCCCCCTGGCTTTTTGCCCCCTCACCTTGGACGTTTCACCCCCATTGAATGCCGGTAATTTCACTCACATCGAGGTTTATACGTAATAATTGTCTTTCGGCCTAGACAGTTTGTGCATAATGATGAGAATAAACGATTGTGTGAATGTTTAATGCTTTGTTTAATTGTGAAATAAAATCACTAGGTCTATACATTTATTTTATTATACAGAGTTTTAGTGCGCTTTCTCGTTTTAGAATGCTTGCAATGATGTCTGACGTCGTCTATAGATGTATAGGCGTTCGTCAAGTGGTTATTAGGCCTAGACCTAAGTATACCTGTAAGAATTCATTTCAAAGAAACCTTGATGTTGACACATTAGCCATGTTTTAAGCGTTCTAGGTATAGGCTATATATAATAGTTCCGCTGCTGCAATGAAACCAAAGATTACTGACTTTGTGAACTGTGATCACTTATTATTTAATTTGTCACGTATATTGTTAATTGAAGTAACTTTTAATCAGTGATGTGACTCTACACTTACTTGTTGCCTTTCTGTAAATTGAAACAGAAACCTCAATAATGAATTACTGGTATATTCAACGGGGGAGGGGGGCAAA
>Ga0209367_1000326_pt1 | contig 43477 bp, 21 predicted proteins | sample WorMetLIZISLAND2_FD_187412 | JGI IMG/M metagenome (GOLD analysis project Ga0209367, IMG submission 187412) | Marine gutless worms symbiont microbial communities from Max Planck institute for Marine Microbiology, Germany - Olavius geniculatus... ... | reverse complement strand
CTTCGGAGTTAGGGGGTGTAACCCGACGAAACTTTGGCACGTGACGCGGCACTAGGTTGGGGTGTTAACGCAAGTACAACATTTGGGGCACCGCCCCCCTTAAAATTTGGGAGGACAAAAAAAGGTTCAAAAATCGGTGCGATTTACGACAACTTTCGAGTTTGAGCGCAAATATCTCTGGAACCGATAAAGATAGCGACAAAGTCTAAACGGCGTTGACGAGAGCGATCTTTTCGGCGTTGAACAAAAAAATTTTGTGAAATTCCGTCCACTACAAACAAAGTTATTAACGCTCATGTTGACCTACCCTAAGTCGACAATGCGCGTTCGGTGTATGCCAATGCATTTGAGTTCAGGGCCCGCGACTTTGGTGCCGAGGAAATTTTACCCCCACCCCTAAATTTCCCCCAGTCGGACTTAGGGCGCCGGGCGGACTCACGTTGGGCTTTGCCCCAAATTTGTAGTTTTAATTTTTGATAGTTAATCGAAATAGCAACAGTGAACTGGCACATATATTTGTATGTGTAAATACATGTATGTGTTTTTGTATTGAAACTAAACGGCTGGATGTGTACTGTATAAGCCGTATATAACCAGTTGTTGTTATTGACTACAATCGAAGTTGATGGACTGTTCTAAGGAAATCAATGAAATCCACAGTATACGCTCATCAACAAATCGAGTTAGCATAAAATCCGCATAGTTCGGGCTTTGGGATATATGTTTTAGTGCATAAGATTGCGTCTACACATGTGCTGTAAAACTGAAACTAGATCCCATGTGTTTTCGTTTTCGTTTAATTGCACAATCTAGGCGCCACCTTTTACATGTTTTGGGGCCGTAGTTGGCTTAAGACGTTGGAGATGTATCGCTATAGGAACGTTGCTCATAAGCTCGTATGTCTACTAGCATTTGATGACTGGCATTTCAATTTTAATTGTTACTCCACAAATTAGGCTTACTCGGTTTTTACATTTTTAGTATCAAAATTTAGAGAACATTGACCTGTGCGTATATTGCATGTTGAAGGAGATTTTTTTTACTGAAAAATGAACTTACAATAGAGATATATTTGCGTTCATGCTGTACCATAGGTTTTATCTGTTTGTTTATTTAGCTTTTATATTTTGCGTGCTATTTAAACGTTGCTTTATTAAGTGACGCACACGGGGCGTATTTAAAGGGTGGCCGAGTTGTACAGTGTACACAGTACATTTTCACCCCATTAAAATTTTCGATCTGATTGAAACTGCACATTGCATAATGCATACTGTTGAAAAAAAACGCATTAACTTTCAGCAGGGAGGTACACATGCAAACCCCCTAAATGCGCCCCTCGATGACGCAGATTGTTGGTCAACTGATATTAAATGCATGACTGACGTTTTTGGCTAACAGCTGACAGTTGAATTTTTTTTATCCCGTGTCGATATGCAGAGTGCAGTAATATCGGTGTTGATTGTGTCACACATGCAGTGCTGTGTATGCGTCAAACGAGTTTTAAAAGACAAAACGTGCGAAAATTTTGTGTGTCATCAAGCTATTGGTGTAATTGTGAGCTATGATGAATGGCATATGCCCTATAAACATGCACATTTCAGTTGCAGCAAGTTTCGGTTCATTCTACTCCATACATTCTGCACGTCTACGCATGATTTTACATTTTTATGCACGTTTCACACGTTTTTAGTTTATGGAGGAAGAACTGACCCAAGTAACTAGTAACTACTTATACTGCAGAGAAAGGACAAGCGCCCTCGACAGAACACCGCAGATCAACCACAGATCAGCTGCAGTTATGCTCAGATCCCAGAAATTATTATTGCTTAATAGACCTATGTTATAGGGTGTTTACACGATCCAGCAAACGTCCAGCAAACATTCAGCTGGCCTGATGGAACCCCGCCCCCTATCAGCCTATCAGCTGCTTACCCCGCCGCCTCTCAGCTGTGGGCTAAGCCGTAGGCGGGCCTAGGCTTAGCCCACAGCTGATAGGCCTATGTGTTATATAGGCTTTTCAATGTGCCTATCACCAGTATCATTAATATTTAAATCTGTGGTTACAACCCGCCCGTCCTCCTAATTACCATAGAACTTCCAGCTAGCTGGATGAATGCTCGATCGTGTAAACACCCCACTAGTCACCGCAGATCAGTCTATGGCACTGCAGATCACAGCAGAAGACTATTTCTGTGACTCGAGCTGTGGTGCTAGAGGCAATGACTGATCTGCGGTCGCTAACATAGGCTAAGCAATGGGATCTGTGGATCCGATGTGATCTGTGGGGCTTGTTTTCTATCGCTAATCTGCACATGCGGACGTACGAAATTGGTGATCGCCACACCGCGTAACAGTGGTGTGAACAAGACTTTTTTCAGGACCAATATTTTTCTTGTCCTCGAGGCGCCTCGAGACCAAGATGTTCGTCTCAAGGACTACATCACTACCCTGTACTGTAGTAGGCCTAGGTGCGATCGAAACTGGAAAGTCAAGTGCTTGGTACAAGCGTGCTACAGATCGACGATTAGATGTAGACAATGGTTGATTGGTGGCGAGACGTTGTTCATCTAGTGCTGTTGGCTTGCATGTCTTTCTTGGGCAGTCGCACCGGCTTGTTGCCGAGTATCGCATCGATGTCTGCCACGATACCCGGCGTCAACTTGGGTACGAACTGCAACACAGTTTAACAACCAACTCTCAGTATCTCTCTAACCATGCACGACTGCAGGTTTTCATCAGTTATGGCGAATTCACACCTACGACTCGACTCAACTGTTGAGTCGCGTCGGCGTCGAGGTGTGAATTGGCTATTATGTTACAGCAGTCACAGGGGCTACATTCGTTCAGTTACTTGTTGCGATCGAAGTAGGTTTAATTTCTTCGTTCTCAACTTTTCACGTGTATCTTTGCTGTGAACTGGCCATGACTTCGTATAAAAACAGCGATACACTTGAAATTCAGACTAAAAGTATTCCTCTAAATATGGGTGCGTTGGGGAGGACACATAACTGCCAAATTTGGGTGGCGAGCCATAATGCATGTCAGCTCAAATCGGTGGGTGTAAGCAGTTTTGTTGCAAACTATAAAAAGTTACATATGGATCATAACGCATAATTTTTTTTCTCACAAATCGGTGCTTACATTTGGATTACCGGTACTGTTACGGTACTGTGACTGTAAAAGCGAAGTTGACGTTACTTTTCCTAAGTCACGAACGAACTATCTTTACAACGATTTACCCCCAGCAATTCTGACATGGATCTCTCACGATTATTAAAGCATAGACATAGGCCTATAAAGGCGAATTTAGCCTAGGCTGTGAATACCTGGATGGCCTGCATGTCTTCATAAAGCTGATCGACGTTGGACGCTCCGAGCACAACGCAATGCACACTTTCATTCTTCAGACACCAAGCTGTACAATACGTATACAGCATAGGCCCTTTAATTATAGCAGTACAATGTACAGCACGGCACAGATTGTGTGACATGGTTGCTCGGATGGTGAAAAATGGTTCATTGATGACAAATTCTTGAAGTTTTACAGTTGCAGCCACAACAAACGCACAAAGCAATCACATTTGCGTTTCTCTGGAGAACTAAGTTCACCACTGAAGCAGGGTAGCAAGTTAGCAACTGACAGAACTTGATACTAGCAAGCTTGTAGGCCTACTCATGACGCATGATAATGTCAGCATTACATCGCGACTAGCAAAGAATATTTAATCAACTGCCACATTTTGTTGAATTATTTTGAATTCGTATTTCTTCAGCTACAACTGGTAAAAATTTCATGTATATTGATCATCATTTGAGTGAATTATGAAAGAAAGAAAAAAGGGGTTGTTTTTAATGAAACACCTTGTAAACTGTGTCCCAAAAAAAACATCCCCAACATTTTCGACTGTAACATGAAGAAGGATTATCAGATTTTAATAATTTTTGGTATGAATATTCCTGAGACAAGTTATCGTCAAGTGACAATTTAATTTCCCATCTCACTCAACATCTGTTTCTACACTACCTAGGGAAAATAGAACAAACAAAATATCACTTTTTATTCAATGCGACATGATGGCTTAATTAACATAATGCGTAAAAACACATTTTGTTCACATTTCTGACACTTTGGCTGACATTTCATTCAGTTGTCCATTTTTCAACTGCCTACAGTAAAACTGCTTGAAGTGTTGGCCCACTATGACACTTGTACACTGGCCCACTTGACAGCTGCAGTATCGATAATGTTCTGCTCCTGACCAATACAGACTCTACCAGTCACTTCTTGACGTTACAAACATTCTTAAACTTCTGGTAGACACATTGTTGCAAGACAGTCAAACCTTGTAATAGACCTGCTGTTGGGGCCCACAAATTAGGACAGATGGAATTTGTTGACGTTTTTCCATTCATTTTAACACGTATTATACCTGGTCTGCTTTCCCCAGGTAGTGCAAAAGCAGACATTGGTGAGGTAAAAACTAAAACACTTATTTCACAGCCAGTTGTGTCATAAATATGTCTGCCAATTATTATTAAAATCTGCTAATCTTTATTCAAGTTGCGATCGATAATGTTGGGGATGTTTTTTCAGGTTTTCTGTTTATTTTAATGCATATTTCGCTTGATCTGCTTTCCCTAGGTAGTGCAGAAGCGTACAATGGGTGGGGTGGGAAACTGAATGGTCATTTGATGGCAAGTTGTGTCAGGAATATTTGTGCCAGAAATTATTAAAATTTGGTAATTGGTTTTCAAGATACAGTTGAAAATGTCGGGGATGTTTTTTGGGACACAGTGTATATTGCGGCGTCCCTGTGTTACGGATGAGGGGCGCCATAGCAAATGGAATGATAAATGTATGACTACATGATCAGACAGAGAGTGAGTATGGCCTACGCTTATACCTATAGCAAGCTGAGCGAGGCTGGAGCCGAGTTGCTCAGCAATTAGACCGAGTTCTCTCAGCTGCATCTGCTGACGACGACCGTCCTCACCTAGGATTCTATCCTTCAGCCAACCGTAACCCTGCATGCGCACACGTTCATCCAACACTCGCTTAATTTTAAAAGTCCAGAGTAATTTGGGACAAGGCAGAACGCAGAATCGCTCCTCGTTTCTATTCGCCCGGGGTGGGGGTCGCAGAAGCAATTTGCAATTATGCTTTGGCCGGGGACTATGACCCCGTAAATCTACACTTCCCTTGGAGTTAAGACCCCCATGTAACACAACGTAGCATTAGTCCTTACTAACGTATCTGCCAAATAGCATTTGAAATTTAAATCTGCCAAACGGTTTAAGCAGGGCGCACGAGTGTGACAGACGACAGACAGTGAGACAGGCCACGTTACGGACAAATGTGTAGCTACAGACGGAATCGATTGCGCTTGAATGATTCCGCCAAAAACACTGCAGACGAGAACAGTTTTAGGAACAAACCACATAGGCGACAAAGCGTCGTTGTTGCTTGTTGCCCTAGTCACGCCATTCCAAGCCCTGAATGTGCGATTATTATTAGCCTATGGGTCTACTTTTCATGTGTTCTGTACTATAACACGAACATTTTGATAAAAGACTTTAGTTGTTACTACAAAATTAATAAACACTGCACGGACAGAGAATGTCCAAAAAACCATTTCATTACAAAATTTCAGGCCTACATTCAGAAATTTGACTGTTTGGAGAGCAAAAAATTATACAAACTGTTTTAGAATTAAAAGCAACAACGTCTGTATGAGAGAATAAAAATCTGCCTGTTTTGTTTCATTTAAACTGTTTGACAGCAAAATACAAAAAAATAACAGAAAAACAAACTGCAGAACGTCAATGAATCGCACCTTCATAGAAGCGCGTGAGTAAAGTGGAACTCCGTCTTCATACTTGCCAGTGAGAAATCCTCCTGCCAGAGGTGACCAAGTCATTACACCAAGCCCTGCAGTGCACACCGAAAACACGCCCAGCTATTTCACTCACTTTTTGTAAATTTTTTATAAGAAAAACTCGATTTTACGGTGTTTAATATTTTTTCTCCCAATTTGTTCTAACTTTTAAGAACCGTTAAACGGTCAGTACAAATGGCAGTGATACAAAAACAACTTACGTGAATAATCATCTGCTGATAAAGTAATAACGAACTGAGTATTAACTCACTTATGCACAATAAAAACCAAATTGCTGAACATGAAAATCTCGACCCTGCAGCAAAGTCAGCACGTTTGAGTAAAAAGAGCGTCACACGTTGTTTATACAACGCTTACAAATTTGCGTCCATACTGAGACGGTTATTCACCGATCTTGTGGTACATCTCCGGCATCTGCAGTTCGACCTTTTCTCGCTGCAGCAAGCTGTACTCGCACTGTTCAGCAATCGGAGGAATCAAGTTAAACTGACGCGCCACCGAGTACGCTTCCTGTTTCAGCCAAACGCGCACGCGTATCTCTAGAAAACCGACAGTAGGGGTATGAGAAAAATTACTGACAGGCCTTTTTTCTCCTTCAATTCTTTTCTTTCTCCACTCCCTTTTTCCACCTTCTTTCCCTTCGTTCAGATCTTTTTATTTTTCCTTCCTCTTTTTCCCTTTAAAAGTAGGACCACTGAAATCCAGCTAGTGAGTCTGGGGAGCGCTGTAAGCTCCCCCAGCGAAGCCTGGGGCAAAACTGAATGCATTTAGCCTTAACATCTGACATTTGGCGGTAACAATTTAAATGATTTTCCTGAGAGTCAACTGACGAAAACACACACATGAGAAACATGCATCATGCGCGATGCAGCATTAACATAACGCCCTGTGGTTCAGTGCAATTCTGGCTGGAACTGGGGTGTAAGTTAACACAAGTTTGGTGGGGTGTTGGGGGTAATTCTGTAATTATCTAATTCTGTAATTTTGCAATTCATTTGTAATCAGATGTAAACCAGTTTACAACAGCTTTATTATTAGCTCAGCCAGCAAAATTAATTAAGCTATATGAGACGAAAACGGTAGCACGACGTAACTGACCATAATTTCGACAGGCGACCAACGCGATGTTGCCCAATACAACGCCCAGCCTTGGTTGATGACGTACGTGAACGCGCGCACTATTTCTACAACAATGATCACAACAATAATAATTGTAAACATCACACATTTTACCTGCACATTTTTGGGAGTCGGTAGTTTTTGTTGTTTAAATCATTTGTTCTGTATTTTCTTGTTTAAATACAAGAACCAAAACATCGACACACCCTTGTTGGCCTATATTTTTCACCCTGTGAAACTTAACTTATTCTTAATTAAAATACACGAATAAGTTACCTTCCATCGGCGTTCTTGGGTCGGATTTATTAGCAAAGACGATGTCGACGTAATCTAACTGCAGACGCTCCAGACTTCCCTTCAGACCTTAACACAATCAGTTAGTTGATCCAGCAATTTAATCGATTGAAATTCTATGTTGATCAATAATCAATCAATTAAGGGCCCACTCTTTCGTTTGCTTACTCTGTCTATCTCTTTGTGTCGTAAGCCTACTTTGTATTTCGCCAATTTGGAGTCTGGCGTTTATTTAAACTCGTGCAAATTCGTGATTATCAGTGGCGTCATTTTAGTAAATCGTTGGGGGTCTCAGTAATCATTGAGGGTTCAGTCTACGTAACGTATTGTTCTTGCAGCAGTAACATTGTTTCAAAGGTACGATTTACAGGGGGAAAATTAAAGTCATAAATCCTTGGGATCCATAGACTTCTCCACCCCTCCCTTAAATGACGCTTTTGGTGATTCTGAACTGCTGCACTATCACTCTAAGCCACATTTTGTCAAACAAAATACAAGTAATGCATAACTCGTTGGATCGTGCGCCGTTTGCCTGACTGTGCAATAGATCGCATGGATGCAATTGCGTGCAACGCATAATCGTATAATTCCATTGCCACGACAGAGTGCGATGAACGGCGTGAAAGCAGGCCTACACAAAACGCAGTCGAATGCCAACGTACGAGTAAATCTGCACAGGTAAATACTATACCTTCAATAATATGCTTGCGTGATAATCCTCGATCTGTTTCTGCCCTGAAATATGCAGCAATAAATAATTAAAATAACCACTTGTGGCGACCCGACCCGGGCTGGGCTGAATAGCATATTATTGGCATTTTATAGTGAAACAACGGACAGCAAAATTTAAGAACGTAGATACGCATGCCGTTACAAGTCAATTTATAACACAAATGTAATATAATGTAATACGATGTAATTCTGATATGCTCGCCATAATGATAACAAATACGTGGGCCTATAGTTAACAGTCTCTAACTACAGGGTGCGGCAAAAAGTGGACCCTTAGTTTTTCGCTGTTTTCTCAGCAACCGTTTGGAGTTTTAAATTGAAATTTTACTATTTTATTGACTAAAACCTTCTACATCTAACTGCCGAGTAGCATGCCATTCTGTTGAAAAACGACAAAATTATAGACTTTTTAACATGACCGCTTACCGATTTTTCAGCGTTAAGAATGTTCAAAGACGAAGAAAGAAGTAGAATATCCGAAAGCTTACTTGCCACCCCAGTAAATCTTTGTTGTGACAATGTAACTCGATCGCCTGCAACATCAACGAAACAATGTTATTAATTGCAATTTATTTGCCAGTTGCCATAATATAGCACGCACAATATAAAAATAAGCAAAATAAAACAGTGAAATGGTAATAAGACTAAGAAAACGAACCGTTAAAATTTATCCATAACTTTTTCAGCAATATTGCTCACAAACAATCTCAGGATTGCAAAAATAGACGGAGAAAAACTAACAATGATTGTAGCCAAAAAACACTGACACAAAACAGAACATAAACACGTCACAAATTTACCTCCATTTTTTCTTTTGAAGAATTTTTCCAAGGACAGTTTCAGCTCTAAAATTAACAACACAGTAACGAAACAAAAAATTTTCATCAAAGAAAAAATATCGTCGTCAATATTTTTTGATTTGTACATTACTGTTTCTGCTAGTATTGAACAGTAATTTTAAAAATTAATCACCCACGCGTGCTGTTAATTGCACTTTCATCTGCTTAATCACAGAATGTGCCAAAAAATGTCCTAACTTGTTTTGGTCAGCACTTTGTCAAATCTTTACCAAATTTGATAGTTTTTGGCATACAGATAGCCAAGATGATAAAATTATGTTAGGTACATTCACAGTTTACCTTACGTAATTTATGTCAACGCACTGCCGTGTAAAACGCAAGTGCTCCAAATTGTTACATTACGTGGTGATTATCAGTATCAGATTGCTCACTTTTTAATTATCAATTTGACAGAGAGTGCCATGTAACGTACTGATGTAATAATTTTGTGATATTAAATATTTTACGCCAAAAATAGGAGGCAACAAAATAACTGACTGATGAGCTGAAAACACGTCTAATCCATGAATAAGCGCTGTGCATTTTGATCAGTTGATCGTTAATGGCGCTGTCAGCTGTGGCTTCACGTCTAAGCCATTGTGTACACTTTAGGCATAAATCCTGATAATTTGGAAACAAGTTGTTACACAAACTTATAATTCTGCTGAATGAATCACATTTTAGTTTATTGTGTGCTTAATAAGGTCATTAGAACTTCTACGGAGACAACAACTCAGCATTATGCAACACTTTGGAGCATCAGCTTTTGCACGGTAATGCATTGAAACAATTAAGTGAAGTAGACAATGAGTGTACCTTACATAATTCTATTGTCTTAGCCATCCATACGCCAAAATTATCAAATTTGGGGGAGATTTGACGAAGTTGTGACAAAAACAAGTTAGAACTTTTTGGCATATTCTAACCTGTATCAGTGCATAGATAAAACTGGCAGCTTGTTTGAAGTTTTTTTTGAAGTACAAACTGTATATGTATTTGTATGATCGCCGCTTACAAAACTGCTCAGTAACGTGCTATATGATATGGTGCTCATGTTGAATATTATTTTACTGAACCAATTTTATATTTGCTTGACGAATGCATTTTGATTTAAAATTTTTGATGTTTTTCGCCGATATTTTAAAATCTAAAACCTTAACAGAACAGCTTTAAAATGTATTTTGAATTTAAACTTTGATGTTTTTATAGAGTTTTTTTTACATTTTAAAAGAACGGCTTGATGAATATTTTTTGAGTTAAAGTTTTTGATGTTTTTACAAGACATGTTTGACACTTTTGCTCAGTAACGTTTAAATATAGTATGCTGCTCGTGTTGAATGTTATTTCACTGAACCGAACTTATAGTTGTGCTTCATGAATGCATTTTGAATTAAAATTTAGAATGTTGTTTTATGATATTTTGAAATTTAAAAACAATAGCTTGATAAAGGTATTTTGAATTTAAATTGTGATGTTTGTGTAGTATTTTGAAATCTTAGCTGTCTGTGTGCCATTTTGATGCTTTTGCTCCGAGACATGCGAATATGATATGTTATTTGTGTTGAATGTTGATGCAAATATAATTTGTGCTTTATTGCAACAGAACTGAAAGCAGAGATTCAAAATTCATTAAACACTAGTGAGCGACAACTAAAAAATAAAAGTTTAGATAGTATTTCGGTATTATTTCCTGACGACTCGTATGCCATACATTTAGTCTCGGCCTCGGCCTCGACCTCGGCCTGGCCTTGTACCCTGTGGCCTTGTTAACATTCCTGCTTTTTATACAGCAAAATGAAGTCAAAAAAGATAAAAAGATTTTCTGTTTTATAGTTATATTTATTGTCGTCACTGATTGTGCTTTATTTTCGTAATTGTTGTTGTATTCTACACATCCATTAGCCTATTTTATTGCCAATTACGTCGAAGGTGATGATCTAACAAGCACGTATTTGCATACTTTCCTCCGGCGTAGACCTCTGCGGTATCAAAGACGTTGACGCCGTTTTCGTAAGCCAGCGTCACCAGATCCTCAGCTACCTGTCACGCCAACATCATCAGTTATCAGTAGTAGGTCTGCCATGATATGCGACCGTTTTCAGAAATTGACAGGACAACAATAACGATATGCGCTATACAAATCTATGTTTTACTTACTTACTGCGTCCAAAGTGTAAATAGCGCATTTGTTCTTAACTGCCACAAATAAAAACGGTTAAAGGTGGCGATATAGCTCTTTATGAGAAGCCCATTTCAGAGCAAGCTACGGAGCGTCACCTGCCGTATGGGATTACGCAGTGTTACCTGCCACCCGACACTGACAGGCGTACGCGCCCCGCCTTATGACGTGTTAGTACACTGTGTCCCAAAAACATCCCCAACATTTTCGATTGTAGCTTGAAAACCGATTAACAGATTTTGATAATTTTTTGTACGAACATTCCTAACACAACTTGCCATCAAATGTTAGTTTCCCACCTCACGAAATGTGTGTTTCTGCACTACCTAGGGAAAGCAGATCAAGCAAAATATGTGTTGAAATAAGCAGAAAACCTGAAAAAACATCTCTGACATTTTCGATCGTAACTTGAAGAAAAATTAACAAATTTGAATAATTTTTAACAGAAATATTTCCGACACAACTGGCTATTAAATTAGTGTTTAGTTCCTACCTCACCCAACGTCTGCGTTTGCACTACCTGAGGAAAGCAGACCAGCACGTGTTAAAATGATCGAAAAAACGCCAATACGAGTAAATTCCATCTATTCTAATCTGTGGGCCCCAACAGCAGGTTCATTACAAGGTTTGACTGTCATGCAGCAGTGTGTCTACCAGATAAAGTTTAGGAATGTTTGTAAAGTCAAGAAGCAACTCGTACAGCCTGGATTGGTCTGGAGCAGAACATTATCGATACTGCTGTCAATGAATGGAAAAAGCGTCTCCTTGCCTGTGTTTGCATAGTGGACCAACACTTAGAGCAGTTTTACTGCAAACAGTTGAATAATGGACAACTGGATGAAATGTCATTCACAGTGTCAGAAATGTGAACAAAATGTGTTTTACGCATTATGTTAATTAAGCAGTCATATCGCGTTGAATAAAAAAGCAATATTTCGCTGGCTGTGTTTTCCCCAGGTAATGCAAAAACAAACGTTAAGTCAGGTGGAACACTAAATAATATTTTGATGGCAAGTTGTGTCAGAAATATTCGTGCTTAAAATTATCGAAATCTGGTAGTTTTTTTTAAGTCACAGTCGAAAATGTCGGGGATGTTTTTTGGGACACAGAGAAATTATCAGCCAAGCCTATAGGCCCAACAAATAATTTATTGTAGGTTTAAGGCGTACCTCGTCAGTGATTTGCGATCCAAATGTCACCCACGTTCCTACAAGTACGGTACATTTGTGTTGACGAAAGAACCGTAAGCGTGACATTTTTATAACAACAATCTCAAAATACTTGTCATATATTAGGCCTAGATCAAAACTTACTGACAAGTCGGCTAAAAAAAGTACCACAGCAACACCTTTTTATATTAAACGATAATTCTGTTTTATTTTAAAATGTATTTGAACTTAAAAAGTTGTTACATTAAACAATTGAAATAAATTTATAAAAACTATTATTTTTATTATAAAATATCAATTAAATGAAAAGTACCTAATGCGATGTTCGACATTCTGAGACCAGATTTTCCAAGATTTCTGCACACGTGATAGAGATCAAACAACAGTATAACACAATCCAGTGACAACGCTTTTTAACTGTTATCTTCGTTTTGGTGCAGGCTAACTTAATATATAGTAAACAAGATGACTAGTAAGGAAATGTTTAAACAAGGTATAACTGCATTTCGTTTTCTATATTCACCATAAAATTAATCTGCATTTTCGAACAGCAGAAAACTAAAAAAACCTACGTCGCCCAGTGATGTTTTAATTCTGTTGAACAATAGAATGATGCAAATTATATTCCACAGTGTTTGTTGTTACTTTACCTTATTGTTATTAATTCAGTAGTTCAGAGGTCTTTGGACCCGTTAGTTTACCTTTTACTTTTGAACTCACGGGTCAAGATGGAAACAGACTATGAGATATCAGAAAGATTTGCGTTTCAATTCACAAAAAGTTAAAACACAAAATAAAAACAAAAATACAATTAAAACACAAGTTAACCAACTACCATCTTTATTGTTACAAGCATGCATCTTTTTCCCTTTTTTAATGCACCACCCTGCGAAGTACGGTAGTAAGTAGAACCTGTAAGCCTTGGGGCAGTATCGTGAGTTGTCGAGTCGCGATGAGGCGTTCTGCATCGATTCCTGCCGCATCATCTGCTCTGACCGGCGGTATTCGCTGCTGGAGTCTTGTGAGGTCTGTGAGCGCGTGGCGTTGTTAAACGTCGCACTACGCTCGGTCGCACCTGACCGCTGCACCATGCTACCGACAGACGACAGACAGACAGACAGACAGGCAGACGTCGCGTCACGCACAACTTACGACAACTGCAGCTTGGTATAGTGTAACGGTTAAGACGTCAACACCAACCAACACTCAGCCTTCGATTCATCCGTAGTAGATAAATGAAATATCAGTCTGTCTGGCTGAGGTTATGAGGGGAGCGATCACCCGTGTCTAGTGACAGGTAACACCGGGCGATCTCTTATAGGAGATGACGCCCCGTAGCTCTAAAATGAGTTTTTTGTAGAAAGCTACACCATTTAACCATTTTCGAAACAAACTACACAACATTCAGTAGGGTGCATACCTGACCCGTACATTGCCATTATTTTCTCGACAGTCTACAGGAAATGCATTAATAAAAAATATTCAACATGGTAGTGCAAACTTAAATGTTTTTTTTCTAAGCAGTAAAGCCCATAAGGCGAAGTTGATTTCCATCTTCTTAATCCTCAGCTAGATACCAGCTAGCACTGCGAGACCGCGGATGCCAGGTTAATGCGTCGCGCACTGCCTGTTTACGTCTCGGCTTTCGCTAATACTCACTGCGCCTACCCATGTAGGGATGGCCAGGCTGAGTTGACTTGGGCGGCATAAAAATAGTCCACAATCTACAAAAAAAATTGAACTATCATCAAAAGCTAAACGATCTGTAGCTATAGCAGACTGACAGTCTTCTTTAAAATGTTATCAAAATTTGTTTATTGTTTTTTGAGATATAAGTTAATATATGCATTAATGTTTTTGACAAACCAACAATATATTTGACATGTTATTAATCAACAGCCTCATATATTTAATTTAAAATACAAAATAAACATCGAGTGAAATGGTCAGTAGATGAACCTGTACTGTATAAAACTCATTATAGCTTCAGTCTTTGCGATCGAGTGTTACACGACAACGTCTTTATATTGCGCTACATAACAAAACAAAGCCATCCAATTACACGACGTGTAAATGCATACAAGACACATGCAAATCGAAAGAGACAACAATTTGATATAACAAAAAGTCTACGGTATGACAAATGGTAAGACGCAGCAGAGATACGGCGTCAGCAGCAGCAGCAGCAGCCGACTCGAAGCAGCTGCGAATGCGTCCCAGTGCGGGCGACGTTTTGCTGATGATAACAATAGCCTATCGATAACAGCATGTACAGCACGCACAGCTCCACAGTCACAAGGTGCCAATACATTATATCACATAACAGTTCAGCAAGCTTATTTACGTCATGTTCACCAATGTAGAACTAGTAAGCCCGAACTCCACTTGTCACTGTCGTATATAAACTGCCGAACTTCTCAGCACTTTTGAGCTTACCGTAGCTTAAAAAGCTTAAATGTTTAATATTGCCTTTAGTAAACGTAAACAAACAGGGGTGTCATTTAAAGGAAGGGGGTCTACGGACCCCCAAGGATTTGTGATTTCAATTTTTTTCCCTAAGTGAGTCCTGCGTAAACGACTGACGACAAACTTTTGGTTTCCGAATTGACCTTTACTGTGTAAACAGCACGAAATTTGGTCAGTTGATTCTCAGAAAAATCGTTCAAATTGTTGCCACTAGATGTCACATTTTAAGGCAAAAATGTACGAAATTCGATTTCGGCTGGGGCTCCGCCCCAGACCCCACTGGAAGAGCTTACAGCGCTTCCCAAGCCCCTAGCTAGATTTCAAGGAGCCCTACTTCTAAAGGGAGAAAAGGGAGGGGTAAGGAAGGAGATGTTAGGGGAATGGAAGGTAAGGAGGGGAGTTGAAAGACAGGAGAAAGAGGAGAGAAGTTGATGACAAGGGAAGAATAAGAGGTAAAAAGGAGAGGGCGGAGTGAGGAGGGAAAAAGAGAGTAGAAGAAACAAGGGTATGGAGGAGAAGAGGAAAAAGGGGAGAGGAAAAGAGGGGGTAGAAAGAAAAAAATGGGGAAAAAACGAGACACCGACAAAGATTTACTGAAATGACGCCACTGTAAACAAATAGCCTAGTCTCAGCCATTTTGCACCTCCGATCTGTTTACGACACACGGCGCTATATACCGTTTTGGTTATTGGCCGATTGATTGACTAATTAATTAACTAATTAACTCGACTCCTTGTGGATTCGTTGTACAACAACAAATTTGCTGCAAATCTATGGCAAATCCACAGCAAGTTGTATACAACAAGTCCAATAAAAATGTTCATCGTCTGCTACAAGTCCTACAACAAACCTGGACCATTGACGAATACGTCGTACAGCTTGTTTTACCACTTGTTGTCCAACACGCTTACGACTAATCTAAGTAGCGGAGTTTGAGTTTTACACTGCAGTGTGCTTGGTGCTGCTGCATTCTCAGGAGATCAATTAGTTCAAGTCGCTAACGGCGCATTCGGCGGCATTCGTTCAATAAAAACGACACAAAAGACTCCAATAATTGATCGATGTCTTATTCTGACCGCACGTCCAGCAGCAGTACAAACAATAACGCTTATGCAGCACCTATCAGAACTTTTAAAGAACGCGTTACAGATCTATAGAATATTAACTGAATGATTTAACGTGATTATGTCGATTTGTCTGGTGAATTTGCACATATTTATGATAGGCTTACACAAGATAGAATACATGTAGCTAGCGTACAGACTAGACGCATAGCTGGCATATAAATTAGGAATTTCACAAGCAACTCAAAACCAATTTGCATTTCGCATATTATTTTTTTTTGTCCTTAACTATATTTCACAGCGCTTTTTAACTACTGTTAATGTGTTTGTTTTCGATAGAAGCCTATAGTTCTACTTACGTAGGCTATAAGCTAGCTTTGCAGCAATCTTGCTGTACGGCGTTGATTTCATTCGCAATGTCAAAAGTCAACGATTATGATATTAAGGGCCATCGTTCATTCTACCCGTCTCATGTATGTCCGTATTATATGAATAGAGCAGAGCCGCTATTCAACGCATGCTGCTCTTTCAGAGTAGATCACTGTGAAGGATAACTCATGACAACGGCTATGCATATAAGCCTACCATATGCCCTGTACTCCGGACAATGAATTCAAGCCAACAAAAAAGACAGCATCACTCCGTCATCATTTCAAAACGAATCAATGCGTTATGCAATTTCGGAAGTGGCAACTAACTGGCATGAGATAATGATACCACAGCACACTATGCGGCAATTTATTGTCTGTGTCAGAGAATACTTGAACCTGCGATTTGAAGCTTCAGACATACCACCGTCTCAATCAGCAAACTAGGCTTCTACCACGTGGACAGTATGTTACTACTATTTTTACATCCCGCTTAGGATAAAAGGCTGAGTTAACCTAAGCATACTGTAGGTCAGCAAGGTTGATCAAGGTTGATTGGAAATGACCCGCGGTGAGATTCGAACCGCAACCCGAAAGTTTTGAGTCCCCTTCGAGTCCCTTTTGAGTTGAGCCCCTCAACCACTAGACTACTTGTTTGAAAATGGCCAAAAAATTTTAGGGAATACTTTTTTGCCGCACCATGTACAAATACTTACCCAGAAAGTATATACACACTACTGAAAGCATATGTGCATAGGTGTAATCAGTGTACTGGCCTATGACGCAGTATGTGACCTCAGGTGTCACGTTTCGTCAGCTGTTGCAACAGCAGCAGCAGCAGCAGGTACTCTCGATGACTTCAACAGAACTGCGACCGTGACTCTGAACGCGTTAAGATGACGAACTCAGACAGAGACTAGGCCCTATAAGTCGACATTCAACACAGATATTACACCGCTGTTTCTCAGCATGACATCTAATACACCGCTGCGCCGTTGTCGTCACCGCGGTCTATGGGCTGTACACGACAAGAGACACGGCTTACACCGCACACACGCTGCTGATGCTGCTGCTGCTGCTGTTGCGCAATGACTGACTGTGAAACGCTCGTATTGACTTCGTCTTAACAGGCCGCATTGTTTATCTCTCCGTTCAGCGTAGTCTCACATTGATCGGATACTTGCCTACCATTATTTTTGCTTGAAAAAAAACTAACTGATTGCTTTTAGAATGCGAAATTAAATTCTATTCCGAATTAACTCTGTTCCACTTTTATATGTAAAAGTATCACGGAGTTTTCTGATATATATTGGTCGAATATTCGTAATAACAGATAAAGAAGATAATGACACCAATTATTTAAAAAGTTCAGGTAAAAAATACGTCGATTTATTACAGCCACAAAAGTGTTCGACATTAGTCCATCAGTTGTCACTGAACACTCAAAATGACGTTGTAGTGGTCACCCGAACTGTTGTCTATATAGAGGCAAGCATCAGTGGGGTGGCTGAGAGTGAACTGTCAAGGAAATCTTTGCCATTTTAGCTTTTCGCCCACTTTACAGTACACATTGATGTCGCAACCCAGGAGATTCGCAGTGGAGATAATCTCCGCATCCGTGGCCCAGACACCGTTTCTGTCCATTGAGGAACTGTTTAGGTAATCAGTGACGGTTTTGTCGAGGTAGTCCTCGAGTTTCGGTCCAATTGCGGCGCTTTGCATATGCTGAACAACTCTGTCTCTTACAACCAGGTGATTGCACCTGGTTCCAGATCAAAGTTCATTCTAAAAATAGACGGTGACCACAGATACGTATGCGCAGCCGATTGCAGCTCACAATAAGACTGGGCCTACAACTATTTCAACAGCTGAGGAGGGTAATAACTGGCTGGGCAGGGTAACTTTTAGCTAGCCGATATATACCCTGGGAGTAAGTCTGGGCTAGCCAGTTTTTACCCAGGAGGTAACTTCAGTCAGGGGTGTAAAAATTGGCTGTTACACCGGCACCGCCACGCGACTGTCAACGGGGACACTGAAATCGCGAGAATTGACAACGCGACACCATCCCGCTATGTCAGTTTCCACAATTTTGATGGTCTCGCGATGTCAGGTCTTGCGTTTTCAGTCGCTCTCGGTCAACTACCATCCTCATTCCGTCGTGAACTAACAACAGACTGTCTTCATTAGCACGCTTGTGGCTCTTTGTAACTGTAAGAGCGGGCAACGTCATCATTATTATTATTAACATCGGCAACATTGTCTTAGTGCAAAATAGCATTAAAATACATTTATGTAAATTATCGATCCAGCAAATTAAGAAAAACAAAAAACTAGCATCAAAATGACGAAGAAATGACTTGAGTCTAAGAATGTCAATCAATCAATCAATAAATCAATCTTACTGATTTAACAAACTGCAAACAAACATGCAGCACAACAGGCTTACGACAAGCAGTTACGGTGACGTTTTTATAATAAAAGACGAGAAGCGATAAAACACGAACACTGAATCACTGCAAAAAAAACAATTGAAAAAGTGAAAAAATCTACATGCTGCCGAATGGTACGATGAGATCCTAATAGCGAACCGAAAATCGACAAAATTTATGGGAAAAAATTCTGCAATGTAGAGATTTCTAGCACGCTGTGACGTCATCGTCATGCTGCTGCTGCTGCTGATGATGATGATAATGATGTTGTAGTCAGCGCAGCTAGCGACGACGTCGGTCGGTCGGTCGTATGATGCGATCAAACGATCATACTGCTTTGCTATCAGTGCAGCAGCAGCAGCAGCTCGGTGTCGCTTGCTTGCTGCCCACAATGTATGGACAGACAGAGAGACAGACATAAGGCCGCTGGTGTCACATTAAAATGTCTTTCCATGAAAAATCCGCAGGGGAAGAGATAATCACGGAATTGATATGCCCCCTTATTAAAATATCTCCGGCCTTATAAAAAGTCTTCCCATTATAGGATCGCCCCCAAAAAAGTCTCCCCCGGCCGACAATTTACCGGTAAACATCTGCTCCGCCTGGGCGGCCGCCGGACGGGGCGGACTTTGCCAGTAAATTATCGGCCGGGGAGACTTTTCTGGGAGGGATCCTATCATGGGGCACCGGCCGGGAACCACACACCGGCGGTCATAACACTAGCAACCGCTGCCGTCCTCCTCCCCTTGTCGTGGCCGTCGCTTGCATCGATTTTAGCTGCAAGCAACGACTCTCATCGTTCGCCGTATGCTGCGACAACGAACCAGTGTTAACAAACCTGTTTAACAACCCAGCAATAACAACAACGACAGGCATATGCAACGACTGCTGGAAATTACCGTGATGATCCTTTTCTTATCCGTCGCTTTTTGGCTCTTTAATCTTTTCTTTTTCGTCACTTTCTTTTTCTTCGTTTCCGTTTTCCTTTTTTTCCCTTTCTCCACTCCTTGATACTAATTTTTTCCCTTTTCTTTTACTCCGCTGCATTAAGACGAGAAGGGTTGCCACAGGAAAGACGTGTCTTATGGGTCTCCAGTGACAGCGGTTGATTGACCGACCACTTACTGCATTCAAAAACTTCGTTGCTGTTATTATTATTACACATGTTCTTATTTCAGCTGACGTCGTTAACCAGTTTACGAGTAGGCCTAGCTATGGCTGGGTTTGTTACGGGGCGCGCACGAGTACAATGCAAAATAAAAAAAAACTTTGCTGTTGTACTGCACCTCTGCGGAGCTGTGCAATATTATGAATGTTTTTGCTACTTTTGTAAAAGTAGGCTACGACTACGAATCAACCGTTTGAAATGCAAGAAAAAAATCCGTGCATTGCAACAATATATTGCACCGATGCAAACTTAATCTTGCTGTGCCTGGATGTACAACGCCGTGGCATACTGTGCATGCAAGCCAGTAAAAATGCTAAGCGGAGACGAATTAAAATTACTTGGTTTAGTCCAGCCACATAACAGAAATGCATTTCAAACTTCTGCCCTATTACCAAATCGGATTAGCCACCACTAGAATCTCCATCATTGACGCCACTAACTACGACTAACACAGAAGACGGGCTGAATAACAAACGTTTTATCGTTAGAGCGTCGTTTAAAGATGCGTTCTCACTGCACGCGTTAACGCGAGTTAACACGTATTGCATATTCATGAGCCAACCAATCAAAGTGTCCTAGGAATTTGGATAGGACACTTTGATTGGTTGGCTGATAAATATGCAATGCGCGTTGTGATTTATTTGCTCTGATATCTAAACGCATCCGTGCAAAAACTTCTTACAGTAAAAACAAAAAAATTGAGCTAAAGCTCATAAGACGCGCGAAAGCCCATAGCAGTTTCTGTTCGCAAACTGTCAGTCTATCTCCAGCCATTTCGTCGCAGTTCATTCTTGGAATGTGTGTTGCAGCCGAAGATCACAAAAATCAATAAAAGCCCCTTATTTCGGAAGTTTAGAGTCTTTCAAAGTCATCGATGTTGATACGACTGAAAAGCTCGTCACTAGTGCTTGTTGTGATAGGTCGTATGCCACTGCCCATCTGCAAACTTTTTCACGAAAGACGGGCCAACAACGGTAAAATAACGACTTTTACGGGGGTACCGCTCTTTGATGCCCTCGTGCGCAGGTTTTCTTGAACCTAGAAAATCGAGACTTAAACCTTTGAAATCTACGTTCAGTGCTTAAAATTTTATATGCAGCTTCTCCATTTTTATCTCAATTCGCTCTTGAAATGTGTCTTGCAGCCCAAAACCGCCAAAAAAATCCATAAAGCCCTATTTTTGCGTTCAAGGTCATCCAAGGTCATTGAATTTGGTGCCAATCGGGAGCCAGTGTACGACTTCCTATTAGTGATTAATAGTAACCTAGGCCCTATCTCGCACCGTTATTGAGATACAGCGACTTATTTGCTAAAAATCGCAATTTTTTTCTTCCCTTTTCATTTAGAGCCCTCGTTCGGGATGACCCTTTTCGAATTCATAGAAAAAGCTTTACGGTTCCTAAAACTAGAGTCTTCCAAGCAGCCAAGGTGGAAATTTGGTAATCCTAGCTTGCACCGTTTTTGGCTGATCCACCCGTGTAACGGAGAGACAGACAGACAGACAGAATTGCTATGGCTAAGACGCGCTGAAAGCAGTAGCTGCTTTCGCGCGTAAAAAGAAAACAGTTGTTTGCGTTTGTCCCAAAGCCGTCCTAAGATGACTACGTTCGGAATATATCAGAAGTGATTTGAGCACTTCGTCTTTGCCTCACTTCATTGCAGTCGATTTACACTGTGTGCAACGGGTGAGCAGCAAACGTGTAACTCGCACGCCGCAGAGCAAAAAGCTGCAAGTGCACTAATGCGGCCGGTTAAGAATAGAGAGTGGTAGCACGACAAGTTTGACCTGTTGGGTCGTTCGTATAAAAGACGAGATGCATAACTGATGGCATCTTTGTGTATATCATCGACGTACGTGTTGCTCTCTAAGCTGTCATCATTCTGTCAAGCGGTGCGTGTCGACCTATAAGCCGAACCTAGACCAGTGGCCCATCCAACGAGCGTGCGGCCGCCCCTTTTCTTCTGACGATATCCGCCAGTGAACACTTCGTGTAAAGTGACGAGTCGCTAATTAAAAATTTCGTCTTTTAGAGAAATAATTAAAATCATTGCCACTAAATGTCATATTTTGAGGACAGAATGCATTAAATTTATTTTCGGATAAAAATCCGCACCAAGCCCCGTTGGGGAGCTCGCTAGTGGCGTCGTGGCCCCGGGTAAATGTTAGGTTGTCGAAAAAAAATTTTCTTGGCAGAAAATTTTCGTTCCTTTATTTTAGGACTAAACTTTCATTTTGAAAAATTGAAAAATTGCAATTTTGGGCGTCCATGATCTTCTTTGTCAGATATTCGCAGCTATCTGTCGGAATTCTGCAAGAAATTTGCAGTGTTTGTCGGCAAGATGCAACTTCATGTTTCACTACTTTTACTTTTACCCACGACTCCACTGAAGCTCACAGCGCTCCATAAACTCTTTAGCTAGTCCTACTTCTACAAAAAAAGTGGGAAAGGAGAAAAAAGCAAATGGGGAAAAAATTAAAAAGGAAGAAAAGAGCAGGAAGAAAGGAAAAGGATTTTCCGGTTTTCGCCTTTCGTCAAAACCTAGATCCGCCACTGTCGTAGAGAGTTACAAGTACGACTCGGCGATAAGACGTGATGAATTGAGCGCCTGTAAATAACGTCACCATTCAAGTCGTCATTGCACGGACACAACTTGGGCTCGTACACTTCTAGCATACGGCACGTAAAGGAAGGAAACCACCAAGCTTTTTGCAGCAGAGCATTTCGACAACAGAAAATGTAAGTCTATAGGATTTCACATGCGGGATATAATTTGACGCAGATGGCACGGACGTCTTGGGTCGTCAGTTATGCAACAAACATTACGCGGTGATTGGAAGACATTGTCATCAGAAAATTGGACGGAGTTGATTGGTATGTCAGCCAGATATGCAAAACTGACGCCATTGATGAGAATCGTCGATCTATAAGCCGAATCTCTGAACGATGGCGGCGAAATGTCCAATAAGTCGCGCACAGGATCTGGCGAACGATCACGTCGAATACTGCGACGGTTTTGTGCGTAAAATGATGACTAAGTTTAACCAAGGCGTTCGTGACAGTCACCAACAACCAAGATCAGCATCATCATTCTCCTCATCATTATCATCATCATCAGCAGCAGCAGCAGCAGCAGCAGCAGCAACAACAACAACAACAACATCAACAATAGTTACTGCAACGAACTGTTTGCCTGAGGCCCGTTGCAATCGCACGCATTGTAACGGCTTCATGCCATTTTTCATTCCGCGTCCGTGTAAAACGTACCACGCGAGCTGCTCTGAAGTCGATCTCCTCACATCGCCAACTTCTAGTAATCCCACCACAGTCCAGACTGCAGAGAGTCAAACGCCGGAGTCAAATCCCACTGCAATAAAGACAGGAAATTTTAGGCCTACAGACTCATCGGCGTTGAAGGCTGAGTCAAAAGATCTGTCGGAAGATGGCGAATGTAAGGTCGGTACTGTCGCTAGCGCTCGAAGACTTTTCGAAAGTCTGTCGTCGCCAGTTCGTTCTGTCGCTGGTGTCGAGTGGACGCCGACAACTGGACAGCTGAGAACACGACGAACGAAGTCGGAGTCTTCGGAGTCAAGCAGCAGCTCCGGCTACAGCACTGCCAGTACTGGTCTGTCGGCGGCGGGAAATACATGTAGCAGCGAGGAGTCCGAGACTTCTTCACAGACGAATACTTTCACCAGCAGCAACCCGGACGAATTCAACAGCGACACACCTGTTGACTTGTCTGCTAATGTAGTGAAGGATACTGCTCATTGTGATATTGTTCCTGTCGGTTCTTCGGACACAGATGCATCGCATCACTCGTCGCCGGTTGCTGCATCGAACAGTTTATCATGCAGCATCGATGATGACGTCTTGCGACATCAAGTGTTTTCGGCCACAGTTGGCGAAGACGTTACGAGTGACGACATCGTTGAAGCCAGTCAGTTACAGGCAGATCAACCGGTCACAAGTTTGTGCAGCAACGTGAAGAATTATACTAATTTGAATTATACAGACTGCAGCAACGGTGTCGATTACATACATCCTGCAGCGATGTTAGACGAAAAGCAGGACGATTTATTGGAAACGAATGACGAATTAGTTAATAAAAGTTGTATTTTGATGAATTCACGACATAGCTTATTGGAAGAAAAAGACGAAGACGATACGCTGGAAGGCGTGCAGAATGAAACTGTAACAACATGCAGCTATAAAGACTTGCCGACAGAGCACGAACCTGTGTCCGCCGAGGCCGATATGAAAATTTACAAGACTTCAGAACATAGCCACCAGAGCACTGGTAGAAATATGTACGAGACACGAGTCTCAAAATTCTACAGTCGCAGGGACACTGCCGTGCTTTTAGCTGGCGAAGAAAACTGCACGTCTGACAGCTGTCCAGAAGCTACTCAGACCCGTTACGTTTTTGCCAACGAGCATGCAGAGGTTCGTCTTGATTTTGACTGCAGGTTAGAAGAACAGAAAACGCCGCAATGCGTCGGATATAAAAACAGAAATGACGATCAGCGTGATAACAACCGTTTCTCGGAAGATTGCGCTAATGCGTGCAGAAGTATAGTCGGCAGAACTGTCGCAAGACACCGCCGACCAGCGCCTGTCAAATCTCGTCACAGCCGGCCTTGCTACTCTAGTGTCATTCACATTGGATCGCAACCGGACGACGTCGTCATTGAAGATACGTTGTATCCTGTCGATGGTACCGTCGAAGACACGCTGCGTCCTCTGCGGCCTGAGAGTCGTCGTTGTTGCGTCACGCAGTCTGTTCCATGGCGTCTGGTAGAACCACGTGACCGGCATATGTCTGTCGGACCCGTATCGTGGCGCGGGAATGAGGAAGCACCGATCATCATCGTTTACGATAACAACGGCGATTACGTCATCGAAAACAGCTGCTCAGTGACGGATGACTTTGATGACGTCGATGCGCTGATGACGTCGCCGTCACGTGACACGCACCTGTTCGCGCCACCAGTCATAACTGCTAGACGATCACGGGTATCTCATGCACAATAATAACGCATTACATGCTAATACTGTTTCTCGGTTTTCGGTTCAGCTCATTTACCCTTAATCTAGCTTAGCTAACTATCCGTCTCCCAGCAAAAAATTCAATCTAGTGCTTTAGAGCTGTAGGCCTATACCTCTAAATATTACAATTACAGCTGAACCATAATGTGGCCACTGCAGTTTTTTTATGTGTTTTTGACTGCGAATACATCGAAGATTATAGAAAAAATACTTTTGTAAACTGTAGATGCTAAGCCGGAGACATCCATAAAGCAGATCGGATAAAAAGAACTGTAGCTAACATCAATTTTTGTGCAAATTTGTGTCATAATTACAGCAAAATTAAGCAGTGGTGTCAAAGGTGAAAACATGCAAAAGATACCAAAAAACTCAAAAATTTTCTACAGGGTGGGCCAAAAATGGCACAAAATCTTTTTATGCCAATAACTTCATCAAATACGGTTTCACTGATGGAATTTGTAGTAACATTAACACTAAAGGTCCCACCAAACCTCATAGGTGTTGTTACACTACCTTGTAAAATGTCAGACATCGCACTCAAGCCGGCGATGACAATAACCAATTGCATGATCAACGTTGATTGAGCCTGACATGTGGCTTCCCGTCAATTATGCTGTTTGGGGGGCTCTTTCATAGACGGTTTATCAATGTTGACAATTCACGACAATTCTGGAGCACTGAGTGGGGCAAACTACCGCAGCGTTTGGTTAATCGCGCCGTTGGTCAGTGGTGTTGCCGGCTTGAGTGCATCGTCTAGCAGCAAGGCGGACATATTGAACATCTGACGTAAAAACTGTGAAATGCTACAGTTACTTTGGACAATAACTGAGACAATAAACAGGTTGTTTTGTTGTTAATTTTCTCGAATGTGTTGATATGGATATCGCCTTGTTTTCAATTGTTGCTTTGAAGACACTGATATATTACTAGGTAGTGTAGCGACATACTTGCAGTGTGGTGGGGTTTTTAGTGATAGTGTTACTACAAATTTTCTCCTGATTCCGACATTAAAAAGATTTTAAAAAATCGGTTAATATTTGATAAAGTTATTGGCGTATAAAAATTTTGTGCCATTTTTTGGCCCATCCTGTATTTCACGTATAGGTAATTAACGGTCTAAGCCTATTTAAAAATTGCTGTTTGTGCAAAAATCCAAGATGGCGGCGACCGCCATCTTAAATTATAATTTTGTAATGCTGGACCACCCACGAAGTCCATTTGTGCACCTGAAATTACCCTTCAAATTTCGTGTTGATCAAGTGCGTACTTTTTGAGATATCGCGATTCGAAAATTTCGCAAATTTGGCTTAAAATGCCCATTCAGGCCCCCAAAAAATCATGTTTTTGGGGAGTTTTGACCCCAAACATTATTTTTTATTATCACGACCCCGAAAAGGCCCTGCCTTACGCGAAAACACGCGTTTTTAGCCATAAACGGTTGCGATCGGTCTTCTAGTGTGACCTGTAGGCGTGAGCAAGAATATAAAAAAGATAGAACACAAAAAGTAACGGAAAATGCCCTCCATACGCAGACTCCCTTCCCGTCGTCCCACATCAACCAAATTTTGCATGTGGGGTCGTATCCCGGATATCTTTCTGGGTTTTGAGTTTCATTAAAATCGGTTGAAAATGTGGGAGCTGTGGGGTGACTTGGCACATTGCTTATGCAACAGCTTGTTGCTTCGCACAAGCCGTGATAGCGTTACAATCATGTCTAGTAGGCCCTTAGTGTACTGTTGTCCTGTCATTTTCTGCGTGTCGCTTTCTGTCCGGTGGTTTTTTTTTGTCCGGGGTGTACATTCTGCCTGTGTATTATTACATTGTCGTTGGTAGTTAATGCAGCGGCTCACATTCGACAACCAACTGACGACAATCTATGAACATCCACTAGAAGACAACAGCAACGACAATTCTCTCGACATTGCCAGAGGTCTATAAAAAAGAAACGTCATCCTGTTTTCAGTATTTTCTTTATTCAGCGATTGATATCTACACCGTTTTCAAACAATTAGTTTGGCTTGTAACTAGGTTTTACTGAGTTATAATAGCAGTTATGACTACTTTTTAAACAAATGTCGAAAAAATGGTACCAACTACAGATTACTTTTCAGTCTATAGTGGTAAAAATTTGACAACGACAGCTTGACTAATCAAGACTGATAAAATTTCAAGAGGTTATATTTCAACGTTATAAATTTACATTTTACTTACTTTTTTTACTTACGTGCTGTATTTTCGTTGAAAGGAAAACACGAAAAATTGACTTCAAAAATTGAATGTAGAGCGTCTAAAATAATTTGTGTTTGTTATCTCGTGCATTTTTATTGATTTTGGTGTATTTATTGCTTAAACAGAGAAAACTGACATAGAAGAAGAAGAAACAGAAGACGTTGAGATGGAGATAGGGCGAGGAGATGAAAAGTCAGTTTCTGAATCTGTGTCTGCATTGGTTCTACTTCCTGTAACCAGCAACCCCTCGAACTTTTCCGAGTTTTCACAACTGCCAGCTTCAGCATTGCTGTTTTGACGACGCAATATTAATTAGTCAGCATTTTCAGATATTGGGATTGTTTTCCATATTTTTCGCTTCGATGTAGTTACGTTACAGGGTTTTTTAATGTTTCAGCTTTTTTCGTGTTTTTAAAAATACTATGATTTTATTTTTTTTACATTTTAGTTGCAAATGAAGGATATGCTGTCACAATAGCTCGCCGCTTCGATTTTTTAATCAACTGGTCAGTAGCGTACATAATGCACGTTTTATCATCGATGTACATATTGTAAAAATTTATTAATATATTATAAATGCGTGTAATAGACGCAGATAAACGTTTGTAGCGCTTTGCATAATGTTACAAAACCCGCATTCGCTTAGTCAATAAATAATCTGGTCAGATGATGATGAAACTGGTAAACAGCTTTCAAACACATTGGTTTTAGTCAGTTTTACATCCAAAAATATCAACATCGCAAACTGTAGCAAGATAAATTGCTGTCTTGTCGATGTAATGTTACTCGCCATACTGAGTTTTACTAGGCCTACGTATGTATACACGGAATAAAATGTATGCGTTCTAGGTCAATCCTTTTTACAGAGTGCAACGAATGCAGTGATTCTAGTTTTAATTACCTCTGCCGAAAAAGAAGACCACGTGACAGCTAGCGTCTGCTTGTTTGTTCCTTTGTCCATCTGTCGGTTTGTCTGTCGGTTATAACTGAAACAGGCGTGAACGGATTTTGACGTACGTGTAATATTGCGGAGGGGGTTGAGCACGGCTTACGACAGTGGGAGTCTTTTGTGGATTCGATCCGGAAATATTTGTCAGGAAATAGGCCTAGAGCAAGAAGTGACAATTTGCAGTGTCTTTCAGCGAATTATGAACACATTCTCATAAAATCTGCACGGAGGTGTGGAGTTTTTTGGCTCAAAATTTTGTGCTTGTCAGAAAATTGCATCCAACAAAAAATACAAAATTTGGGGCTGAAAACACCCATTCTGAGGAATTCGTGGGCAAAATTAAAATTTTGAGCATCCAGAATCTCCTCTGTCCAAAATTTGCAGCAGTCAGGCGGAAAATTTGAACTTCCTGTCCTGCCTACTTTTTTTAAAGCCATGATGCAGCTATTCACAACTATTACAGCACACCACGTACAGCGGATTTAAGCATCTCCAGTATTTTCAGAGCAAATAAATCACACCAGCAGCCTATTAGTGATTAGCTCACAGCAACAACAATGGTTCAGTATAGAAACTGCTCTCAACAAACATAAAACACGCTACATATCAGTTTGATACATCGAATGAAATTAGCTTAAACAGGAAATCTAACTCATGCACAACTGCACACTTAGTTTTCGTTTATCAGGCCCATTTGCTCCGAATCTAACCCAGGTTAGAATGAAACCCTGAAGGAATCTTTGGAATTTTCATGCCAAAATTTTTACAGCCTTAGCCCGTATGCTCAAGCTGTCGAAACATGGAAATATGAACAACCAGGAAAGAGAACGCAAGCGGTAATATGCAAATATCGAACGTTAGTTTTAGTTACATACTTGCATGTATATTTACACATGCAGTACAATAAATTTCCACATTTGCATTTTCAAGTAAATACATTCACTTTATGTACAAAAAATGTTACCGGTATTTGCACCAGCATCAAACCCAGTTTATCTGGCACTGGACATCAGTAGAAAATAAAAACACAGGCTAGATAATACACGAATTGCATTGTACAATCTTAGTAAAAAACAAATAAATTGTGCAAAAATCACATTTTTGTTGCTATTGTACAGCCCATGCGTCTACGGAATGCTGCAGAGACCAATGGTTTCAAAGTTCCATTACTTAAACTTAGACTTGTCACTTGGACCACTTGCTTTTGGACATACTTGCACTGATAATATCACATTGACATGGTACTGAAAAACAGCTGCGTTATGGGTCAAAAAAATAGGCAGGGTAGGAAGTTGCAATTTTCCAATAAACATTGCAAATTTCCAACAGAATTCCCACAGACAGCCATAAATTTCTGACAGAGGAAATTATGAGTGTACAAAATTTCAATTTTGTCCCTAAATCTCCCCAAAATGGGGTTTTCAGCCCCAAATAGATGACAATTTTTCCACAAAACTCTGACGATTTTCCAATAGCCCAAAATTTAGGGGGGGGGGCAATTGCCCTTCCCCTAGACATCCTGCCACAACACCACTGCTAAAACCAGCAGCTAAGTTACAATGAGCAGCATGTGCCATGTGAAGCCACCGTGACCTTGCTGTGACCTCGGTGTGACCTACTGTGAGCACGGCCATCTCTTCAGCGTTTTCTGCTGCTAACAGCTACAAACACATGTGTAATACACGTTTTGCTGTTATCAATGATGTTTTGCAATCATTCAACGAATCACACTTATGCAGTGCCATATGTCGCAAACGCATCAGAAGCGCATTATGGCAGAAACCAAGCCGAGAGTTCACGTTTACTACAGGCAATGTCAAACACTAGGTCAACTCAGCCTTCTACCCTCTGTGGGATGGTAAAATGAGTACTGGCGGTGGTTATGGCCATCGGTAGGGAAGAAACGGCGAGTTCTTCGCAACAGTATGCCCTGCGGCCAAGACTGCTGGTATACTGACCCAGTCGGTTAAAGGCGCTGGCGGTTAATTTGATTTAAAATTCAACGAGGAGCTTCCACCTCTGCTTCTTCCCCAGTGAGCTCCATCATTTATAGATGAGATCTTTGTTGACTGTGCCCGCCTCCAGTTCGTTTGCATCACATGTCCAAGCCCTCAAAGTAATTACAAAATGGAACAAAAACAGAAATATTTTGGGAGGGAACGCCATTCCTCCAAATAACATCAGGACAAGAGGGAATGGTGATATAAGAGCATTTCCCGAAATAGGCCTGCAAAAAACGAAAAGCCTACAAAAGTCTTTTAAGATCTGAAAATTAAAAATGTGGCTTCCAACGTGCAAAAACGCTCTACAATACGTCTGCAGCCAGAACCCCATCATTGATCCTACTGGTGGAGCTTACAGCCTTCTCCACATTCTCTAGCTGGATTAAAGGGGCATACTTTTAAAGGAAATGAAGGGGCAATTGGGGGAAAGGGGATGCGTTCCGCCAAACAAAAATTTCCCACTACACCATTACTTGCTGTAGTATATGCGCTGGTGCTGGTGCTGCATTCGCAAACATTTCAGTTCTTTTTAGTTTATGTGCTAGATTAAACTGACAGTGTGTTTGTCAGTTTTTGAGTGCAAATTTTCCATTGTTGTATTGTATCACATGTATAAGCCAGTGAAATAATTACACTCAGAACAATGACGTGGAGTTCTTTAAAGTAATCAAGCAGCAAAAATGAAAGAACGAGTTTATTTCAACCTAGAACTCCTTGAAGCTTACCTTTCACGTAGCAGACTTCGGCGTCGACGCCGAGCTGTGTGAGGTAATCTAACCACAGAATCTGCTTCGTAGACAGACGATCTCCCGGACCTTTCACCTCGACAATCTACACACAATGGTGACCACGAAATAACAGCAGAAGCAGGTAGTTCGCTCAGTTCACCGTGGCATGCCAAAGTTTTTTGTCACAGTCAGGCATCAAAAAAATTTAAAAAATTATTTCACTGATATAATGCAGTAGTAAATTTTCAGTGAACAGTGGCGTGGCATAACGGTAACGCATCGTGTGAGATCAACGAAGTTGCTCTGTGCCAGGCCCGGTTAGCACTTGGATGGGTGACTAGCAGGAAAACCATTTTGGTACGAAGCCAGCCAGCTAGGTCGACTCAGCCTTCTACCCTCCATGGGATGGTGAAATGAGTATCAGCTTTTGGGCTGAGTAGTAATAAATAGTGATGGTAAATGTAGTGCTGTAGCTTCCAGTTTGGGTGGACCTTTAACTCAAACTGACCGGCTTGGTTCAAAGGCTAGTGGCCACCCAGCGCTCGTGCTGCACTCACCAAATGAACCAGGTGAACTCTAGCACATTGTCATGGTTACTACTATTATTACTATTACTATCACACGGCAAAACCAAAATCTATGCAACAACTCAGAAAATCGACAACTAGTTAAAATAGTTCAGCGTCTGTGCCTGCCTTAAACTTTCTGGTGTCTGGATTCCAGACGGTCAGATCGGGAAAACCGCCAGTAACGTATCGATGATGCTGGACGATTCGACGTAGAATTCCCGCCATCACCGTGCCACCAATGCACTTTGACAAACCCTGCGATAACAGATGCCTGAAATGCCATCACTGGTCTCCAGAACCGGCTGTTAAGGCCTTAACAACTGGTCTAAAGCATTAACGGTGGCTTAGCAGTTTAAACTGGTAAGACGTCTGTCATTGGTAACAATTTTTGAAACCCAGTGCCAACAACGTTTCCCTGATACATAATGACATACGAAAAACTTTCAATCCAGTCACATCTGTGTACTGTTAACTACTGCTTCACCCACTAGTAATGACACCCACCAAATGGTCATTGATGGTGATTGAATAAAAATAAATTACTGAATGCACCGCTAAAGTTACTGGACATGAAATGAACTGGAAAGAAGTGTCACATTTGCAAGTGATCATCAATAACTGATGACTTACGATCACACAAAACTTAACTGGCTGTAAAACAATGGCATCAAAGTTTTTTTGTGAAACAGTGACATGATAATATTGACAAGACCAAAAGCAGTAAGTAACAAACGTACTAGCTTCTGTGTTGCCTTGACTGTTCATCTATTTTGTTTATTACTAGAGGTGTCAAAGCGTTAATTTTTAAAATGCATTAAAGCACTGCATTAATTTTTTTAACGCATTAATTAAGGCATTACTAATGCACCCAGGCCTGTTGAGAAAAAGAACGGAAGGCGGTAAGTTAACCCAAACCCCGCCCCGCCTGTAGAATATAAAAAGTTAAGAACACATTTTAAAACATATAATCAACAAAAACTGACAACATAGCTAGCATAAAAATCTATTAACCTGTCGTCGGAATAATTATTTTCTTACAGTAGTAATGGAACGACAACTACAGTTTAGTTACTTGAATTCATTCAACTGTCAAATAACCGCAGTTTAACGGAATACTGGAACTTTTGCTTCACAGAATTTTGTACACTAACATAAATTTACATATGTGTGTTAATTTTTTTAACATGTGTTAATTTTTTTAATCCGTGTTAATTTAATAACGCATTAGCGTGTTAATTAATGTGTTAATTTGACAGCTCTATTTATTAATTTTCTAGTTACCGGTATTTAAGAAAGGTCAAGCTCTACTGCTAGCTAAATTGCTTCTTACACGAGGCATACTTATGGCTAGAAGCACTTCACAATCTCAAAAGTGGCAGCTGATTAACATAAGCTAATAATACCGCAGCACACTATGCGGCTATCCATTGTCCCCATCAGCAAACAATTGGACCTGCAATGCAGCTATCAGACATACCACCGCCCCAATCAGCCACACTAGGTCTTCACTGAATACCCCACAGACATAATCAACTCCAAAGCTGAGAGTGGCCACAACAAAGCAACTTGCCAGTGCATGGTTGAGGTCTCGGAATAGTGCCCAGTCAACTCCAATGCATAGAGTTCCATTGTATTGAGTCCAAGTATCACTCAGCATAGAACTCAGCTCCTAAATCATAGGCAACATACATACAGCAAATCATATCACATATACTTTTCTGTAGCGCACCTACAAATGTTTATTGCGCTAGAGTAGTGCTAAAAACTATCAATAACTTTACAATAAAAACTTTATCAACTGTTGCCTAGAAGAATCAAAAGAAAAATGTCTGGTGACTAGACAGAAGACAATCCCGTAAAGCATTCCAGCAGACTGGATCAGCAACATTGAAAGCACAGCTGGCATAGGCAAACGAATCAATCATTTTACACAGTCCCTGTGTATAATAAATAATGAAATAAATTAATTAATACGAAAAACCTCGTCGTTGGATTGGCTGATAGCTGCAAGCCGTTGCTCGATCATGTCTTGTCGGCTGGTGTAAAAGTTGTCGGTAAACATGTCGAGAGGAAAAGTCTGAAAGCGTGAGTGAAAAACGTCCACAACTCTATCAGAGAATATCACGTCCCAGAACAACAGACTGAACAATGTCCGAACAGTTGTGCCTTCCCTGTGTAACCCTATATACAGCAAAACACAGACAAATGCATTAAATTATGTTATATTGAAGCAAGCCGAATAGCATCCAAACAGTTACGTCTTCGCTGTGTAAACCTCAATTTTAAAGCATTTCTGCACCACAGAAACCACCACATACGGTGACACTATTTTTGTTACAATTTTTCCCCAAGGTTGCCCAGAATTTCCTGAGAATTCCCAGAGTTTTCCACGTTCAGAGAATTCCCAGGAGTATTCCAGGTTTGTGGCCAACCTGCCTCCATAGACACATGGCAGCCCTTCGAACTAATTTCATGGTTTTGTAGTTTCAGTTTTTTCCCAGTTTCAGTTATCGTTATTTCCTTCCTTATTAGTTTTTTTTCATCTCAAGCCTCTACCACTCCCACAACCGTTCGTTTCCAGATTTATTTCACGTTTTCTGTCATTTCAAGTCCATTTAAAACATTTTCAGTTCATTTGAGTTTATGTGCTGGATTAAACTGGCAGCTTGTCTGTTATTTTTCCAGTGGAAATCGTTTGTCATATCATATATATCATATCATACTGCTAACCTTCTGTGTAGCCGACACTGGCGTAATGCTGTAGCACAACGTCTTCAACACGAGTCATCACAGTCACTTCACCATGGCTGCTAGTTACTGCCGAAGATTGTCGACTCACATAGAGGGGAGTTGAGCCCGGCACGACGTGATGCAGCAAACGACCTTCAATTGTCACCTTACACCATGTCACAGCGATGAAGACACATTCATGATCCATTGATCAACAGTAAGTAACGAACACGTTTATTTGTCCAAAGAAAGACAACCCAACAAAGAGACAGACATACAAAGATAACAAAAAATTTGAGCTAATGCTCATGAGATGCGCGAAAGCTTATAGCATGCCCATGATTATCTGCAACAGTTTTCATGAAAGACTAGCCAACATTAAAAAAACAGCAACTTTTACAAGGGTACCGCTCTTTGATGCCCTCGTGTGAGACTTAGACCGTCGGAATCTACGTTCAATGCTGAAAATGCTGAAAATTTCATATGCAGCTTCTCCATGTCTATCTCAATTGATTTCGGCGCAATTCGCGCTTGAAATGTGTCTTGCAGCCCGAAATCGCTAAAAAATCCATAAAAACCCCTATTTAGCGTTCAAGGTCATCCAAGGTCACTGAATTTGGTGGCAATCTAGAGCCAGTGTGTGACTTCCTATTAGTGATTAACAGTAACCTAGGCCCTATCCTGCACCATTATTGAGATACAGCGACTTAATTGCTAAAATCGCAAATTTTTTTACCCCTTCTCATTTAGCGCCCTCGTTCGAGGTAAACCCCCTTGAATGTATGGAAAAGATTTACGGTTCCTGAAACTAGAGTCTTCCAGGCAGCCGACGGTAAAGATTTGGTGATTCTAGCTTGCACCGTTTTTGTCTGATCCACCCGTGTGACGGACAAACAAATGGGCGGATGAATGGATAGACAGAGAGAATTGTGATGGCTAAGACGCGCTGAAAGCAGTAGCTGCTTTCGCGTGTAAAAACTGCACAACTGGTAAAATCATCCAAGCTGTAAGATTACACAGAGTCACTACAACCAGTTAAGTAAAATGTCAATTACACACAAATTTGCAATCTGCTGTGTTACAATTTTCTGCTTATTGCCAATGTCGTTTGACGGTTAAGAAATGAAAGATTACTAACTTACTTACCTATAAAATAGAAGAAATATTTTTTTAAAATGCAACAATTACAGATCGAGGTTGTGAGACGTCGTTCATGTAGTCCCTGGCAAAGTACTGCTGCAAGTCGGTGCAATGATTTTGTGCATCCGACTTTCTGATGGTGTTTGACCGGCAGATCTTCAGAGCCCGCTGAAACAAACTGTACCGCCGACCAGTGCGTACCCAGCCGTCACCCAGTGCTGTCTTTATCACCTCCACAGCCTTGACCAATCAACGTTCACGATCCACGCATATAAAGGTTAAAGAACATAGCTCTTAATGAAAAAAACCATTGCAAAGCTATAATAAAGCATCACCTATCATACGGGATCACAGAGTGTTTCCTACCACACGAAAAAGGTGAATGCATCCAACCATAACCCCAGCCAGAAAATACAGTTCTAGATTCATCTGCCCCGGAAAGATAAAAAGCTAAGTTAATCTTGGTGCTAGTTATACACCAAGATGGTTTACCTGTCTGTAAACAGTCACCCATCAAAGTAGTAACCAATTTATAGTGGAACCCATAATGGAGTGATCATAAATCCGACACCCAACCATTACGACAACAAGTCACCTAGTATACAATACACATCATTAGTGAATCCGATGATAAGTGAGGATTCCCTTGCCTGGTGGCATCGCAGGTTAAGAAAGTACAGGGGGGGAAGTTGCATTTTCCTGAAAGACAACTGCATATTTCTGACAGCTCTGGAAAATCATAAATGCTTCAAAGCTCAATTCTTCCCGTAAACTTCCCACAAAATGGGGCAATTTCTGCTCCAGGATTTTCGCCAACCCAATACGACATATCGCTTAGCCACAATACAAAGCGTCGCAGACAGACAACAAACAGACAGACAGACAGATGACATATTTTAGCATAAGTGCAAACGAGCTAAAAGCTGCAGCAGTCTCACCTGCATGGGTTGCTTGAGATGGAAGTCCAAATTCAGTGCCAGCCGATCATACCATCGACCCCGGTACTCAAGCTGATAGATGTGCTGACCAATCAGCTGCCTAAGCTGGTTCACTGCCTCACCATAATGCTTCATTGACTGCAGCACTTCCACGCCCAGAGTGAGAATACGCACGTATACAGAACCAGCTGTGAATGTGCGCAGGTGAGGAGGCAAAGCTGCATCATGTCTGTGTGTACAGATACCCAACAAGAGTCCAGCAGTCACTAAGGAAAGCCAACCGTACTGACTGTGCTCCGAACGCTAGCAAATCTGAACGTAGTTCCTCACTGTTTCAAGTACCGGCCTGTGTGGCTGAGCTTATGGCGAGGCACATTCACCTGTGTTGGGTGTGTGATCCCTTATGGCAGGTGACACTCTATAGCTCCGAGATGGGTTTCCTATAAAGAGATATACTATTTAACCATAACCACAACCATACATATTTACATAACTTCCAATGCAACATAAACTTCCGGCACCGTCTCCGTATACTCGTGTTGCAAATTGCAGCCAAACCACTGTAGATGGACGCCAACCAGCTATTACCACAGCAAGTGACTCGGATCAACTCAGCCTTCCATCCCTCTGGGGTAGGCAAATCGAGTACTGGCCTATCTGGCTTGGGTTAAGGTGGGGCATGTTTACCTGTGTCGTGTGCCAGGTAACACTGTGTGATCTCACATGGCAGGTGATGCTCCATAGTTCTGCGACAGGTTTCCCATAAAGAGCTATAAACTACTTCTAACTCGATACTGAGCACATTTGAAAAACTCACTGCAAAATATCAGCATCAGACAGTATACCATCCGCCTTCTCCTTAGCAGTTAAACACAGCCTTAAAGCTGATTTGTAATCTTTGTGCTCAATTTTTAGCTGAATTTCTGTCTCCATTTCAACAGCATCTACAAATCTAGACACAAAAATTCTCAATCAGATACTTTATTAATTATCTCTCACAGTATCTCAGAAAAATGTGCCAATGATTTTGAGGTCTTGCAATGATTTTCTTTTGTAAAGCATGTGCTACCTAGTATAAATTCATTGTTGTAAATGGCCAAACTGCGACGTCTGCATTTCACAAGGTAGTGTAGAGACAGCATTAAAGTCATGTGGGCAAAACTAATGCCATTTACGTCTAGTTTATTCATGATGTTGCACACCAAAAATTATTAAAAGAAGCTAATATTTCACAAAGTTATTTAAAAAATAAAACTGACAGAGGCACAGTTTTTCCTGAAACATAGTGTAAAAGCACAATTACTACTACTACTATTAATCAAACTTTCCCCGAGTTCAGTCAATCAATTTATAACCATAAAAAACGTAGCTCAGTGTCTAGATCCCTAAGCCACCGCCATAACTGCCGTGGCCAAATAATTTTTCTGGTTAGCCGCCGCCACCGAAAAAGTTTTTGACTAAGCCGGCTAGCTAGGCTTAACTGATATAAGATTTTATGCCAAACCGCCAAAAAAATTTGACCAGCCGAATTCTGTTAAATTGACCTAATGCAGATTCGTCTTTTTACTGCCTCTGGGCATTGCAGCGACATCATTTGATGCTGACCACTATCTGAGTTAACGTATTCCAGACGAGTTCGATGAAAATTCCCTATGATACTGGCAAAATCAGAAAGTCATTTGCCATACTGTGTAAAGTCGCTCAAGTGTAGGCCTACTTAAAAATGAGCTCGTCATTCTTGCATGTCGAGTGCATGTTCAGCACCGGGAAAAATCCGAAACAAGCGTTGTTCTTGTTTATACATAAAAACTTTCGGTTTGTTACAATGGACTTGGGCCTATAACTAGTGCCCATAACTGAGACCTACAATAAACCACGTAGCAGATGCAGCAGAACAGCAACAATTACAAAAAAAACAGCAAAAGTTCTTTGTCACGTATTTTGATACAGTTAAATTGGTTTCAGTTACAAGAAAGATAAAAATATAAAACATGAGCTATGGTAGTCTTACTTATATAGCAACAGTGAAGTTAGACCCAAAAATCGTGTAATAAGCCTAGCTAAACTGCAAGCTGCAAAAACATGTGTGTAGAATTCGAGTTTGTGAGTTAGTGCTTCATTCACGTCTAGAGTGCAGCTTACAAATAACATTTCGTAATACGTCAGTCACATAGGCTTGGTTAATCATGCACCAAATTATAAATTATTTCATTTATACATTAACAATGAATAAACTATTTTTGCACAGTTAATTAGGCTTACATACGGCTAAATTCCAAATTAATAATTCAAATTATCATGCACAGCTATTGCATGTTCATTGCTGCAGCTGACAGTTCATATGTTTAGTTTCAGTTACAATTTCAGTTAGCCACCACAACCACTGAATTTTTTTAAACCGCCAGCGCTAAAAAATATGGCGCAAAAAATTTTAGTTAGCAAGCCAATATTTTATAAACTAAGAATTTCAGCACACACAAAGACAAGTAGATAATTCAATGCAGGGAGGAAAATCACACTTGTTCTAAGTCAACTTATGCCAAAAAATTTATGAATATGTTACTTGCCTGAACAAAGCAGCTCGATCAGAAAAAATCTTTGTCTGGCGAGTAATCGCGTACTGAGGATACTTCACTTGACCAATATTGCTCATCAGTATCTGAAATCTACCGGAACAAACACAACATATCGACAAAGTTTATGTGCAAATGTCAAATTATTTTATACACGAAAAAGTTATCACTGTTTGGACACACAGTGCTCTCAAACAGCCTGGAAAAGCATATTATACAAGGGACACAAGATGGCATACATGCAAAGAAAGGCCTACGGACATATAAACTGGTTGAACAACTTCACTAGATGTACTGGACGGGTACAGGTTTCTATTCCAATGATTCCTACTCTGACAGCCACTACTCCGACAAACATGTTAAAGCACATACAGAGCAATGTAACTGAACGAAACTGACATCATTTAGTTTTTGACGAACTGATCAACGGGCAAGCAGTAATGCAGTACAGTAGACACCATCTAATGGTATCAGTAACTACAGACTGTGTGCATGTACAGTCGTACACATCAACCAATGAACAATGGGCTTGCACTCAGTAATGCCCTGCTGGCCCATTGGTCAGTTTGTCAAAAACTGAACCATGTCAGTTCAGCTCCGTTATGTTTCTCTCAATGCACCTTTACAGTATGACTGCAATTGCATTTATGGGATGGCGTAGCGGTTTGGGACCGCAAGGATGCCATTTATCATATCCCCATTTCTAACCCTATCCCGAAGCCTATAGGCAGCATTGGATAGGAATTGTTGGAATAGCAACTGTCAAAATAGAAACTGCCTCCGAACTGGATTAACTGGGATTAGAGGACACCGCAGACAGGCAGCAGACAACAGAGCTGAATGGATTCACTGTGCACTGGTCAACCAAGACAAGACATACAGGCCTATGCTGTGCTAAAAAAACAAGGTAGAAACTTTTTTATCCATATTTTCAGCAAATGTGGAATATATACGACAGTATACACTTCACTTTATGACACCTAGTGACTGTTCTGAATCGCGGCCATTACACAGTATAATAAGCTCAAACTGGAAAGTAAGGTAGTACTTAAATGACAGATTACAACATTTAACGTATTACTGTTTTCCAGTCTAACCACATCTGAGCAATGGCAGTCTTAGTCCCATCTCGTGCCATTTCCAAGATACTGCTGACAACAGCCATGCAACATCTATTCCATCCAAAATCTGAGCAGGGCATTTAAGCATACAGCCCATGCTGACTGGATAACTGGCTCAATTAGCAGCCATTGCCTTTAACCGACTGGGTCAGTATGCCAAAAGTCCCGATAACAGGGCCTACTGTTATGCAGAACTCGCCGTTTCGTCCCTAGCGATGGCCATAATCACTGCCAGTAGTCATTTTGCCTACCCGTGGAGGAATGGCCAGGCTGAGTTGGCCTGGGTGGCTTGGTCGAATACAAAGATGGTACACCCACAAATGGTCACCCATCTCAATGCCGAGTAACTTTGTTGATGCGAACAACAATGTTACCGCGAGGCTAAGTGAAGGCCCTCTCCAAATAGCCCAACGTACACGGCCTCTTTATAATGACAAGCAGACAGAAGGCCAAACAGACAGACAGACAGCTTAGCAGCGACAATAGTGTGCATGCATTATGTAGTAAAAGCACAGATGTGCTTAGGTAGTTACATCTGTTGCTGTCCAACGTTCTCGTCATCAGACGCTGTGATATGAAGCCCAAATAACATCATTGCTCGCGTGAACACTGCACACTGACTCACTGACAGCCGATAGCATTTGCCGACCAACTTCTTGGCACTAACAATCAATCAATGACTCAATCGGTCAATCAATCAATCAATTCGGGATTTTTAAACACATAACCTATGTAATACAAGCTACTGCAACGTCCACTGGAGATAAGGTATAGACGGTGTCCAATCCAGATAAGTCAGTAAAAGACTTCATGAAGAGATGAGTTTTGAGTTGCTGGTGGAAGCTGGATAATAACTCAGCAAACGTCACGACGTCCAGAAGGTCGTTCCACTCTGTGGGCTGACAACCAGGAAAGCTTTAAAAGACCATTATCAATCAACAGTTATTCAAGACTAGCACTCGCTCCAAAATTGTTCATAAGAATACACACTTTAACAGCAACAAAAACAAACTTCAGTGACTATTGCAACGACTTCCACTTAACTAAGCAGTAAGCAATTAACATCTCAACTGCAACATATCTTATTAACTTATTTGCCATAAACTGAAAAAAACATTCTTATTCTGTCATCTTATGACACGTGACTATCCAGATAATGTGCTTTTTGTTTGTTCAAATTTACTTAATTAGATAATGTTAAAATCACAGCTTAAGGCAGTGTGACATAAACAGGCAAACACGAACCGGTTCAAGACCATTTTCTGCGTGGCGTCTGAAGATGTGGCAAAGTAGCTGCTGACATTAGGTCGTAGTGAGTGTTTGACAACTGCATTGGCGACGTCGTCTTTTTTCAATGACGAACAGTTTATCTGTAGCGACTTGGCAAGAGTCTTTAGCTCTGACATTGACAAACAACTTACAGCCTCCTCAACACTGATCAGCTCCGAGTCTGCACAGAAAACAAGTCCAACTTAATATGCAGAGATATTAAGTCCTCGAGGTCAAAATTTTTGCCTCGGAGACCACTGGCAAACAGTTCACAGCTTCCTTGACACTGCTTAGCTTAGAGTCTTGTGAGCACACACAACATAATCGACTAGAAATTTTTATCAATGAAATTAAAACAATTAATAAATTAATTAATCATATGAACAACCCTGATATTCACGCCCAATCATTCTCTTCCTCTAAGCACGACAACAGTTAGGAAACATATACAAAACATATCAGTGGCATTACACACCATTTATTAGGAGGCCACTGCTGGTAACATGATCTAAAATGGACGTCAGATCAGACGCAATATCATTATATACAATCTTTGACTTTGGAATCCAGCGATGCTTGCGCAGAAAAAGTCGCACGTAGAGCTTTTGACCATCCTCTGCATCAGAACAAGCGCTCAATATTAGCAAATATCTGCATGCATGTTCAGCTGATGAATATTGTATAATGTCATCAGTTGTAATAAGCCTATTAACACTGATCTTTAGCGAGTTATTAGCACAAACCTGTGGCCAAATTCACAAAACATCTTACTGTCGTAAAAGTGATTGTAAGATTTTGGTCGTAAAATTGTCATTTTACGACCAAAATCTTACGATCACTTTTTAGGTGTCTTATGACATTCCAAATTATATGATTCCAACATCATGCAACAAGAAAAACTTCTTTGTATCGATTTATAAGACCTCTAATTCAATCATATGCCTAATCCAGAAAATGTCAGATTTATACTATATCTGTTTTGTGTGGTCTTTTTGCTAAACAAATTAATTAATCGATAAATAAACAACACTTTCAATTGGCGATGATGGACCGTTGCTATGCCGTAGCCATGTAAACACATATCTTAACAAAAATAAAAAAAACTATAAATTTGGGGCAAAGCCCAACGTGAGTCCGCCCGGCGCCCTAAGTCCGATTGAGGGAAATTAGGGGGAGGGTAAAGAGGGAAGCGGAGAATTTCCCCAGCATCAAAGTCACGTGGCCCGAACTCAAATGCATTGGCATACGCCAAACGCGCATTGTCGACTTAGGGTAGGTCAACATTAGCGCTTATAACTTGGTTCGTGGTGGACGGAATTTCACAAAATTTTTTTTGTTCAACGCCAAGAGGATCGCTCTCGTCAACGCCGTTTAGATTATGTCGTTATCTTCATCGGTTCCAGAGATATTTGCGCTCAGACTCGAAAGTTGTCGTAAATCGCACCGATTTTTGCCCTCCCAAATTTTAAGGGGGGCGGTGCCCCCAATATTTGTACTTGCGTTAACACCCCAACATAGAGACACGTCAAGTGCCAAAGTTTCGTCGAACTACACCCCCTAACTCCGAAGTTAAAAGCGCTAATTTATTACATTTTAAGCCAATTTTTGACCCCCCTTTGAAAAAAGTTGTAAAGGGGGCCGCCGTCATCGATGGGGGGTGCGCTAGTAAGACTTGGTCATTCTCTAGCGCGTGTAAAACTTTGGAAGCGCAGCACCCCCTAGGGGCCGAAGTATGTTCTTCCGAAAATGCGACTGAGGGTAGGTCAACATTACCGCTTATAACTTGGTTCGTAGTGGACGGAATTTCACAAATTTTTTTTTGTTCAACGCCAAAAGGATTGCTCTCGTCAACGCCGTTTAGATTATGTTGTTATCTTCATCGGTTCCAGAGATATTTGCGCTCAAACTCGAAAGTTGTCGTAAATCGCACCGATTTTTGAACCTTTTTTGCCCTCCCAAATTTTAAGGGGGGCGGTGCCCCCAAATTTCGTACTTGCGTTAACACCCCAACCTAGTGCCGCGTCACGTGCCAAAGTTTCGTCGGGTTACACCCCCTAACTCCGAAGTTATAAGCGCTCCTTTATTGCATTTTAAGCCAATTTTTGACCCCCCTTTGAAAAAAGTTGTAAGGGGGGCCCCATCCCCGGTGGGGGGTGCGCTAGTAAGACTTGGTGATTCTCTAGTGCGTGTAACAATTTGGGGGCGCAGCACCCCCTAGGGGCCGAAATATGCACTATGGGTGGGTACGATTCAACATCGAGATCTCCAAGGTCACTGGACCAAACTTCACCGAACTTGTTTCGCCTAACGCAGGAGGAATCGCGGTAGACGGAATAAAAATCCGATTTGGAATATCTTCATCCGTTTCGGAGATATTCGCCGCCGAACTTCGAAGTCGTCCGAAATCGGGCCAAATTTTGCATGTTTTTGGAAGTGAACGCACGGTGGCACATAAC